>Ga0208034_1002006_pt1 | contig 11196 bp, 9 predicted proteins | sample June2015DPH_8_10_FD_184699 | JGI IMG/M metagenome (GOLD analysis project Ga0208034, IMG submission 184699) | Peatland microbial communities from SPRUCE experiment site at the Marcell Experimental Forest, Minnesota, USA - June2015DPH_8_100... | ecosystem: Environmental > Terrestrial > Soil >...
CACGGTGGAAGGCGCCGGCCTGACGTCGCCCGTAAATCTGAACGTGACAGCCTACACGGGCGCCGGCTCGGCCGTTTTCACCGCGGATCTGATTCAGACCGTGGTGGCCGCGAACCCGGCCCTGGCAGCCGCGGGCATCACCGTCTCGGATACCAACGGCCCGCTGAATTTCACCTCCGCCCAGGGCGGAGCGGTGAAGGTCTCGATCACCGGCGACAGCCAGAACGTGCTGGGCTACGGCAGCTTCACGGGGACTGCTGCGGCCACCTCGGCGACGGCCGGCAGCGTCTTCGCCCAGTCGACGGCCGATGGCACGGTAGATCTCGACCTGTCGCTGGACGGCGAATCCTCGACCACCCTCGCCGTATCCATGCCTTCCGCCTCGAATGCCACGGCGGCCCAGGCCGCCGCCACCATCAACGCCGCGATTGCCGCGGCCGGAACCGGGTCGGCCTTCAACAAGGCCGGCATCATCGCCGAGGACAACGGCCTCGGCCACGTCGAGCTGATTTCGACCAACAATACGGACTTCCGGCTGGGTGTGCGCAATGACGGCGTCAACACCAGTTCCTTGGGCTTCTATGCCCCCGCCGCCCGCAACGCGGCTGGGCTGGCCGCCGGTTACACGGCGCCTGCCACGCCCACGGCGACTTTCGTCAACCAGGATGCCCAGGGCGAGTACCGGTTGGGATCGGTGGTCGCGGGAGCCGGCACGGCCCAGCCGCTTACCTTCGCGCCGATTCTCTACGCCACCGACGGCCAGTCGCTGACGCTCTCGGCGGCCGACGCTTCGGGCAACTCCCACAGCGCGGTGATTTCGCTCAGCCAGGCGAACTCGCAGGACATCGACCAGGCCATCAGCGCCATCAACACGCAGATCCAGGCTTCCGGAGATTCCACGCTGATGCAGATCAACGCCGTCAAAGTGAATGTGACCGGCACCGAGAAGATTGAGTTCGTGAGCGATGTTCCGAACTTCAGCGTGAACGTCGGCTCGACCACCAACGGAACCGGGATCGGCTCGCAGGGGAACACCCTGAGCTCGGTCAAGGTCGGCACGGGTGGCGCGGCGGACATCAGCACGGAGTCCGGCGCGCAGGCGGCAATCGCCGCCATCACATCGGCGGTATCCTCCTTGGGAGTGGCCCAGGCCGCCGTCGGAAAGGGCGAGAACGAGCTGAACTACGCCGTCAACCTGGCCCAGTCGCAGATCACCAACCTTTCTTCGGCGGAATCGCAGATTCGCGACGCCGACGTGGCGCAGCAGGCGGCCAATCTGAGCAAGGCGCAAGTGCTGCAGCAGGCCTCCATTGCGGCCATGGCCCAGGCCAACTCGGCGCCCCAGGCCGTCCTTTCGCTGCTGAAGACCTAGGGCAAGGGCTTCGCCCTTGAAATCCGGGATATGGGAGTCAGAAGCCAGAAGTCGAGGAAGTCAGAATGGCGGAATGCGCGGCGCACGCGTTGTGCTTCTGGCTTTTTCTGACTTCTCAACATCGACAGGCTTTGGTCGATGTTGGCGCCGCAGGCGCCCGCGGCGACTAAAGTTTCGTGCCGGACAGGACGATAAGACTGCTGTCCGGCCGGGAGTTCCAAATATGGGGACCATCAGCAGTTCGTTGCCCACCGCAACCAGCAACAGCATCGACACCAATAGCAGTTCGTCCGGGAGCAGCAGCTTGAGCAGCAGCTCGCCTTCCAACCCGACCGGGATTTTCACGGGGACCAGCGCCTACTCGCAGGATTTTCAAAACGTGATCAACCGCGCGGTAGCCATCGCGTCTCTGCCCATCACTCTCTTGACCGACCAGCAGACCACGCTGACCAACCAGTCCAACGAGTTGAGCACCATCGACACCAAGTTCACGGCGCTGCAAACCGCCATCCAGGGAATTTCCGACGCCATGAGCGGATCTTCCTACCAGACGACGATTTCGGACCCAAAGTCGGTGAGCGCCTCGGTGTCGGACGGAGTCCAGGAAGGCGTCTACTCGATCAATGTTGTGACTCCCGGCAGCTATGCCACCAGCCTCACCACGAATGCCTGGGACTCCACGGCCGATCCGTCGGGCAATCCCTCGACTTATTCGCTGGTGGTCGGCACCCAAAGCTACAGCTTCACGCCATCGGACAACAGCGCGGCCACGGTGGCCTCGACCATCAATTCGCAATACGGCAACATGGTCAACGCCACGGCCGTCAACGTGGGTTCGGCCGCCAGCCCCGAATACAAAATTTCCCTGCAAAGCACCTCCCTCGGCGCAACCACCCTGGATATCCAGGACTCTTCCGGAAACAGCTTGCAAACCCAGCAGCAGCCGCCGGGCGAGGAAGCCGAATACGAAGTCGACAACTCCGGCGTGACGGTCCAAAGCACGTCGAGCATGGTGACCATCGCCACGGGCTTGACCGTCGACATGCTGGCGGCCAGCGACGGACCGGTGGACGTGACCGTGACGCGGTCCACCTCGGCGCTAAACACCGCGCTTTCCACGTTCGCCGATGCCTACAACGCGGCGGCCACTGAGTTGGACAATCAGCACGGACAATCCGGAGGTGCGCTGCAAGGACAAGCCATCGTCAACAGCCTTTCCCAGGCGCTCGCCAGTATCTCCACCTATAGCTCGAGCGACAGCATCGGCTACCTGAAGAACCTGGGGCTGGAATTGGGCAAAGACGGCCAACTCACCTACACGGCCACGACCCTGATGTCGACCGATTTCGGCAACTCATCCGGAGTCGACACGTTTCTAGGCTCGGCCACCGGCGGCGGGTTCCTCGAGGCCGCCACCAACGCGATCAACAGCCTCGAAGATCCCACCACCGGCCTGATCAAAACTTCCGAGACGGATTTGCAGTCGCAGATCTCCAACCTCGGGACCACCATCAGCAACAAGCAGACCCAGGTGTCGAATCTGCAAACGCAGCTCCAGAACCAGATGGCGCAGGCGGACGCCGCGATCGCCACCATGGAGCAGCAGTACTCCTACTTGAACAGCATGTTTTCCGCCATGCAGACCGCCGACCAGATGTACGCGAACGAGTAGCCTATGAACTCCGCGCGCACCGCAGCCATTCGCCGGGCCGTGGCCTCCGGAGATTTCCCCGGCGCCACCAACTTGTGGAACGAATACGCCAACCTGCTCCAAGGCGAAATCTCGCGCGGCGTCTGCACCCAGGCCCACATGGAGGAAGCCCGCGAATTGCTCGAATGGTCGCGCCGTACGGTGGCTCTCGCGCGGACGCACGCGCAATCCCGGCTGGACGCCCTCCGCGTGGCGGAGCAATACCTGCAAAGGGCTCCGCGATCGCCCGCCTTGCTGCGGACGTGTCTGTAGCCAGACAAGGGCTATGCCCGGGCTATGCCCTTGATAACCCTTCGGGATATGGGAGTCAGAAGTCAGAAGTCGAGGAAGCCAGAATGGTGCTGCCGCCCAGTGTTCGCCTTCGCCCTTACGCCTCGAACGGCCCTTCGATCCAGGGCTCCGGCCGGACTGCGCAACACCCGCGTGGTGATTCTAACTCCTACTTCTGACTTCTGACTTCTGTCTTCCGCCTACGGGCTGTGCACAGCCGGCGCCGCGGACACCGGCTCGGCCTTCTGCCCTTCGGTCGAGAGCACCACCAGATCGACGCGGCGGTTGCGCGCCCGGCCTTCTTCGGTTTCGTTCGAGTCCACCGGCGCGTTCTCGGCGTAACCCACCACGGCCATCCGCTCCGGCGCGATCTGGAAGCGCTGGCGCAGCACTTCCAGCATGGCGATGCTGCGCGCGGTCGAAAGCTCCCAGTTGCTGCGGAACCGCGAATTGTGGATGGGGACCGCATCGGTGTAGCCTTCGAGCCTTAGCGGATTGGACGATGCCTGCAGTTCCGCCGCCACCTTGGCCAGAATCGGAATGCTGGCGGGAGCCACGCTGTCGTCGCCCGAAGCGAAAAAGGCGGCTTCCCGCAGGCTGATGATCAGGCCGCGCCCTTCCAGTTTGAGCCCGATCTTGCCAGCCTTCAATTCCGCTCCCAGGCCGTTCTGCAGCCGGTCGAGCGACTTGGCCAGGTCGGCCGGCTGTTGCGGCGGCGCCGGCTTGGGCGGAAGGTTCTCCGAGTGATCGATGCGGTCGGGATTCGCCGGCGGGCGGCTGTTTTCGTGCTTGCCGCGGCCCAGCACGGTGGAGATGGCGGCGCTGAACTGGCCGTGTTCCAACGCCTCGCGCACCGATTCGGAAACTTCCTTGGCTTTGAGCTTATCGGATTGCGTGGAGGCGAACATCACCACGAAAAATGCGAAAAGCAGGGTGATGAAGTCGGCGTAGGAAACCAACCAGCGCTCGTGATTTTCGGGGTCGCTCGCCCGCTTGTGTCGCATATCGTCGTTCCTACTTCCGCGCCGCGGCCGGCTGCGGCCCGGCTTTGGCCTTCGCCGGCGCGCCGGCATCCTTGGCCGCTTTGGGCTTGCCGGATTTCGCCGCCTCCCGGTCGTAGGCTTCGAGCTTGATCCGGATCAACGTGGGGTTCAGACCTTCGACAATCCCCACCACCCCTTCGAGGATCATCTCCTTGCGCAGCGAGGCGTCGCGCATGCGCGCCTTGAGCTTATTGGCCACCGGCAGGAAGAAAATGTTGGCTGAGCCCACGCCGTACACCGTGGCCACAAAGGCCACCGCGATGCCGTGGCCCACGGCCACGATGTCTTCCAGGTGTTTCATCACCTGGATCAGCCCCATCACGGCGCCGATGATCCCGATAGTCGGGGCATAGCCGCCGGCCGCTTCCCACACTTTGGCCTCCGCCTCGCTGGTGTGCTCGCTGAGGCCGATGTCCAGCTCCATCATTTTGCGGAGTTCCTGCAAATCCGTGCCATCCACCGCCAGGTTGACGGCCCGGCGGAGGAACGGGTCGGGGATGGTGGCCGCCTCGCTTTCCAGGCTAACGATACCGTTTTTGCGCGCCTTGGTGGCGTATTGAATGAGGGATTCGATGGTGCCCTTAGTGGAGCTGGCCTGTTCCAGGAAGGCCCATCGCAAACCCTTGACGGCTCGCAGGAAGACCGGCAGCGGCGTGGTCACCAGCACCGCTCCCAGGGTACCGCCCAGCACGATCATGGCGGCGGTGCCCTGGGCCACGTCCTGGATATTGCCTTTTTCCAGCAGCAGCCCCCCGATAATGCCGGTGAGCGCCACGCCGATTCCCGCCAGCGTGGAAAGATCCGGCCGGAGAGCCGGCTTCCGGGAAGGCGCTTTGGCGGCTTGGGGGGCTTGGGGAGCGGGTCTGGGAGCGGCTGCCATGGGAATTTAGTTCGCGTCCTCGGTTTCCTCCGGGGGCGCGGGTTGTTCCAGGCCCCCAGCCAGACCGGCCGGCTCGCACAGACCGGAGGGATCGCCGGCGGGCGAGAAAATACGCCGCCGGAATTCGACAATGCGCCGCACCACTTCTTCGGCGGTCTCTCGTACACGCAGAATCTGTCCGGTGGTCAGCGTGATGACGGTATCCGGCGTCACGTCGATATGTTCGATCAGATCGGCGTTCAGAACCATGGGCGCGCGATTCAGGCGAGTCAGCCGGATCATGGACTCTTCATGAACCTTATCGGCGGCCCCACGCGAAGACATTAATACACGGGAAAACGCGTCCGATAAGCCCTTTAGAGGTGAGGATTGAGCCGCCCGATCCGCCAAGCCGAGCTTCCCGCCGTGGAAACTATCCGATGCGTCTACAGCCCGGAATTCGTCTTTACCGAAAGGCGTCCGCCGGGCCGCGCGCCCACACCCCTGGAGGAAGAGCGCCGCGAACTGCTCGACAGCCTCTTACAAGCTCTCAAAGCCTCCGAGCCGGATGCCGACCGCCTGGCGGTCTGCGGCGGCCTGTTGCGCCACCTGGCCAGAGCCGGCCGGCGTCTCTGAGCATCGCTTTCAACCAGCCCGCTGCGACCGTGCGGAGCTTGCGATTCTGCTCGGCTGCGGATTGCGCCGGTCCGAAGTCGCCGCGCTGACCATCAAGCACATCCAGCAGCGGGAAGAGACCTGCGAGGCCGCCCTACAGAGAGTGAGCCTTGGCCCTAAAGGGCCTCCCTCCGAATTATTGGATCGACCCGGCGTTGCGCGCACACGACGGAGGTCAACACCAGTAACACGCAGAGAGGCGTTGGCGGGGAAGTCACTACAAACGACCGGCAATTTCAATTGGCGGTCGGCAGATCGACATGATCCACCACCCAGAATTCCACTGGACCTACGGCATTGGTTACGCGCAATCCCGTGAGACTTTCAAAGTTCGCAAAGAACAGCCCCACTGCTTCGGCGCCCAATCCCCCTATGGTAGGGGGCCCCTCGGGTGTTTCCAACGCGGTCCAGCGCACATCGAAATCGTAATAGCCGGCGAGGCCGGTGCGGTCGATCACCCGCCGATTCAGGAAGCTGCTCAGGGCACTGGCAAGATCGGCCATGGCCGCCTTTCTCCCCCTGATCCGTCCGCGGCTGTCGCCCATCACCACGTCGAGCCCAGCCTTGGCCGGAGGCACCGGTGGGTCTACTTCCTTGATCTTCGGGCCACCCTTGGCGACCTCGAGGTGGTACACCCGCTCCTGCCGCGTTTCGATGTGCAACTGCAAATGAAAGCGGTCCTCGAGCATCGCCCGCATCATTAGACGCACCTGTTCGCGATTTTCGGCGGGCGAAAGCATGGGAAAGCCTTCCGCCGGCTTAGCTTTCACGGCGTACTCTTGGCTTCTCGCCCACTTGGGCAGGCCGACCAGTTGAATCACCGGGTCCTGCACGTGGTATGCGAAGGCGATCATTGAATAGAGCGTTTGAACTAACCCGCTGGCGCGGGGGACGGTGGCGCGTGCTTCGAGGCGTATGGAGCGGTAGTTTCGGTCACAGAAAGGAGTTTTTCTGTGACCCCACTTCGTCAACGCATGCTGGACGAGCTCCAGCGTCGTAATTACTCGCCGGCCACAAGTCGTGGCTACATCCATGCAATCAAGCAGTTCGCGGAGTATTTTCACAAATCGCCGGAGCAACTGGGAGGCGAGGAGATACGCCAGTTCGAACTTCACCTGCTCAAGGAGAAAAAGCTTGCCCCTGGCACCGTCGAGGGGCGCATGTCCGCCCTGCGTTTTCTCTACAAGAAGGTTTTGAAGCGGCGGGATATCGCCTATGACGACCTGATCTTTCCAAAGGTGCCGCGGAAGCTTCCGGTCGTGCTGAGTCCCGAGGAAGTGACGCGAATGATCGATGCGGCGCCAAGCCTGCTACACCGCACGATCCTTATGGTTCTTTACGCCACCGGAATGCGTCGAACCGAAGCATCGCTTCTCAAGGTCGCTGATATCGATAGCGAGCGCATGGTCATCCACATTCATCAGGGCAAAGGTTCGAGGGACCGGGACGTGCCGATGACACCCAAGCTGCTGGAGGCCCTCCGCGAGTATTTTCGTTGGAAGCGGCCAAAGGTCTATCTGTTCCCCAGCACCGCCGGGCAGCGCGGCGTGGACCAGCCCATTTCCGACGAAACCATTTGGTACGCCTGCAGACAGGCCGCCAACCGCGCGGGAATCAAGAAACTGATCGGCGCTCACACCATGCGACACAGTTTTGCCACTGCGCTCATGGAAGCCGGGACCGACTTGCGGACGATCCAACTTCTGATGGGGCACGCGCACCTGGAACACACCACGGTATATCTGCACCTGTCGCAGCGACATCTGCATGCTGCGCCTAACCCGCTCGATCAGATCACAGTTCGCAGCCGTGTCGCATCCAAGCAACCACCCAAGGACGAGAAGGCGTGACTCGGCCGCCCTGGGAGGTGGCCGATCTCATCCGCAGGGCAGGAAGCAGATTCATCGAACGCTATCGCGGTTCGCTGACGTGGGCTCAACTAAAAGTGCTCCGGGCCATCGAACGCTGCCGCACCGCCGCACTCGGTGGACATCGCGATCAATGCGTCCGCTGCGGCCATCAGGCCATCTCTTACAACTCCTGCCGAAACCGCCACTGTCCAAAGTGCCAGACCAATGCACGCGAGAAGTGGCTGCGCGCCCGGGAGCGGGAACTGCTCCCGGTGTGCTATTTCCACTTGGTTTTCAGCGTGCCCCATACTCTCGTGCCCTTAATGTGGCAGAACAAGAAGCTCTTGTTCGGCCTCCTGTTCGATGCCGGCGCCGCAACGCTGCTGGAAGTTGCCGCCAATCCAGCCCGTCTCGGAGCCGAGGTTGGCTTCCTGAGTATCCTGCATACTTGGGGACAAACGCTTCAACGCCATCCACACATCCACTGTGTCGTGCCCGGCGGCGGCCTGTCGCCGGACCGCACACGGTGGATCCGCTCATCGCCCCATTTCTTTCTACCAGTGAGGGTGCTCAGCCGCGTATTTCGTGGGAAGTTCGTCGCCGGACTACGGCAGGCCTTTAACGCGAACCAGCTTGTCTTCTTCGGGGAGTGTCAGCCGCTCGCGAACGAGAAGGCATTCGCGGCGTTCCTGGGCACTCTGTATCGGGAGGAGTGGGTTGTGTACGCGAAGGCGCCCTTTGGCGGGCCGGAGCATGTGCTTCAGTATCTGGCCCGCTACACTCATCGCGTGGCGATCTCGAATCATCGACTCCTTTCGGTGGACGACGATCACGTCACCTTTCGTTGGAAGGACTACGCCCATCACAGCAAGTCCCGCGCCATGACGCTCACGCTGGAAGAGTTCTTGCGGCGCTTCCTGCAACATGTTCTGCCCCAGGGCCTCCCGCGCATTCGCTACTTCGGTTGGCTGGCTCACCGCCGGCGCCGCGAGATGCTTCCGCTCTGCCGGAGTTTACTTGCGGCAACACCGCCAACCGTTGCGTCCTCTCTCAGAGGTGACGCTACCGCCTGGACGTGCCCATGCTGCGGTGGCGAAATGCGTGTGGTGGAGCGCTTGACGGCCATGCAGATCTCGCGGGAGCAATCGCGCGGGGTTCGCATTCTTGACAGTTCGTAACGATGCATTCCCAACGGTTCAAATTCCATGTGCACCGGCACAGGCACTACCCGTGTGCCTGGATGCCGGGAAAATGTCATTCCCGCATCCTGGTCAACGGCCCATCACCCAAGGTCCGCACTGCCTCAGATGGAAGCTGACTCACCGGACTCCTCAAGCCCCGGCTGATTACCGAGGTTTCTGCGTCAAACGCGCATTCAAAACCCATAGCTCGAGGGTGCACGCCGCCGCGCCAGCGGCTTACTTCTAACGCCCTTATCCGAAGTGCCCGGCCCCAACTTGGCGCGTTCTGCCCGGCTTCTGTCCGCCGGGCACTTCCGATAAGGTCCTAGCGTCTACCGTCAAGTGGCAATTCGTGTTGTCCGTTCTCGGACCCCAGGCGACTTATGGGGAGTAGTCAGCGCACATCGACGCCAGTTGTGATTCGAGTTCTCAATTAGGATTTGAAGGTCGTATGCACGCTCAGGCCCACCGCTAGGCCTGACCACGGGCATCCTCGATACGCTGGCGTAACTCCCTCACCAGGGCCTTGTTCCGAGGATCAATAGGGTTTGTTTCGACGGCAGCCGTCGCAATGGCAAGGCCTTCCTCAAAGCGGTTCTGATTCTTCAAGAACCTCGCGTACGCGTAGTACGCCTGGGTGTTGTCCCCATCAGCGTCGATTGCCCTTCGGAAGTACTCCTCAGCTTGAATATCTTCGCCGAACTTCTCACGCAGTCTCCCCAGATCAACCAGAGTAGGCGAATGAAGTGGGTTCATCTTCTCTGATTGCAGTAGGAAATGCTCGGCCCGGCTCAAATCCCGGTTAGCTCGCAACAGAGCATGGGCGTAACCCTGAAGGATCCAAAAGCCGCCGGGCTTGATCTCTATTGCTTTGCCAAAATGAACCTCAGCGTGGTCCCACCTGGACTCACCTGCGTAAAGCAACGCGAGATGAAAATGCACGTCGTGATCAGTCGGGTCCAGATCAAGCAATAAGCGGTATTCCTTAAGGGCCAAATCGTATTCACGCTTTCTGTAGTGCATCAAGGCGACAGGGCGTAGTTCGTGCTTATAAAGACCGAACTCACGGACCTTCTCCCGTTCGCCAGCGCAAAGAAAGTGATGAACAGCTTCGGCCACGATTTCAGGATCAATTCTCATGCGAGCCGCACGCGCGGCCTTATAACGTCCCAAGAAGTAGGAGCCTGCAATTAGGTGGAACGGCCGCAGTATCGAGATGGCAGTAGACACGTAAAAGTGATCGCGAATAATCGGGTGGAGATTGTAGCCATCACCGTCTGATTCCAAGAGAGACCGGCCCAAGAGGGACTCCAGGAGCCCCATCGCGTCATCGCCCCTCCACTTGGCAAACACCTCGCCTGGTACTGCGACTCGGAAAATCGAAACGAACCTTAAAAACTCCTCCTCATGGGGGGCGAGCTTGACGTGATCAAGAACGTACGGAACCATCTGCTCCCGCAGGCGCTTGAACAGTGAGAGATCCGCCGTGACGTCGGGCACGGGTCGTTCGGCCCACAATTTGGCGGCAAGCTTGACCGCGAGTGGATGGCCCTGGACTAACGCGAGCACTCGGTCTGGATAGGTAATAGCCTGCCCCGTCAAATCTTCACGCTCAAACCGAAACCAAAAGGAAAACAGATTTTCCGACGTTTTGATATCCAAGCCAGCGACATGGCAAACCTCGACAAGCTGCCGTGCCTCGTTGTCGAGCGTCGGCATTTGCGTTGTCACAACCACCATCTTGTTGTTCTTGCCATTAAGCACGCGTAGCAATCGCACAAACAACTGGTGGGTGGCAGGTTCTGCAAACTCCCGACTAGGATTAAGTAAGTACTGAAGATCGTAGAGTTCAACGGCGATTCGCGAATTCTGTGCCAGATGAAGTAGGATATTCTGAGACGTGTCTGCCTCGGCGGCCTGATCGGTCGGTAGCTCATCGGGAGTTTTCAGGTCAAGGCGGTAGGCGATCTCAGATAACAGGCGCGGGTATGACATTCCTTCCGTGGCCTGCACAGACACCCGTTTCCACGTTGGTAGCACGACCTTTCTAAACAACTCCTTCGCAACGGTTCGCTTTCCAATTCCTCTCATCCCCGTGAGCATGAGGCAACTCTTGGTGGATGACTCAACAAACCTTGCTATGGTAGGGAGAAGTTGTTCCCGATCATAAAACGGCGCCGCGAACGTCGCAGCCTCCTCGGTGGCTGACGGTTGTTGCTCCTGAGGGCTTGCACC
>Ga0208034_1002009_pt1 | contig 11186 bp, 7 predicted proteins | sample June2015DPH_8_10_FD_184699 | JGI IMG/M metagenome (GOLD analysis project Ga0208034, IMG submission 184699) | Peatland microbial communities from SPRUCE experiment site at the Marcell Experimental Forest, Minnesota, USA - June2015DPH_8_100... | ecosystem: Environmental > Terrestrial > Soil >...
CGTTCCTCCGCCGTCAGAATGATAATCGTCGCCTCGGGGATGCCGCTCATGCATCCTTGAATCACGACTCATTCATCAGCGATAGTCGGTACTAGTCGCAATCAGACACACGAGTTTGAACTCTTCGTTCGCAAGCTCTGTGAACGGGCCATCTGCCCAAATCTCCGCCCTCAGACAGGCCCTGAGGGAGGCGGGGATAGCAAGGCCGACACGGAAACCTATCCCGTCGCCGATGAAATCTCTCGCATCTATGTCGGCGAGCCCAACAGCGGCAAGGAGCGATGGGCTTTCGCTTTTAGCGCCAAGAAAAAGTGGACCGAGAAAGTCCGGAAGGACGTAAAGGAAATTGTCGAGACCGGCCGCTCTTACGACCGCATCATCTGCGTGACCAGCCAATTCGCCCGTTCGAAGGATCGCGCACGGCTCGAAGACGAGCTAACGAAAGAGCACGGCGTCCCTGTCGTTGTCCATGATCGCTCCTGGATCATGACGGAAATCCTTGAGAAGGATCGCAAGGACCTTGCGTTCAACTATCTCGGGATTGGTGAAGCCAAGAACGACCCCTTGCGCCTGGGGCCAACGGATTATTCCCGCACACAACAGCTCGTCGAGATTGAGAAGTCGCTTAACGATCCCGACGCCTTTCGGAACATGGAACGCCAGCGTGTCACCGAAGCTCTGATCTCGGCAAAACTGTCACGGAACCTCGAACGGCCCCGCATCGAAACCGATGGCCGTTTCCAACGGGCCATCCGGCTGGCGAATGAGGACGGGAATTACCGGCAGAAGCTGGAAGCGCAGTACGAGCACATCTGGACCGGATTCTGGTGGTTTGACGACGTAGCGCTCGTGAACAATTCGTACACCGCCTTCGAAGCGATGGCGCTCACGACGGATCACATGGCCAACGTGGAGTTCTTGTGCAATTTGCACCAGCTTCTGGTCATAGCTGTTGAGCACGGACATCTATCACGCGAAGAATGCCGTCTCGATGAGCGAGCGGCCACATTACGTGAGGCACTTGAAAAAATCGCGGCAAACAAGGGCCGACCTAACAACAGTCTCGAAGCCCAGGCGTCGCTCCAGCTTACTCGACTTAACATGGCTATGATCGACGGGAAGCGCGAGGAATGGCCGGACATTTGGCGTGAGTATGGTCAGATTCTCGAACGCGCGAGAGGCATGGGCGAATTCAAAGCTGATCGTCTCGTTTCGATGATCGAAATTGTTGGGAATGTCGCCGGCAATGATCCAGCGTACAACGAACTCATTGAGAAGCTTGCGGATTTTGTTGCTGACCGCGCCAGTGAAGCCGAAGGTGCGCTCATCCTACTTAGACGCGCACAGCGGCTGGATATTGTGGATCGTATCGATATCATCCGCCTCCTCGGAAAGGCCACCGCCGGCTTGAGCAAGAAGGAGTATACGGAGCACTTCATCGAAGCGCTTCACCTCCTCACGATCGCCTATCGCGGCGCCGGACTGTTGTGGGCCGCGCGAGCGACGTGCGTTATGGCCGCCGCAGCCATCATCGTGGAAGGCGAGGAGGACAGCTACGTCCCCGCAATTTTCGTACCGACGATGAAGGTATGGGCTTGGATCGCATTGGAGCTTCGTCACGTTCCGGACTTCCTGCTTGCGATGCAGCTGCTGAACGGTGCGCTCGCCGGCTTGCCGCTTACAGATGAATCCAAGGAGCTGGTTCGCCAGGACATACAGGAATTGGATTACGCGTTCGGAAGCATCGTGCTCAACCTGAGCGACGGGGAGCTGAAGCGCCTCGAAAAGCTCCCGGACATCCTGGAGGCACTTCAGTTGTTCACGGCGCGGACGGCTCTGCTGTATACACTCGGTCATGAGGCTGTTCTGCGCGAAGATGGGAGCCTGCCTCCAAGCGAAACCGATGAAGACATCAAACGCATACTCTCCCTTCTGGCGAGCCAGCCGGTTGCCAAGGAAACACGGGGGCCGCTGATTCTGAATGAGGAAGGGCGCCAGATTTTTTCGGCGGCCATTCTCGGTATGACGGTCGAAATATGCTTCCAAGGGGGTCGGCAACTAATACCCGTCGCCGAAGTCATCCTCGGTTCACTTGAAGCGTTCTTGGCGACGGCGATCGATCAGCGGGTCATTCCTCATACCGAGAGATTCCGCATCGCGTTGATCGAGAGCGCCGACATCTCCGAGCCAAAGATCGAAACCAGCAAGCTCGACATGACGACCACGGTCACCTGGCCCGCGGACCTTTCCGTCATGAGCCACGACAGGCACCGCATTGTTCGGAAGTCCCTCACAGAACTTTCGGGTCAAATATTGGCCGCGACTTGCGTGATCGATGACGTGACCGCTCTGCTTGATAAGCTATTTGGTGACGAGGCCGTTGATGCCCGCATGGCGATGATCGCAGCTGCTCCGACGAGCTATCATCGGCTGGCATCGACAAACATATCTCGGCTTTCCGATTGGCAGGAGGCGGTCAAAAAAGAATATCCGCTGGAGAAACCACGTCCGCAACTTACGCTCATAGATCTCAAGGTCCCGGAGTCAGACGAGGATGATGACGATTCCAGCGCGACGCCGCGCTTAACTAACCATCGCGCGATGCGCATACGTTCTGTCATCGACGTCCATGCATGGGATCAGGCCGGTTGGAAAGGAGCCTGCTATCTGAACTACGGACCGGGTCGCCCTCCGGGGTTGGCCTTTGTTCCAGAATGCGGACGCAGCCAGGAAAATCTTCCAACGATGGCGGGAGCGCTTTGGCAACCGCGATACCGATGAAGAAATCTATATCGCGATAGTTAGGCATTTACCGGCGCAAAACCAGCATCATTATCTCATGATGGTGAGATCGAAGCTCCCGGATGACCTGCCGCGCGATCCGAGGCGCGCGATTTTGACGGTGAGTCAGTCGATTACAATGACGCCAGACAGCGATCGAAATCTTCAGCTTTTTCTGGACGCATATCAAGAAGTCCGAGTTCTATTTGTTGCCGGCCGTCCTCGTCAATAGTGTGCCAGAGCTCATGTCGGAGCTCGCGATCCTCAAGCGTAATATTTCGATCAAGGACGCGGCAAGCGTCGGCGAGCGTGAGATTGAGGCGATGGAGCTGCGGAGGCGCAGCAAGCCAACATAGTCGGCCTACATCATCGCCGGTGCCACATACGCTTGGCGAAAGTGCGTTCGTCTGGGCCGATCAGGTCGCCATAGATCGCGGTCGTTTTCAGCGAAGCATGCCCGAGCCAGCGCTGGGCGAGATGAAGGGGCACGTGCGATTGAAGCGCATTGACTCAAAAGCTGTGGCGTAACCCCTTGGGCATGGCCGGCGCACCGACGATGCCCGCAGCCGCCATGGCCGCTTTCACATAGCGCCAGGCGGTCGTGCGGCTGAAGCGCCAAATCCGAACGCGCGCTCGTTCGGGATCGTGCTGCGCGTCGCACAAGTGCAATTCGCGGTCGAGTTCGGTGAGCAGGGACGGCGGCAGCGGAACCTGCCTGACGATGCCGCGCTTGCGGCGCTTGAGCGTCTCCAGGCTCACGACGCCGCTGTCCAAGTCCAATGACGACGGCGTCACGGCGAGAACTTCCGAGATGCGGCCGCCGGTCCAGCGAAGCGTCAGGCAGAACAGTTTAATCCGAGGCGGCGCACGCGCCGCGGCTCGTTCAAACCGTACTCGCTCGGCGGCATTGAGATATTTCCGGGTGCCGGAGGGACCGAAGAGCGTTAGTCGTTCGGACTGCTGCTGGCGCATGCAAACCTCGGCTGAAACAGAATGGCCGATTCTGTTTCACAGTCGGGTTTCGGCGAATGGCAGCAAATTCGCGCAGAGCCATGCAGATGCCATGCAGAATTTTTCATTCTGCATGGCAATGTGATCCATTACTGATTTGTGTCCGAAAATACTGCCGTTTTGGCGCGCCCGAAGAGATTCGAACTCCTGACCCCCAGATTCGTAGTTTGTACTCGCTGGTCCCGAAGGAAGGCTCCTAAGTTGCCTTGTGGCGCCTCAGGGAGAACCCGCGCTAACAAAAGGGCTGCCCGTTCCTCAGCCGCCCTGACTATTCTAGCATTGGCGCGGAGGCAAAGGCTCTGCGTCCGGTAGCAGCGTACGACACAGAGTGAGACATAATGGACGGTCACGCGCCTGCGGCAAGGGACAGCGAAGCGCGCCCCGTTCGGCTCGACCCGCCGAAGCTCGCTGAGCAATTCGCGGTTCGCGTCGTGGCGCTCGCGCTCTCGACCTCCGCGCGTACAATTCAATCGCTGCCGTCGCGCGTGACCGACCTTTTCTTTTTGTGCCCTATTCCTTGTCAGGGTGTGCGACGCGCTTCGCCGGCTGCGCTCGCGCTTTCGTGCCTCTCAGCCATAGAGCCTCTGCATCGCAATCCAGTCCCGCGCGGCGTCCGCGTCCGGCAAAGACTCCGCCGGAGCCGCGCTGATGTGGCGTCAGGCTGTACCATCAAGCTTTACCATCGGGCCAAATTTCAAAGCAAAAAACGCTGAAAACCCAATATGTTGGTTAAATGGTGGGCGCTGTAGGGATTGAACCTACGAGCTCTCCCGTGTGAAGGGAACACTCTCCTATGAGCTGGGTAGTGGTACGATCCGCACTGGCGTGGGAGCGCCCATGAAGCGCGTGTTTCGTTTGAGTTTTATGGTTTGCGATGTTTGGTGAGAGTTTTGTAGGCCGCTTGCAGTGCAGCTTCAGGCGTCCTCTTGCCCCAGGTGTCGTAGTAGTAGCCGTCAATGTGTAATGTCACACACCAAAGACGGGGTTGACCCTTTATGCGGAAGCGCCACAAGCCGATAAAGTGGTCGCCTAGCTTATCCAATTGCCTCTTCACCTCAATGCCCCTTTATTAGCTGTCGAGCGACGGTGGCGACGGTGATGTTCTTTCGGAACGCCAAGCGCCGCAGGTTTTCTCGCTCTCGTCGATGGCGCGTCGCAGTGCGGACGGTGGCAGACAAACATGCGCGAACCGCGCTGCGATGGTCGGTACGTCGGCGACATAACTAGGTTTTTTCCACAGGAATAAGTATAAGTGGCCAGTGTTCTGATCCGCGGTCTCGATGCCATCCATCGCACACCTCATTCACGCCTACGGCCTGCTTGTCGTCGCCGGTCTCATCGGCCTGGAATGCGTCGGCATTCCGTTCCCCGGGGAGACGGTGCTCATCATCGCTTCGGTTATTGCTGGAACGAAGCACGATCTCAACATCGCCTCGGTGATCCTAACGGCGGCGGGCGCGTCGATCATCGGTCGCATGATCGGCTATGTCATCGGTCGTGAATTCGGCTATTGGCTGTTGCTGCGCTATGGCGGCTATTTGCGGATCACCGAACGTAGGATCAAGCTCGGTCAGTATCTGTTCCTGCGGCATGGCGGCAAGATCATCCTCATCGCTCAGTTCTTACCGATGTTGCGCAGTATCGCCGGGATCCTTGCCGGAGCCAATCGCATGCCCTGGCCGCATTTCATGCTGACCAATATCATCGGCGCATTTCTTTGGGCGACGATCTATGGGCTTGCCGCGTATTCGCTGGGTCGGCAAGTCGAAGGGGCGGCCGGATGGGTGGTGTTCGTATTGGGTCTTGGTGTCCTGATCTTCATTGTTGTTGCCGCCGTCTTCGTGCGACGGCATGAGGCGCAGCTCACGGCGAAAGCCGAACAAGCGCTGCCGGGACCCGTTGAGTTGCTTTAACTAAGCTCGACTTTGGGGATTTTACGCCGCGTAGCATAGCGCGTCGGTGAGTCTTTCCATGAGGGCGGTTGGAATTTCCACATTGTCCGAGGGATGCCGAGACATTGAAAAACTCGGCGCGCTCCAGAACACCCTGCGGACGGCGGCGATGGCATCACTGAATGAAGGTTCGCGTTTGTGATACCAGGCGGCGGATCTCGGGCGAAGGCAGACGGCGATTTGGGGATCCGCCACCCAAAGTGCAATGAGGGAGAACATTCCGAGCAACGCCGGCGTCGTTCGCGCGATAGCGAGGTCGGACCATTGCCGTTGAGTTTGACCGTGGGATTGCGCTTGTCGGTGGAAATCTCGTCGTGCAGATAGGCGGTAGGGCTCGACCAGTCCCACACAGTGGCGACAATGTTGCGCTCTACGCCTTGTGGCCGCTGCGGCTTCGAGGCCGGCAACTCGCCTGCCGCGATCCGGTCGGTCCAGTCGGCGAATATTTTCAAGGCGGTGGTGGTACCCATGCGGTCGAAATTTCTGATCATCGAGGTGGCGGCCTGTCCCGATTGAACGCGGCGCGTCCAGGCCTCGTAGCTGGAATTGAAGTGGCCGAGGTCCGGCTCAATCACGCGCGTCGCCTCGTTGCCGATTTGATGGCAGGTGACGCAGCCGTCGGTCTTGATCATTTCCAGGTATTCGCCCTGGGTCTTCATCGTCGGGCTGATGCCGTTGCCCTTCGGCCCGGTGCCGGGGAACTGACTCTTGTCCGGAATCTTCAGCATCGAATACCAGTAGATGGCCGGATAGTATTGCGCGGCGTCTGCCGCGTTGGGCGCCGTCACGGCGGTCAGATCGAGGGTCTTGCCGGGCGTCGTTTGAACCTTGGGCGAATCGACCAGCCCATAGCCGCGCACCCACACGTCGTAATTGGCTTTCGGAAGATCGGGCAGCACGTAGCGGCCCTGATCGTCGGTGACCACCATCTTGGCCATCTTGGTGCCGAGCTCGGTCGTCTCGGCGATCACCCAAACGCCGGCTTCCGGCCCGCTCGCGCTGGCGACCACGCCGCCGAGATCATTGGCGCCGACATTGATCGCCGGATTGGCGGCTTGCTGGGCCTGCAACTGAGCAGACGAGGCATTCAAAAACGCCGCGACGGCGAGCGTCACGCTCAAATAGAATCGTTTCTTCATCTTCATCTCGCGCTCCTGTGGCCTCTTCCCGTTATGGTTTGTGACGCCTGCTACTCGGTGCGTGGACCATTTTGCGCACGAGTTACCACTTTATGTCCATCGCCTTCCAAGCGATGGACTCTGCGAATTTTAGGAGGAGTTCGCGGGGCTGGGAGCTACACGTTGGATGGAGAGAAGGTAATCCATCACGTGGATATCTCTTGGAATCAAGCCTGGACGGGAACCGACCAAATTCGTTTCTACAAGCTGGATGGGGACATCCTCACCCTCACGACTGCGCCGTTCAAGACCCCGCAAGACGATCGAGAGGGCAAGATAGTGGTTGTCTGGGAGAAAATGAAAGCGGCCAACCGGTGAGGGTCGATGCAGGGCGCGCGCGGCACGCTCTGGGTCAGCAGCGCCGGATTGCCGATGTTCGCGGCAGGTCCGCTGCCTCGATAGCGACTGCCTAACAGACATCGCGCCAGGTCGGCGGGCCGCTTATGGCTTGACCGCGACGACGCCCTCGATCTCGACCGAGATCTGGTTGGGCAGCATGACATTGCCGACGGCCGAGCGGGCGTGGCGGCCGGCGTCGCCAAACACCTCGACGAACAGATCCGAGCAGCCGTTGATGACTTTCGGCGAGTCGCTGAAATTCGGCACCGCGTTGACCATGCCGAGCAACTTGACGATGAAGTCGACGCGGTCGAGCGAACCAAGCGCGTCGCGCATGGCGGCAAGAAGCCCGAGGCCAACGAGCCGTGCGCGCCGGTAGCCTTCCTCGATGCTGATTTCGGCGCCGAGTTTGGCGGGGACGAGCCGAGAGTTTCCGATAACCCATGGCACGCAACTCCCGGCTCAGGGTTTGCTTGGCGATGGTGATACGGAACTCTTCGAAGATCCATTGTGCGAGATCGATCAAGCGCCAGCGTACGACGCCGTGGATCGCCGGGATCGGGCCCCTCTCGATCATGCCGGCGACCGCCTGGCGCTGTGCAGCGTTGAGTTTGGAGGGCCGGCCTGGCGCCTTGCCATCCAACAGGCCGTCAGCGCCTCGCGCGTTGAACCGCAATACCCAGTCGCGGATAATCTGAAGGCCGACCCCGCCGATCTTCGCAGCCTCGGTACGCGTCGCGCCGTCGTAGATTGCAGCCAGCGACAATAACCGCCGGATCTGTGGGCCATTTTTCGAATTCTTGGCCAACTGCCGCAGCGCGGCGGCGTCAAAATCATCCCGCAGCGCAATTGCTCTTGCCATGGCGAACCTCCGTCATTCGCCAATGCTTGAATCTGACTCGTCCTGATCTGGGAATCCAAAAAAGAGTCGTCCTTTTGAGGACGCGGTATAAGTCATTGTAGTGCCTTCAAATTTACCGCGGGTGGATTGATCCGCCGTTATCCACCTCACGGTCATACGGTCGACGTCGGACTCCGACCGATGACAGTGCTCGGTTTATCGTCGCAACGTTTGATGGCTTCTGCCTACCCTCGATTCGTTCTCCGTGAATAGATCACCGAACAGCTTGGCGTTGATTACGCCAAGCTGATTTTGAATGACCGGTATGGCTTTCCCTTCGTTCACATCGAAACGGACTTCAAAAGACCGAGCCGAATGGGAGAGCATCTCGATCTGACATTACTCCTCATGAAAATCGGATTTTCTTCCTTGAGCGTGGCGGGAAAAATCCCGCGCGTGCGGCTTGCCCGTAAGCGGCGGTGACCACTGACCCGAAAACTATTCATACTTTTCCAAAATTTTTTACCTGAAAAAGTGCGTCCTTGAATCACAAGCCTATGGCCGAGCTCAGCGCAAGCTGCTCGGCGGCTGCCGACTTAGGTCGATTTCTGTTCTCGTTCCTTCATTGTTCCCTATCATCAGGAAGGGGTAAATCCAATGCCGACGGTGCAGCGCTTGACCCTGTGTTTGCCGGCCGCGGTTTCGATCCTCATGCTCACCCGTTTGCCACCAACCTCTTATAAAGGGAAAGCATCCCCGGTAGTGATTGTCTTACTTTCTCAGCGCAACGGATCGCTTCTGCTCGCAGCCCCAGCGTTGCGAGTTTTTCGATCAGTTTCTGAAGCTTGTCATCAAGATCGTAGGTCGGAGCGCTCGCATCAAGCATGCACTCCAGTATTTCTGCGGCGGCCGACGGATTGCTATCGACGAGCCGCGCAAGTTCTTCCACCATGTGGTCAGTGCTATAGTCGCTGTGAACATAAGGTACAACAGCGAGAAGCAGCTTCTTACCTTCGGCATCGAGCGTTTTAAGATACGAACTCAACCGGCTCAAGCGCGCCATAAGCTGCTCGGGAAACCGCTCTTGTGACTGACTCCAGGCTAAACACAGATCCCAGAAAGCTAGAATTTTCTTCACTTGCTTATCCGTCAGCTTATCTGCCCTAACCCTCCAAAAAAATGCGGCCATCGTCTCAAGGTCGCTGGCGCCGCTTGAAAAAATGCCTTGGACGATGGGGGAATCGAGCTCTTCATCATCCCATAAGTAAGCCAGCGAAACCCATTCGACCACGCGATCACGCCCGTGCCTAGCGTCCAGATTGACCGATAGAGCGTCAGCGAACACGCCTTTAGACGATAAGAGTTGATAAATCCGTCTGCTCGGCGTTGCATACGCCAAGCCTCCGACCGCGACCTTGAAGTTGTTGGGGTAGTCGCGCGCCGGGAATAGGCCACTGACATTATCGGCAAGCCATTGATGGCTCATAAATTCGAGATTGGCAATGTAGGATGCGGATAATGTCGAAAACTCATAATTTGCATTGCGACATTTGGCTATTTCGGAATCGAAGGTGTCCTTAAGCGACGCCCAAGCACTCTCGAGCGAGCCTGCCTTTTGTGCTAATCGGCAGGTACGCAAGGCGTGATTATACAAAGCTCCAATGGCGTGACCCTTCTCGGTATTGAGCGCGTGCGTCATGGGGTCACGCAAATCAAGTTCACTCGCGGGCGCGCGTTCAAGCAACGTTCTTACGATGGCCCATCCCTGCGGAAGCAAGTCGGCAGGATAGGCCGTTCTGTCGTCGCGTGTGGCAGCTTCAAGAAAGCTAGCTATGAGCGTCCTCATCCAAGCGGCGGTCGGGACGAGATCGATACGGTTCTCCTCATCCGCATTTGTCCACAGCTTCGGATCGGCGATGCAGTCGCTGAAAAAGGCCATCAGTTTGGGCCATGCATTGTTCCAATCGAAGGTCGGCTTTTTGTCATTGGATGGATCGAAGAGGCGTTTGAACCCCTGAATCACGGCGTGCTGAAAGGCGATCTTCGCGCCGTGAAACTCATTGAGTATTGGAAGGAACGTATTCGGATTGGATGCGACCGCCCCTTCGAGCGCGGCTACAAGCCCACCCATCGTAGGACCTTTCCACAAATCCCTTCCCGTAAACCCGTTAAGGTGCTCGACGAGCGTGCCGTCTTCGGCAAACGTTAACAATGAGTCATTACCAAAGGGGGCCGGTCCCGGCCCCCACCGCGTTTCATGATAGCTCAGGAACTCCGGGTGATCGCTGACAGAGCCCGGTTCCAGGTCTGCGGTCAGCTCGGCAAACCATGAGGCAGCCTCAGGATGCCCCTTGATCGCTGAAAGCCACTCGCGTTGGATGAACTTGAGTCGCCGCTCTGGATTTTCACCAGTAGCTGGCGCGGGCAACTGCCTAACAGCTTCAATCACTGCCGTTTTGCCAGCAGGAGACATCTCGCCAAATCTCTCGGACAGTAACCGATACACCTCGTGCCGGTGACCGGAGGTGAAAAGGCCAGGAGCAATGATACGTTCAAATGGACCCCGCAATAGCTCGAAATGTTCAGACACGGTATGCAGAGCGATGCGACGGATGATTTCGGAGTCATCTTCTAGTGCGCTAGTGACGTAGCTGGTTGCGGCTTGGGGCGCGGCTTCAATCCATCCTTCAAGTACGTCTCGCATACCTTCGATGAATCGGTTCTCTACCGCCCATAAATCCAAATTTTGAGGATTCGACTCGATCGCCGGTCGCCAGAGCGTGCTACCGTAGCTGCGCCTTTTATCGGAAAAAATGGTTCTCAGACCTTTTTCAAATATCCTTACCGCATCTAACCCAGCTTTCGCACCGAGTTCGTGCGCGTGGGTATCGAGCATTTCCTTCAGCCAGAAATCATCGACAAGGGTGACTAGCTCCGGCGAGCTTCGGTCTGATTCTGGCAACCACTCAAAGATCATGCACTGTTCCATGAGAGAGCAAGCCTTTTGTATGTCCTCCGGGGTGCCGCTTGCGAGAAGACGGCTCAGCAGTCCTTTGCTGAGCGAATGCGCGACAAGTCCACGGT
>Ga0208034_1002013_pt1 | contig 11179 bp, 9 predicted proteins | sample June2015DPH_8_10_FD_184699 | JGI IMG/M metagenome (GOLD analysis project Ga0208034, IMG submission 184699) | Peatland microbial communities from SPRUCE experiment site at the Marcell Experimental Forest, Minnesota, USA - June2015DPH_8_100... | ecosystem: Environmental > Terrestrial > Soil >...
CGTCCCCTTGTCCCAGCGCGCGGCAAAGTAGACCCGTTCCATATCGATGGACTCGGCATCGACAATGGGCGAGATGGAGTCGTAGAAGGCCAAATGACCGGAGCCGGTGATGCGCTCGATCTCGGCGCTCAGCGCATCGGAGGTAAGCGGGCCGGTGGCTAGAATGGTCAAATCATCTGCCGGGTCCAGCCGCGTCACCTCCTCGCGGATCACGCGAATCAGCGGCTGGGCGGCAATGGCCTCGGCAATCCGCCGCGAAAACTCGACGCGGTCCACGGCCAGTGCGTGGCCGGCGGGAACGGCGGTCTCATCCGCAATGCGCAGCAGCGCCGAGCCGGCGCGCCGCATCTCCTGCTTCAGCAGCCACGGCGCGGTGTTGGGCGATTCGCTCTTCAGCGAATTGGAACATACAAGTTCACCGAACTCCGTCGTCTGATGGGCCGGGGTCAGCCGCGCTTTCCCGTCCACCATGGCCCGCATCTCATAGAGGTCCACCGCGCAGCCCAGCCGCGCCGCGGTCAATGCCGCCTCAGGCCCGGCCAGTCCGCCGCCAATCACGCGAATCCTCATTTAACCGCTTGAAGAGGATTGCCGATGGATTCTAACCTATTACAACGAATGCTCAAGGCAAGATTACAAACTAAGGCCCGGTCAACAAGTGTGTTGAAGCTGTAAGAGCCGATTATCTGCGAAGCTGACGAAGGTCTGAAAACGTCGCCCATCCCGTTGCCAGGTAGTCAATCGTTATTCGATCCGATCTCACTCGGTTCGAATCCACGATGATCTTTGCAACGTGCCCATGTCCAAGAATGGTCACGCTGATAGGCTGGTCGAACCTCGGGTGAGCATTGGCTCGACCGTACCACTACGCAATATTGAGGGCCATCCCGCTCCCTTGATTCGTGATGGTGCAAGGCAATGAAGCTGCGACTCCACCACCTTCTTCGTAGACGAGAAAGGGACGAAGGCTCTCCTCAAGCTGCGCCTTAATTAAGGCGTTCTGTTCCTTCGCGGCCAAAGCCTATGCTTCCTCAGCCACCCTCTGCTTCTCTGAAATCAGGGTCAATTTCTCAGCGGCCTGTGCCTGTTCCTTTGCTGCTTTGGCTTGAGCGATTGCAGCCTGCCAAGCAAGAATCAAGACGACAATGGTGACGGCGCTCAGCGCGATTTGAATCCATGTCGCTATGTCCTGAACGAAGCAGCTCGTCTGACCCATTGAAAATCACCTCGCCGAACCATTAAGCCGGAATTTCCATTTTGCTTTCCCGGCGACGAAAGTATACCGCCAGTTGCCGCTGCTGCGATCTTTTTCTGCATTCGTTCCAGAGCCAAAGAACCGGACGCGCCCGGCAGAGCCTTTGCCAGAACCAAAAGGCTATGATTTGCCCCATTTCGAAGCGATTTCTCAGACACCCCTCCCTCAACTCCCCTTCGTCGTCCAGATTGGTTTCGCCTGGCTGCCGCGCCTATCCGGCTGGCAGCGGCAAAGCCAGAATCTGCCGCAGTATGCTTCCAAACAGGCGCCGCGTCAGGTGGCTCTCAGCCAACAGCAGCCAGTAGTAGCGGGCATGCTTTACCAGTCGCCCGCCGGTCTTCACCAGCCGCTGCTGCAAGCTGGTCAACGACCACGTTTCGATTCCCTTCGGCAGCACCAACCGCCGCCACAGGTTGCCCAGGTTGTATGCGATCACGCTCAGCCACAGCCGCACCTCGTTCGACCGGAACCGGCGGCAACTCAGCCGCGTCATCCTTACCGCCTGCTTGCCTTCCTTGATCCACTGTTCAGCCGTGCCCCGCTTGTTATAGAACCGTACTACCGCCCGACTCGGCAGGGTCAGGTTCGTCACAACGAACCCGATGCGCGGGAACAACTCCCCGGCATAATGTTCGACCTTCGCCACCACTCGCCGTACTGTCTTCCAACTGGTGGCCCGATAAAGAAAGCCCTTGTACCACACGATCGGTTTGTGGCTGGGACGCCCCACCGGGCGCGGCAGCAGTTCAACCACATTCCGTTCCAGGTTCTCATTGGCCGGAATACGGATGCCCACGGCCATGCCCTGCCGGTTCCGCCGAATCACTTCACGGAGGAATTCACTCGGTTCGGGTGGCACCGCTTCTTGAGGGATGGACGGATTTGGATTCATATAGGGCCATACTCCTTAAGCGGGCTAAAGAGCTCCAATGCGCAACCGACCTACTCCCTCAAATCGCAGCCGAATCCAGCAAGCTGTCGCCCGATTCTGTTTCATTCCTGTGGTAGCTTTCCGCGACGAGTTGGGCTGCTACTAAGGTTGGGCTGCTCCAAAGAACGCAGTATCGGTCATCATACTCGACGGAAACACCGCCAACGAATCACAGAGGCGCGTTGTCAATGTGTGGCAATGACGATTCTAGAATTGGATTCGCCATTCCATAGGCTCATCCGCGCCTGTGAAACGCAGACTGCCAAATTCTCCCTGCTGCTGCCACTCGGCCGCGATCGCCTTCCCGGTTTTTGAGACCACTTGCACCACCGATTTCTTATAACCACTCGGAATGTTGAACCACAACGTGTAAGGCTTGCCGGGGATGGCGACCGATTCTCCATGTAGCTCCTTCCCTGCTCCATTCCACCCCTGACTCACGATGGAGTAGGTACCCGAGATGTGTCGTGAGTTTCCGATTAGTTGCGGTCGGTCGGCAAGAGGGTGAATTAGCAGCACGCGTGTATCGTGCGGCCCGATGGAGAGGTCGAGCTCGCGCTTGAAGATTCCCAGAGGCTGCTGCTTCCAGAAGTCGAAAACAATGTAGCTGTGCTCCTCGCTCAGCCCCAACTGCCGGACAAAGTCCAACCTGCGCTCGACGGATTCGCTGCGCCAGTTGGTCTCAGCCGCAACGTCATAAACTCCCGCCGGCGCATCCACCTTCAGATCCAGCACCTCTGCATAATGATGAATGTAGTAGTCCGACTGAACGTGCTTGAACTTGTCCCAAGTGCTATCCGTGCCCCGGCTGAATAAATCGATAGGCATGATCGGCAGCGTGGGCATGGTCGCCTGCAACAGTTTCACGCGCTCGGCCGGAAGCTCCGGCATCACACTGGCTAGCGGATAGACCACTCCCGTCAGTGCCACATAGGTGACCAATGTCCGCGCCTCCGGCAGAGTCGTCCCGAATCCGGTTGCCGGGTCTTCGCGCGAGCGCTCCTTAGCAAGGGTCACCGCGGGGCGCTTCAGCTTCGCCTCCTCCACCGTCATCGGCTCGCCCAGCTCAAGTCCTTCGCCCGGCATGACATAGATGATCATATGATTCAGGAAAAGATAGGCATTGATGGAGCTGAAGAACGAATGCATTCCCTGCCAGTTGTTATATAAGTCCTGGCCAGGGAAGTAAGAGTCGGTATACCCTACGGCATCCAGCTTGGTGCCGAGGGGGCACAGTTCAATAAAGCGGTCCGGACCTATCGTGCCCCGGATAAGCGCCAGCCGTTCACGGTAATTCTGGATGAAATCGGCCGATGGCGAGTGCAAACGGCTCTTATCGATCTCCGGCTCATAAGCCGGCAGCGCGCCCTCGCCGTCTAATTTGTAGTAATCGAAGCCCAAGTCGTCCAGCTTGGTAAATAAGCGCGTCAGGTGGTTGAATACCTGGGGATTGGTCGAGTCCAGCGCCGGAGTACTATAATCCTGCAGCACCTTGCCCTGTTTGTCATAGAGATACCAGTCAGGGTGCTCTTTAAAGGCGGGAGCGTACGCGTTGGGCACCACCCATAATCCAGCCTTCAGTCCTTTGCCGTGGATGTAACTTGTCAGCCATGCAGGACCGTGCGGAAATGTTTCGGCATTCCAGTTCTCCACCCACGAATGTCCCCCGGTCCGCCTGTCATAGCCATCGACCAATTGCACATACTCAAGCGCAGACTTCAGGTTCTTGGCCCAGTCGGCGTTCCTGTCATAGCCATCGTCCAGTTGCACATACTCAAAGCCATACGGCTTCAGGTTCTTGGCCAGCCAGTCGGCGTTGCGGATGACATCCTGCTCGGTGACCGCTTCGTAGTAACTCGTCCAGCTTGACCAGACCATGGGTGCCGATTGAAAGTGCGAATCGTCGTAAGGGATATAAAAAGGACTTCCCAAAGTATGCGTATAATAGTCTGGTATAAGTCGAATGGTAGCGTTATCGCGCACCGGGATCGTCAAAGCGTAAGCATCGTTCCTGCCGGCCACGGCCTGCAAACCTGAGTCTTCGCCAAAGTCGACGGCGATGTCCGCTCCACGATCGAAGAGACTGTGTAATCCGCCGCCCGAAACGTGCCCGAGTCCCAGGTAAATAACTTCAGAGTTATGCCGTGGCAAATACGACCAGAGAGTGGTGGATGTGCCGGGGTAGGTTTCAACCACTTCGTCGTTTCCACGCGAGCTCACCGGCAGTCCTTCAGGATCGATGAGACGGACGGCTGTCCGGCCGGCAGGCGAATCAGCCCATCCCGTCAGCACCCCGTGAAACTCTGTGGTTGTAACCGTAACTTTGCCCGGCTGCGCATCGAAGACCCACGCGGTCTTGGGTGTGACTGTCTCGATGATCAGTTGCCGGTCGGTACTGACACGAGCGGAAAAGTGCATGATCCTTTGAAGACCGGAAGGGGTTTCCTCGTTGAGATGGATATCGCGGGCCAAGTCTCCAAGCTTTGTAACAGAGATGGTCAGAGAGGCTCTTTTCGGGTAGCAATCGATTGTCCAGCCGTTCTCTTGCAGAACAATGTGCGTCTGGGCCTGTCCCCACATCTGCGCCGAAAGGAAGCACAAGAACATCGCGATGTACCACTTGACACACATTACGCCTACTGTTCCCCGCATGAATTTCTCCTTAAGAGTTACGGCACTCTTAAAGCCGTTCTTAGTGACAAAGGACTTTTGTGCTGTCTGCCCGTTCAGGCTCAGCGATGATAACGTCTAATCAAATCGCGCCCAGCCACCAACAGCTGCCACGCTGCCTCGACGCCTTCACTTCGCTCTCTCGGCACCAAGCCCCTTCTGTCGCTTGGTCATCCTCAGCATGGGATTTAAGCACGAATTATTCGAGAAGTCAAGCGGTTGAATAAAATAGTCAAGCGCTTGAAGAACGTGTTCAGCCAGTGACGGAGTTGGCACGGGCAGATGCAAGCTGGCGAAGTGAAGATGCGCCCGAATAACTCCTGGCGACGGGAAAACCCGCGCAGAGCGTTGGAACTCTGATTAGGTTGTGCAGAGCAACGTCTGGCTGCCCGGTGGACTGCCCGATTATGGGCGGCGCATTCAGACTTATGGTGGTTTGCTCTCGTAGGGGCGCATCAAGCAATGGCCTTGGGGCACAGCGCGGTATCTCTGCGTCTGCCGATTGTGTGTGAGGAGGTCGCAGCTTAATGGGCGTTCAGTTCATCCAACAGTGAGTTGCGGTAGGCTCGGAAGGCAGGAATTGGCCTAACAGCCCGTGATGCAAATAGCTGAATTCCAGGAAATCAGGCATCGGGGTCTGAGGGAGCGATAGGTGCCGGTTGAGTGGAGAACCGAGGTCGTTTGGGGCTCTACTGCGCTCTTGGGCCGATTCTGACAGGTAAGCAGCCGGAAAATCCGCAAAATAAGCCTTATTGCTCTGTTTTTTCAGCTCCCGCGGCGTGCCTGCGCCCAGCAGTTTGCGCAGAATCAGACTCAGGTTGAAGGCACTCACATGAGCCAACTGCCGCTTGAGAATGTTCTCTCGCCCGTGCAGGTAGCAGCGCCGCATTCTGTCTGTTTCGTAGCAGTGGGCAAAGCTGCGTTCCACCAGTTCGCCGCGCCGTTTCAGCAGGCTCTTGCCGTAGTCGCCCTGCACCCACCGCCGGTTTTCGCACACCGCCTGTTGCTCTTCGGCGTTGCCCTGCCAGTGCTGCTTGCCTTTCTGCCGCTTCGCCGAAATGTAGCTGCGCACTCCATAACTCTTCAACCGCTTGAGAACCGCGCCGCTCAGATAGCCCTTGTCCGCAACCAGTTCTTCGATGGCGTGGATGTTGACCTTCGTATAGCCAGAACGCGCTTCAGCTTCATGCACAGCCAACTCGGCCACTGCCATCCTGGCCTCGATCAACGTCGCATCCAGCGTGGTCGTATCGCCCTTGTCGGCTGCCTGCAGGGTCACTGCCAGCACCGCGCCCGAGTCCAGATCGACGGCGTGCTCGGCCTTATGGGCCAGGTGCGTGCGGCCGTCCTTCATCTTCGCAATCCGCGCATCCTCGTCGATAGGACTCTTCCACTCCTCATTCGACGTGCGCTTCTTGCGCTTGCGGTCCAATCGCGCCAGGTCTTCGCGCGTCGGCGTCTCGATGCCCGATGCCTTGGCCAGTCCCGTAAGAAACTCCTCGTAACTAGTGCCTGTATCGCGCCGCACGATGGAGCGCATCACCGCGTTGGCTTCCAGCGTGGTTGCGTCGATGGCGATGCGTTTGCCTACCAGCAAGCCGCGCCGGGCCAGTACCTCCAACACCCAGGCAAAAACGGCCGCGTGCGTATTCAGATCGATCAACCGCCGGGTGCGGGAAATTGTCGAGTGGTCCGGTGTGCCCTCATCCAACGCGACGCCCACGAAGCGCCGCAAAGCCAGCGAATCCGCCAAGCGCCAGGCGATGCCGCGCTCGGCCCCGATACCTTCAAAATACCCGATCAACAAAGAGCGGAAGTAGATCCCCGGCGTTAGAGACGGATGACCGATTGTGGAGCGTAGAACTTCGCGCAAAGATCCTCGACAAACCTGTCGAAGCCCTCAGCATCCAGAACTGTGTTCAAACGCTCATAAAACGGAAGCCCTGGCGCGGTGGCCAATTCCCTATGTGCCACCCACAAATCCTCTTGCCGCTCTCGAAGCTGCCGCCCGCCCATCGCCATGGCTAAGAACTTATCCGCAAATAGTGACAAGCCTGATACCTTCTTGAATTGTATGTTCTTTGGGGGCTGAGTTCTGTTCGACGATGGATGCATGTCTGGGATGCAATCGTGGACGGTATCGGATGCGCTTTGGTCCAAGGTGGAGCCGTTGATTCCGGTTTCAGGGCGCCCGGTAGGGCGCAGCTATCAGCGCTGAGCGGGGGCGGGTCGTAAACGCAAGGATGCGCGGCTGGTGTTTTCGGCCATTGTGTATGTTCTCCGCACGGGCTGTCAGTGGAAGGCGCTTCCGCGCGCATACGGTTCGGCCAGTTCGGTGCACAAGTACTTCCAAATCTGGCATCGAGCCGGTTTTTGAGAAGTTCTGGCAGGCAGGCCTGGCCGAGTACGACGGCATGCACGGCATTGCCTGGCAATGGCAGGCCGCAGACGGAGCCATGGGCAAAGCGCCGCTGGCAACCGAGTGTGCAGGCCGGAACCCAACCGACCGGGGGAAAAAAGGGCGCAAGCGCAGTCTGTTGGTCGACGGGCGTGGACTCCCGCTGTCGATCGCCGTCAGCGGCGCCAACGTCCACGACTCGAAGCTTCTGGACCGGACGCTGGCTCAGATCGTGGTCCATCGACCTGAGGCTACGTTGGACCACCAACAGTATCTATGTCTGGATGCGGGCTATGTCGGCTATCCGGTTCGCAAGATCGCCCGAAAACACGGCTGCTATCTTCGCGTGAAATCACGCGCCGAAGAGCGGCTGCTGAAATATCGATACCCAGAGTCGAAACCACGCCGCTGGGTAGTGGAACGAACCCACTCCTGGTTCAACCGCTACCGCAAACTGCTGGTCAGCTTCGAAAAGACCGAAGCCAGCTATCTGGCCCTGCTGCAACTGGCCGCGGCCCTGATCTGCTGGAGACAGACAATCACTATTTGCGGATAAATTCTAAAGCTTACAAATAATCCCTGTGGGTACTGCAAAAACATCCAAGGAACGAATCAGGACTTTATCCACACGGGCTACAAAGGGACTCAACCGCTTGATTTGGTCGCAATTGTTTTTCCTTGTTTGAAGATTGGAATGGTGCGACATGCTCAGACGGCTGGCTCATCAAGTCCGACGCTTTGCCCCAATCTAACCTTCGAGATAATTCCGGCATGGGGTGAACCCCTTGAGTGAGACGGTCTGCTGAAGACACAGTTGCCGTTTAGTGTGATTGTCTGTTCAAGGCGTAGCTTCTCCTTGAGGATAGTCGATAGCCGGTGAAGCGGAGTCGGGCTCTGCTGGAGAGCAACCCGCCAAGGAATAGCCGGTTGGAGACTCATCGATGGGATGGGCCGGGGAGCTGGAACGATTCGGCTCCCCAAGCTCCTGGCCGGGTTTGTCATCCCATCGATAGATTTCCCCATGCCTGAAAAAACTCCTGCTTGCAGCGCCGCAACAGTACGCCTGGCCGGGTTGCGCGGCCTTTTGTTCGAACTCTTCCGGCGGCACATAACCCAGCGCCGAGTGCAGCCGGCAGCGATTGTAATAGTGGTCGATGAACTCCTCGATGTGAGTGCGCAGGTCTTCCAAATCGCGATACGTGTTGGCGTAGATCTCTTCCCGCTTGAGGGTGTGCATGAAGCTCTCGCAACTGGCGTTGTCATAGGGATTGGCGGGCCGGCTCATGCTGGGCAACATGCCCTGGCTGGCAAGCAGGCTCACGTACTCCCGGCAGGCATACTGCACGTCGCGATCAGAATGATACACCAGGCCGGGCAAGGGCTGCCGTTGCGCGATAGCCTGCTTCAGCGCGGCCACCGTCAGTTGCGCCGCCAGACTCTGCCCCAGCGCCCAGCCCACCACCTTGCGCGACCAGGCGTCCAGCACCACGGCCAGATAGACGAATTCGGTCCGCAGGCGAATATAGGTGATGTCGGCCACCCATAACTGGTCAATCCCGGTTAATTTCATGCGCGCGGCAAGATTCAGATAGACCTCCAGTTCATGACCGGAGTCGGTGGTCTGAACCCAGGCTCGCGGCTGGACTGCAAGCAGGTTGTCTTCACGCATCAGCCGCGCCACACGCTTGTTGATTCACAACCAGGCCGCGGCGGCGCAACTCCCGGCTCACCCGCCGGTAGCCGTACCGGCCGCGGTGCTCCCACACCACTTCGTGAATCGCCGCGCGCACTTCCATCTCTTCCTCCGCTGGCGCCTCCGCCGTGAGCCAGCGATAAAATCCCGCCCGGCTTACCCGCGCCAACCCGCACATCCGCTCGATGCTCAAACCACCTTGCAGCGACATCATTGACCGCACTTGGTCGTAGATGCCGTCTCGCCAGTGCCGCTGTCCGCCTGGCGTCGAGTCGCTATCTTTTGCAAGGCACCTTTGAAAAAATCCACCTCCAGCGACCGCTCCGCCAGAAGCTGCTTCAGCTGCCGGTTCTCGTCCTCAAGACCCGGATAGCGCGGCGCGATGAGTGCAACCGGGCCTTCCAACCGCATCTGTCACCGATACAGCAATCGCCGCAGCACATCCAGTGCCTTGGCCAAAGCCGACACGTTGCGACAACCCTGCATCCGCGCCACCGCAAGTCGCCGGAACTCCTCCGTGTAAAACCGCTTCCTCCGCATTTGCAGCCCCCATTCGCTGCAAACTGTGACCTTCTCAACTGTCTCACTTTTGGGGGTCAGTTCAGGCAACGGCTTGACTCAGAAACGAGACTGTGGGACACTACGCATGGTCAAGCGCTTGAATAGGTCTTGAACTGCTTCTTGCAGACAGTTGATCTGCACCTACAGACATTAACGAACGAGTGGAGAGTTTATCAATCTATGGGGAATCTGCGATCTGAGGATTTTGCGAAACGCGTAAATGAGAAACGGGAGTTTGCGCCACCTCTATTTGAAGTTGCGACAGCAGCAGACATGTGTGTCGATCTCATCCTCCAGGGAAATACGAGACCGCAGTTCGGTCAACGAGAGCAAATTGTCAACAGCTATTGTCTCGAACTGGGAGGTTCCGCCAACATTTTTGCAACGCAGATGGCTAAACTCGGTGCTCGAACCGCTGTCCTTGGCTATGTAGGATCTGATCCGTTTGGGGACTTTATCCTGCAGCGTTTGATGGAATCCGGAGTCGACTCGTCCCTTGTCAAGCGATACAGCTCGATCGCGACCGGACTTGGAGTAACGCTAGCTGAACCTGATGATCGCGCTATTTTGACGGTTCTCGGCAGTATCGATTTGAGCCGGCCTTGCGACCTTCCGAGTTCTCCTCGGAGCATAAGCAAGCACTGGCACGTCGCGAGTCCGTTCCTGCTGCGGGGCCTCCGATCGGCTTGGCCGCAGTTTCTGGGTCGCGCCAAGGCGGATGGCTTGACCGTGTCTCTGGATCCAAACTGGGATCCAGATGAGACCTGGGAGGGCATCAAGGAGTTACTGCCTCTGGTTGATGTATTTCTGCCCAATGAGGCTGAAGCAACGGCCCTTACAGGGCTTTCCGATTCAATCGAGGCGGGTTGCCAACTTGCGATGAGCTGTCCTTTGGTGGTTGTCAAACGAGGCTCGCGGGGCGCGATTGCCGTGCGCGAGGGCCGAGTTTGGGAGATCGCGGCCTCCCGTGTACCTACTTCGGATGGGAATCCTGTCGACACAGTTGGAGCGGGAGACAACTTCGACGCAGGGTTTCTTAGGGCATGGATGCTTGGCAAGGAAATTGATGCCTGCTTGTCTTTAGGGAGTTTGTGTGCTTCTGCGAGCTTATCTTCTGCGAGCGGCATTCGAGGGCAGTGGGTGGAATCGCTCTAAAAGCGAAAGAGAGGGGATGAAAATGAGAAGATTTTTCGACGACATTCTTCGCGAGCCTCGGCAACTGGCGGCCTGCGTTAACCGGATGGTGGAATCACCGAGTACATTGCTTCACGAGGCAGCGAATCTCTTGCGTCGTGAACAAACCACCTATGTGGTGGGAATAGGAAGCAGCTGGAACGCCGCTTTAGCAGTCGCAACTCTTTTGAATTCTGCAGGATATCCGGCGATTGCTGCGGATGCTTCTGAGTTGCTTTACTTCGCGTTGATTCCCCACAACGCATCATGCATCGTCTTGTCGCGCAGTGGTCGCAGCATAGAGATAGTTAGATTAATGGATAAATTTCAAGCCGCCGAAACTTCCGTGATCGCCGTTACGAACACAAGCGATAGTCCGCTAGGGCAGCGAGCGAAGGTGACTCTCTTGCTTGAAAGTCCATTCGATCACATGGTTTCGGTCAGCATGTATTCCATGCTTGCCCTCGTTGGCGGTTTAGTAACCGAAACCTGTAAAGG
>Ga0208034_1002015_pt1 | contig 11174 bp, 9 predicted proteins | sample June2015DPH_8_10_FD_184699 | JGI IMG/M metagenome (GOLD analysis project Ga0208034, IMG submission 184699) | Peatland microbial communities from SPRUCE experiment site at the Marcell Experimental Forest, Minnesota, USA - June2015DPH_8_100... | ecosystem: Environmental > Terrestrial > Soil >...
ACCCAGGCGGTTTGTGGCGGCAGGGGGATGACCTGATCGGGTGAGTTGGTGAAGCCGTCCGGGCGCTGGCGATAGTTCAAAAGTTTTTTCTCCACCGTATCAATTACGAGCAGATTGCAGCGGCCGTTCCCTTCAATATCAACAAAAAGCGGCGCACCGGCGTTGGCTGGGAGTGTGATCAACTGGGGCAACAGCACCACCGGCTCGGCCCAGCCAACATTCACCGCGAGGAACAGCAATAGAATGGCAGCGCAAACGGAGTGCGGCCGTCCCGGCCGCAGCGTTGGGAAACTTTGCGGGGGCGTGGAAGTTTCCTGAGCCTTCGCACTCACCTCGTTGCTGCGGCCCGGAGGGCCGCACTCCGGAAGCAGGAGGCTGCCAGCGCTGGTTTCAGGTTGTGGGAGGAAAAACATGGGTTATTTCTGGCTGATGAATATGCGAAAGCCCTTTTGTTTTGCCAGTTTCACGATCAGATCACTGACGCCATCGTTGTTCAGGTCCGTGACCTGCCATTCATCAATCGGTTCCGGGCAACTGAACCGCAGGTCCGGTTCCGGGCTGAACCCTTTCTCCCGCGAAACAAAGGAGTAAACCGAGATCGCATCACTGTGGTCTCGCACCAGCAAATCCGTTTTGCCATCCCCGTTAAAATCGCCGCCGAGTTTGACGTAGCGCCCGAAATATTCGGGCAGATCCTCCTGCATCTCGGCTCGGTCCAGATGGATGACCACGTCACGTTGACAGTCCGCTTCTGTTGGAAAGCCAAAGCCGGGCCGGTAGAAGTAAAACCGGAGATTGTAATCGAGCTTTTTGGAGGTGATCATCTTGCGCAAGCCCTCCTTGTCCTCGATGTGACTGTAGCCCAACACCAGGTCTGGAAAACCATCGCCGTCCACGTCCACCGCCGGCACTGCGGGCGTCCAGTCGTTCTTGCGGAAGACCTGTTGCGGTTCGTCCGGAATCCGGCCGTGCTCGTCGGCCATATAAGTGCTCACCAGCACTTTGCCGGAAGGAACTGCTGGTATGAATGAAGGCTCGTTCAACCAGATGCCCTTGATCAGATCCACCTTGCCGTCACGGTTCAGATCGGCCCAGCAAAGCCATGAGAACGGTTCCACCTTGTCCGCGTACGTCAACGCGGGTTCAAGGGCGAACAGGCCATTGGTCTGCTGAAGGTAAAGGCTGTAGGTGTTGGTCCAGCCATTACTGCGCCTGACCATCAGATCGTCGCGTCCGTCGCCATTGACGTCGCCCACGCTCAGGTCGAATCCAAGCGACCTGGTATATCCGGGATTGGCCACTGACAGTTGCAGGCTGGCATCGATGGCATGGCTGATGACCTGTGCCTTACGCCACTCGTCGCGATGTTGCCCGTCCTCCGTAGTCCCGATGAAATTGGGACGGAGGATGGACCAGACCTGAAGTCCGTCCGCCGCCGGCACCAGCAGCAGCGGCCAGTCGCGGCCGGTCTCCACCGACAACGGAAGGTAAATCGCGTTCGTGCCTTCGCTTGCTTCCGCTGCATCCGGAACGATCGTGGATTGCCTGATGATTTGCCGGATGGCGGGAGGACCGGTTCGATTGGTAAAACAAAGCTCAGTCACTCCGTCGCTGGTCATGACGAGCAAACTCCCGGCCGGCTTGCCCAGTTTGGCCGCCCAGACCAGACACGGCCGGGGCTCGAGACGATAGGTTTGTTGCGGTTCGCGGGTGAAGCCGCGTTTGGGATCCTGGTAGAAGATGGATAGATTGGTATCGTCCATCAGAACCAGATCCTTGAGACCGTCGCCGTCCAGATCGCAAATTATCAACTGCTGGCAGGGGCCGGCGACTTCACTGACGTTGAACTTCGGTTTGGCCTGAGCCAATGAGCAGGCCATCAGGAAAATGCTCAACAGGACTGGCGGGAGCAGTCTCAGCTCCCGTCCTCCGTAGCCGTGGCGGGAAGGGTAGGTCGGCACTCCAGGGGCGTCACTGGGAAGGGGGGATGCGTTGTCGGCAGCAGCACTGCGGAGGGTGGATGACCTCGCTTTGTTTTGCTTCATTTCGAGAATATTTGACCAGCCCAGACGGCATTCGTCACGCGACTGAACAGCCGCGAAAAATGTTGACCTGCGGCTGGGGCTTTGTCCAGTGTCGGAAACCAGACGTGGCCGCTCCGACGCAAACATTTTAACCACGGATCCCGCAGAGCGGGACGGATTCACACGGATTGGGCTGGGGAAACGAATATTTCACACGGTTTTCAAGAACTGATTATTCGTGAGTTGATATTTTTGATGGAAAGTCGCTTTTTTATCCGTGTCCATCCGTGTCCATACGTGGTTTCGACAGGTGTTTTCCGCTTGTTCCGGCTTTGGTGAATCGCTAGAAAAACGCGCATGAAATCCAAATTGTTTCTCGCGTTGCTCTTTTTGGCGTTAGGTCTGTTCGCCTTGAAAATCATTATCCCGGCCCGGGCGGAACCGGCTTCCGATGCGCAAATCAAACGCGGCCAGTATCTGGTCGATCGCGTGGCGATGTGCGGAGAATGTCACACGCCCAAGACCGACAAGGGTGAGTATGACCGCACCGCGTGGCTGCAAGGGGACGTGCTCGACATCAAGCCGGTGCGTCCGATGCCTTTTGCGGCGGTGGCGCCGGGGATTGCGGGGTTGCCGACCTTTGCCACTGACGAGCAGGCGATGAAATTTCTGGAAACGGGAACCAACGCCGTTGGCAAACGGGCCATGCCGCCCATGCCGCAATTCCGTTTCAATCACGACGACGCGGTGGCGGTGGTGGCCTATCTGCGTTCATTGAAGCGCTAAGTCTGCGCGAAAGCCAGCTTAGGCAAGCGGTAGGGACGGTTCGCCAATCTGTCCGGGTTTGTATTTTGCAGGCGGATTGCCAGACATTGACAGCATGATCGGCAATCAAAACTTGTCATCCGGGCCGGGCGGCAGGAAGCTCCAAAATATGACCGCGGAACCGACGCGTCCGGCCCGGCGATTCAACTGGGGCAAGGTGCGGTGGCTCATCTATCTCGCCATTCTCCTGGGTGTGGTGGTTTGGAAATATGTCCCGCGTCCCTGGAAACCGGCGCGAACCATCGAAACGCCGCACTACACCATCGCCTCCACCGCGTCGCAGGCGCAGACCGAGGAGGTCGGGCGGGTCGTGGAACTGCTTTACAACGCTTATTCCAATCGCTTTGGGACCCTGCCGACGTTTCGCCATGAGCATCCCAGGTTGAAGCTGCTGCTTTACAAGGATCGCCGGGAATTTCGTTGGGTGAACCCGGGCCTGGGCTGGGCGGAAGCTTTTTACCGGAAGCCCTACTGCCGCGCCTATTATTCAGCCGAGGAGATGAATCCCTACCATTGGATGCTCCACGAGGCGGTGCATCAATTGAACCGCGAAGTGGCGCAATTGGACCTCGCCAAGTGGCTGGACGAAGGGACCGCCACATACTTTTCGACCAGTCGCATCCAGGGCGACCAGTTGATGCCGGGGCGGATTGACCCGAACACCTATCCGGTCTGGTGGATGGATGAAATCGCGACGGCACCCGACCTGCAGGCCAACCTCACCAACGGCAGCGTCATTCCGCTGCGCACCATCATCAGCAACACCGGCGGGCCGAGCCTGAACCAGAAATTCAATCTGTACTATCTCCACTGGTGGACGCTGACGCACTTCATTTTTGAAAACCCGAAATACCGGGAATCGGCAATGGCCTTGGTGCAACGGGGTGGGGGACTCGATGCGTTTGAACAGACCATCGGCCCCGTGACAGCCGTCGAACCGGAGTGGTACCGGCACGTCCGGCGAATCAAAGCCGCCCTGGGAGGAAAAGACCGGAATTTTCACAAGACCGGCCAATTGCCGCCCGACCCGTAGCGCCAGCTGGCATCCGGCAGTGTAAAATACTACGATACTAGGAACCGACCCGTTTACGACCCGTTTAAGTCCGGGAGGCAATCACGGAAGCGCTCAAGTTGGACCATGAACCGCATCTCGTCGATGCTGTGGCAACGCCTGCCGCCGTTGAATGAATGCCTCTGGGCGATGGAGCGTCAGAAAAAGCTCGCCAGCGGGTTGAGAAAAAGGCAGAAGTTGGCCCAAAATGTTATTTTCGCCTTGGACCGTATTTGTCCTACCCCCAGCGATACAATTTCGCGCTGATACAGGTCCCTGGCGTAAGTTGGCGGCAAAGATTTTTAACTGACAATTGCTAGATGAGTCGTATTATTTTTACATTGAATCGGCGAGCTATACTCACCTCATTTAAAAGCGCATTGCAGTCCGTTGGTTACGAGAGCCGACTGATTGCAGATGATTATGCATTTGCTGACTTTGAAGGCCGGCAATCTGTTGTTCATCGAGTGCCACTCGCTGCGTTTTCCGGGTATCCACGCACGTATCGTAACGCTTGCATTGGTCTTGTTTTTAGTGATCAACAGCAGATGGGATCGCAATGGGTGCATCGACATCGTGCACTCGGCGCGCCACTAATTTTCGAAGTTTGCGAAAATGAGGTACAGGCATGGGGTGTTGGGCCGGATAAAGCCCAACGTGCTGGCGACGCTTTCGGGTTGGATGCCGTAGAACGGACATTTCACTCCAAACGCACCCTGTGGAATCCGGACACTCTTGGTCGCCTTAAAACCCCTTCTGATGCCAAGCCGAACCAACAACTCGACTTTTACGACACCGGCTTGATGCCGGTGCTGGCGGAATTCTTCCGAACGAAACTCAAAGACCTCCTCGAACGAGCCTTTGCAGATACGGCAGAGTGCTACAAATCCGTCCATCATCAGCAACCAGCCGTAGCCTATCTCTTCCCGTATTTGTTTCGGTTCGTGACAGCGAAAATTTTCATGGATCGCGCTGACGCCCGTGGCTGGGATAAATTAGATGATCCGTTGAAGATTCTTCAGAAGGCTGAGCAACATTCTGGTTCTGGCTTGCTGGAAAAATTGCCAAAAACTTTCCTGGACAGGCGTATCTTAGCGAAAGCTTGGTCTGGGATCTCGGGCACGCTACATTTCCAGAACCTCTCCGTTCCTGACCTCGCAGACACATACGAGAGTTCTTTTATCAATGATAAAACTCGCAAAGAACTCGGCGTTCATAGCACACCACGCGGTCTGGCAGACTATATTGTCGAACATTTGCCGTGGAACGATTTGCCAGTGGACAAGCGGCTGGTGTTTGAGCCGTTTAATGGTCACGGGATTTTCCTTGCATGTGCGATGGAAAGGCTAGGCCGTGACCTTGATCCGAATCTAACGCCGCCGCAACGGCACAAGTATTTTCAGAAAATGTTAGTAGGCGTAGAGAAAGACCCGCTCGCAATCGAAGTCTGCCGCCTTATCCTGACTCTTTCGGATTACCCGAACAACAATAGCTGGCAACTCCATCCAGCAGATGTATTTACTTGGCCGGGTTGGGACGACACGCTGAAGTCTGCGGCTGTCGTGTTGGCGAATCCTCCTTACGAAGTGTTCCCCACCGCTGAGAGAAGACGCATAGGTGCTGTTAAAGATCGTCCTCCCGCTGAATTCTTGCATCGCTTGATGCGCCAGCCGCCGCCGATGCTGGGGCTGGTACTGCCACAGAGTTTTCTCACTGGCCCGATTTATCAAGATGCAAACCGTCAAATCGCCCAACATTACGAGCAAGTATCTATTGTTGAACTTCCGCGCATCTTTCGTTACGCCGACAATGAAACGATTGCCATCCTGGCGAGTAAGCGCCGGAAGCAAGGACGCCAAGTCATAATCCACTATGCTGAAGTGCCGCCAAGCAAATCAGACGAATTTCTCGAAGACTTCAAAGTTGTTTCAGAACGGTCAGCGAAAATGGATTTTTTAAAAGCAGCGAGCAGCTTCACTTTGTGGATACCGCCCAAGGGATCTGTTTTTGATTGCCTCACCGAGGCACCTACGCTTGGGAAAATAGCGAAAATTCGACAAGGCCTGCACTGGATTCCGCGCACAGATGGAAAGCCCCGCACAGCTCCGCGCACAGATGTTGCCTCTGACACTCCGCAAAAAGGCTTCCAGCTCGGCGCTGAGAAAATGGCAGGTAATTTGACTCAATTCCAACTTCGGAAGTTAAGATATTTATCAACCCTACCAGAGCATCACCACCCACGGGACAAAGCGTGGCGTAATCCATGGGAAGAACGAAAGGCTGTCTGTAACGCGTGTCGTTTTGAACGTAAATCGCCGTGGCGGCTTGCGGCTTGGGCCGATGCTGAAGGCTTGGCGTTCACTAAAGCATATTTTGCCATCTGGCCGCAAAGTGCCGTTTCAGAATTCGCCATTGCAGCTATTCTCTGTTCGCCTTTAGCTAATGCATTCAGCTTTGAACGCGACCTTGATCGGAGCAATCGCATCGCCACGCTGGAAAAATTACCCATGCCAGCAGTTGATCATCTCGGATCAACCGGCCAGATCCACCGACAAGCTAAGAGTCTTCAACAACTTCTTTCTAGCGAGGATTTCACCCATGATGCCGCCCAAGATAATCTCATCGAAGCCCTTGTTCGCTTGGACGCCGCTGTTCTGGATGCTTACGAACTTCCGGCACGCGTTCAGCATCAACTTCTGAACCAGTTTCAAGGTTGGAAGCGTCCAATAGCCGCACCGTTTACAGGTTACTTCCCGCCGCAGTTCAGAGACGTGATCACTCTCAAAGATTTCATTACCATTCAATACAACTATGACACAACAAATGAGCAACGTTGCGACTTGATTGAAAAGGAACTTTCAAAGTCAGGTTTGACCACAGAGGAACGTGAAGAGTTGGATCACCTACAGCATCTCGCCGATTTACTCGTTAGACTTAAAAACCCTTATCCGCTCGAAGAACTCAGCGGCCTGATCAGCGAACTCAAATCAAAAGGGAAATGGAAAGCTTCAGCCTGACAAAGGAGAGCGATCGGCTTGCACTCGTCGAACGGGTCTTCACGTATCCAGCAGAACCACACTGCCGAAAGCATGGCCCTTGCGGCTACAACGACTACGAAAGCTACCGCGACTGGCTGCGCGACGAGTTCTCTTATCGCTGTGTGTTCTCGCTAATGCGGGAAACATGGCCACAAGTAAGATTTCACATTGACCATCTCATTTCTCAAAAAGAACGTCCGGATCTCGTCTGCGACTACGATAACCTTATCCTCTTGGAAGGGCGATTGAACCTCGTGAAAGGAAAGCGTCGTGTGCCTGACCCGTGCAGAATTACACTTGGCAAATGCCTTTTTGTGCATATGCACGGTGAGCAAATCGGTCAAATTGAGGGGCGTGACGAGGGAAAAATCGGCGATCAAATAATTCAAGTGTTACGACTCGACAGTGAAGATGCTACGCAGGTGCGAAGGCAATTGATAGGGATTCTACGTTCTCTCGCTCAAACCGACGAACAGCTATTCCGCGAGTTCATCGGCTATCCAAAGAACCTGCCCGATCTGCGAAAAACAAACGTTCCAAAGAACATACGTAAAGAAGGACTTGATCAAAGTGGGTATCACCTTCGGAGCATTGGCAAGTTGCTTCAGTGGTATTAAATTTAGGCCAGCGCAAGCGGCAGAAGCGTGTTAGTCTCCATCGGTAATCCTTGTTCACCACGCCGGCCTTGCCCGGTCGGAATGAGCGGGAAAAAGCTCGCGCGGTTGGGGAAAAAGGTGCAGAGGTTTATGCGAAAACGTGAGCAGGGCACAGCCAATGTCACCGCCAACGAAATCTTTAATCATGAACACGAGTTTTCAAAACACGTTCGAGACCATGGAAGCCGGCGAACTCCGGCGTTATCTGGACTTCCTGCTGTGGCACTACAAAGTGGCGGACGCCTTTTGGTTCATCTATGCCACCGAACGCTTCGGCCAGGGCGTCGCCGAGCATTTGAATGAGCAGGTCTGGGGTCGCGTGGGCGGCATGGCGGCCAGGGAATTGGTGGCGCGATTCCAGATTCAGGAGAAAGGCCTGAAAGGATTCGTCCGCGCGCTCAAACTGTATCCCTGGACGATTTTGATCGGATACCAAATCCAGGAATTGGAGCACGAAGTGGTGCTTACGGTTCCGTCCTGTCCCAGCCAGGAAGCGCGGTTGAAGCGCGGATTGGGGGAATATGCGTGCAAGGAAATGCACCGCGCGGAATTCGAAAGTTTTGCCCGGGCCATTGACGACCGGATTCGCGTGTCCTGTGTCTTCGCCCCGCCGGACCCGCACCCCAAAGAAGCCTTCTGCCAATGGCGGTTCGTTCTGGAGGCCACGTAAAGCTCTGCGCCACGTGGCAGGGATAAACCGGCGACGGCGGTTTTTTGCCCGTCATCGCCTGCCCGCCATAGCCAGGCGAAGGCGGGTTCTCGAATTTTCCGGACGTGGATTTTAATCCTTCAGCCGGCGCTCATTCACCGGCCACGTTCAACTTTACATGCCAGCATTGCGGCCATAATCTCAGCGCATGGCCAACGCGGCTCAACTTTTGAAGCGTTTCGCATTTTACCCGGTGCTCGCCTGTTTTCTCGGCGCGCTGATGTTCGCCGGTTGTGAGAAGCAATCTTCCGCACCCGAAAGTCAGCCCGCCGCGATTACCAATTCCGCGCCGCTGCCGCCGCCGAAGGTGGCCGGCCCAGGCCCTAATGAGAAGGTCTGCTTCGAGTGCAGAGGGCAAGGCACGGTGCCGTGTCTCGTGCCCGGGTGCACCAATGGCGAGGTGGATTGTCCGGGACCTTGTCTCAAACTGTCAAAGGGTGCGTGGATACACATGACCGTGGCCGGACATGATCCAAAGGAATTGTGGCAGAAATTTCCGAATCTGAATGGCCAGGGGGGATATCAAGCCTGGAACCAGGATCATGTCGGCGAGGTCATCGTGTACAAAAATGGCGTGGCGGTGAATATCGGCAAGTGCAAGGTCTGCGGTGGCACCGGCAAGGTGACGTGCAATGTTTGCAAGGGAACGGGAAGGCAAACCTGTCCGGTTTGCAACGGAACAAAATTTGTTCCGCTCGCCTGGACGCCCACGAATAATCCGTGGTTCAACAGTCAGCCCGATCTGATACGGCTCAAGGACGGACGGGTGCTTCTGGGCCGGGTGGCGGTGGCGATTGGCGAAGAGAGAACGATCATAACGCGCGACAAACAAATCCTGCACGTGAAAGCCCCGGACATCCTGCCCAGGCCGGATACCAACTCTCCCGCAGCCAAAACTTCGTCTTTAAAATAATCGCGCGTGCCGGCGCGGGCTCCATGAACGCTTGCGGAACAGATTGCCAGAACGGCGGCCAAATAATAGTTTGGGGCGGAGCCCATGCCCGGCAATGACAGCACCATGCGAGAGAACATAGAACCAGAACTGACCTTGGAGCAGTTGCGCACGCTGCTTCCCCCCGTCGAAATGGATTTCGACACGCCGGAAGGAGCCATTCTCTGTTTGGAGGACGCCTACCGCCGGCAGAACATCGAATCCGCCTGCGTCTGCAAGAATTTCATGATCGAGGGAACGCTGAAGCTGCTGGACCTCGACCCAAACCTGGCGCGCGACCCGGAGTTCCGGAAGAAGAACGCCCTGCTTTTGGAGCGGACTTACCGGAAGGCAACCACGGAGTCCTGGCCTGACCTCAAGGGCGTGGAAAGTTTTTTCATTGACCGTCAGCTTTACACCGACGGCATCGTGATGGTGACGGAGCTTCACCGGTTACGGGACGGCACGTTCAACCAGCTCAAACTGCTCGTGGCAAAAACCAAGGACGGCTGGAAGGTGCTTAATCCGATATCGGATGACTAGGACTGAATGCAACGTCGAGCCTGTGGCCCAATATATTATACCAATTCCCAGAGACAATCGGTGCAATGGGTAGGGCGGTGCTGGCGCCGCCGGGTATGCTGGCCGCGCAGCAGCGCGGCCCTACCGTCTGGAATATATGCCGGCTCTCAACCGTAGTAATCCGGCACGAAGGTTTGTTTGGTGATCGGGGGACGAACGTATCCTTTGTCAGTCGGGCGTTGGGGCAATTGGATCGGTTTCGGAGTCAGGTCCTGGTAGGGTATCTGTTCGAGCAGGTGTCGAATGCAATTGAGCCGGGCGCGTTTCTTGTTGTCCGCATTGACCACGTACCAGGGAGATTGCTTGATGTCGGTATGGGCCATCATTTCATCTTTGGCCCGTGAATAATCCTGCCAGCGCCGGCGCGATTCGAGGTCCATCGGACTGAGCTTCCAATGTTTGGTGGGATCGTGAATGCGGGACTGGAACCGCCGTTCCTGTTCTTCGTTGCTCACGGAGAACCAGTATTTGAGCAGGATGATCCCCGACCGGATCAGCATGCACTCGAACTCCGGACAGGAGTGGAGAAATTCCTGATATTCGGTCCCGGTGCAAAAGCCCATCACCCGCTCCACCCCGGCCCGGTTGTACCAACTGCGGTCAAACAACACCATTTCCCCCGCCGCGGGAAGGTGGGGAGCATAGCGTTGGAAGTACCATTGCGTTTTCTCCTTTTCGGTGGGGGTCCCCAAAGCAACGACGCGGCAGATGCGCGGGTTCATCCGCTGGCTGATCCGTTTGATGGTGCCGCCCTTGCCGGCGGCGTCGCGTCCCTCGAAAATAACCACGACTTTAAGGTTCTTGTGCTTGATCCATTCCTGCAGCTTGACCAGCTCAATTTGCAGCCGCTTCAATTCCTTCCGGTAGAGCTTGTTTTTGATTTTGTGCGGTTCTTCGCCGGGCGCGGTGGCAGGCCGGCCGTTCTTGACATCGCCTGACCGTTTCGCGCTCTTGTCTTTTTTCCTTGTCATGGCACCTTTCCCGAAACCGGTGCTGGTTTCAACCCAGCCGGCACCGCTTCAACTTTTTTTGAATTTCCACGCCGAATCGAGCATCTCCTGGTTGTAAGGTTCGGGAACCACACCCGAGGACGCGTAAAGATAAAGTGCGCCCTTGTAGATCTGGCCGGCCAGACTCGTCAAATAGGAGAGCACGAACATGGCCACCAGCCAGAGCACGCCGGCAATGGCAAGGAGCCAGAAATTTTTCAACATGATGGAGACAATCAGCGCACCAAAGAGAAAAACCATTGAGGCAATCAGCATCAGCCCGCTGACCATGCCCAGGCCGACGTAACCAATCAGCGCTTCGCCCCAGGTGCGTTTCAGGATGCCGGCGGATTTCTTGAGCATGGCCAC
>Ga0208034_1002024_pt1 | contig 11151 bp, 12 predicted proteins | sample June2015DPH_8_10_FD_184699 | JGI IMG/M metagenome (GOLD analysis project Ga0208034, IMG submission 184699) | Peatland microbial communities from SPRUCE experiment site at the Marcell Experimental Forest, Minnesota, USA - June2015DPH_8_100... | ecosystem: Environmental > Terrestrial > Soil >...
GATGAAGCCGGAAGCGCCGGTGACAAAAGCTTTCATAATGCCGCGGAAGATTCTGACACATTTTTACAACAATGCACCGGAAGATTCCATAAAAAATTTTGCGACCCCCGCTTGACTTGAGGCGGCAGCTTGGAAAAACTGCCTGTGTTGTATGCCGGTCAAAAGCAGTGCCAGAAAAAAATTGAGTCGTGCCAGCCAGCGCGACCTTGACGCCAAAATCGAATTCATGGAGGGGCTGGTCCGCCGCGATCCCGATTACGTGGATGCGCTGCAATTATTGGGCGACCACTACACGCAACGCGGCCGCTACGCCGAGGGTCTCAAGGTGGATGAACGCCTCGCGCGACTTGAACCGCGCAGCTCGCTGGTTTTTTACAATCTTGCGTGCAGCTGCTCGCTCATGGAGCAATTCGACCGCGCCGCGCTCGCGCTGGAAACGGCGTTGCGACTCGGCTACCGCGATTTCCGCTGGCTGGCCAAGGACCCTGACCTCCGCAAGTTGCGCCAGCAACCCATTTACCGCGACATCGAGGCAAAAATCCGCCGGATGAAGGTCAAGGTCGGCTGAGACACGAATTTCACGAATTTTCACGAATAAAATTCAAAGCCAAATCCGTGCAATCCGTGTCTAAAACAATCTGTGTTCCATGAACGTCACTGTCCGCGGTCGCACGCAACCTTGCCGCACCGTCGCCTTCGACCGCGCGCGCAACGCTGTTCTGCTCATCGAACAACGGCTGCTCCCGCATGAGTTCAAAATCGTCGCCACGAAAAATTTCCGCGAAACCGCCGGAGCCGTCCACGACATGATTGTGCGTGGCGCGCCAGCCATCGCCGCCACCGCCGCTTATGGCCTGGCCCAGGGCGCACTCGCCTTTCGCGGGCGCGACCGGCGAAAATTTTCCCGGCACATCGAAATCGTTTATCAAACGCTCAAGGCCGCGCGGCCCACGGCGGTGGATCCGGTCAACGCGATGAACGGCGTCCGCGCCGTGATGCGCACCGGTAAAACCGTTGCCGAGCAGCAATCACTCGCGCTCGCCGCCGCCGAGGAATTTGCCAGCGAAGACGTGTGGCATTGCGAGGAAATCGGGCGGCACGGCGCCAGGTTGATTCACAGCGGCATGAACATTTTGACCCATTGTAATGCCGGCTGGCTGGCGTGCGTGGACATCGGAACGGCCACCGCGCCGATGTATGCCGCGCAGGCGCAGGGGAAAAAGTTTCACGTTTATTGCAGCGAAACCCGGCCGCGTTCGCAAGGCGCGACGCTCACCGCGTGGGAACTCGAGCAACAGAAGATTTCGCACCAGGTCATCGCCGACAACGCCGCCGGGCATCTGATGCAGCGCGATGAAATTGATTTGGTCATCGTCGGCAGCGACCGCACACTCGGCCGCACCGGCGAGGTGGCGAACAAAATCGGCACATACACCAAGGCGGTGTTGGCGAAACGGCACGGCATTCCGTTTTACGTGGCGATTCCGCTTTCAACGATTGACTGGAATTTGAAACGCGGCTTCGACATTCCGATTGAGGAACGGCACGAAAGCGAAGTCCTCGGCGCGTGGGGCACAATAACAAATCCGCAATCCGCAATCCGCAATCCGCAATTGAATCGGCGGGCTTATGTCCGGGTGGCCAATCCGACGAGTGGCGCGCGGAATCCGGGATTCGACGTGACGCCGCCGGAATTGATCACGGGCATCATCACGCCGGTGGGAATTTTCAAACCAAAGGAGCTTTGGCCGCAACGGCGCAAGTTGGGATTTGCCGATTGAACTTGCTCCGCAAGTAAATCGAATTTAGTGTTGAACACTCGTGTGGCGGGGTAGCCAAGTGGTAAGGCAGGGCTCTGCAAAAGCCTCATTCGTCGGTTCGATTCCGACCCTCGCCTCCAGTTAAAACTCTTTATTTATAGGGGTTTTATTGGAGTCTTGGGAAAATCTTCAACGAAATCTTCAACGATTTTAGCTCTCGCTCACTATCCGGCACGGGCACGTCGCGGACACGCCCACTGCACGGATGCGAGACAAAACCAGTCCTCATATCCTTACAAAATGAAAGTGCAGGATATGACGCAACGTTATCGCAAGTTCAAACGCGCCTGGGGCATGTGGTATGCCTTCGACACGGTCACGGGCAATTCGGTGAGTCTCAAAACGCGGGTCAAATCTGAGGCGGAACAAAAGGTCAACGCCATGAACGAAACGGAACGCCAGCCGTCCATCAGCCTCGGCCTGGCTAAAGTTTATCTCAATGCCACCGATCCAAAGCTGGCAACGCGGACGTGGCAGGAGGTCATGGAGCACATTGTCACCAAGAAAAAGGATGAGACGCGGCGGCGGTGGGACACGGCGATCAAGGACAGGAATTTTGACTGTATCCGCAACCTGCCCGTCGCCGAAACCCGCCCGGAACATTTCGACCGGGCACTGGCGGATGGCAAAGTGTCCACCAATGTTTATCTGCGGCGCATCCACAATCACGCCCTGGGCATGGAATGGCTGCTGAAATCGGTCATCCCGCGCCTGCAATGGCCCCGGCCGGTGTTCAAGACCAAGCGGGCAATCACGGCGGAGGAACACGCCGCCGTCGTTGGGCGCGAACTGAACGCGGAGCGGCGGGATTTTTACGAACTGCTGTGGCACACTGGCGCGTCACAAACGGACGCGGCCTGTCTGCTGGCGGAGGATGTGAACTGGAACAGCCGCACGATCAGCTACTCGCGGGCAAAATTGAAAACGCGGGGGATTGGCATCAAGCCGGCGCTGATTCGCTTCGGGGCTGAAATCGAGGCCATCTTGAAACGGCGTCCGGCGGTTGGTCCGCTCTTTCCATACCTTCGCACCGTGCGCGCTGGCGACCGGGCAACGGAGTTTCGCCAACGTTGCGACGGATTGGAGATTTCGGGTGTGTCGCTGCATTCGTATCGGTATGCGTGGGCGGAACGGGCATTGAAGTGCGGCTACCCGGAGCGGTTCGCGCAGCAGGCGTTGGGGCACAATTCCAAGGCGGTGCATCATGCCTACTCGAAACACGCAGAAGTCACCGTGCCGTCGCTGGATGATTGGGAAAGGGATTGGCAGGAGAATCCGCAACGCAACATGCATCCAAAGTTGCTGCCGGTGGATTTCCGGTCGCCGTTGGCTGCCAGCGCGCAATCGAATTAAAACCCAGCTTTCCTAGATGAGGGACAGGAGGATGACTTAAACAGTTAGTTCTCTTGACCGTCCGCGTCTGTTTCGTGACCGTTTAATAATGAAAGCCTCGACACTGCTCGTTCTCGGCGTTCAGCCATAAGCAGTGCGCGTTTCAGCCACTTTTCTTTGGCTTGAGGATCATGTTCAATATCAAGGCTGTCGTAGTATTGTTGAGCTTTAGCTTTTTCTGTCCAAGTTACCGTGCCGTTGAAATCTTTCCCTTGCTCCAGTTTAATCACTCCTTGGCGAATGTCATCCAAACTCACTCGGAAAAATTCTTTGCGGAGATTTATCTTGTTTATTCTCATACCAAGAAATTGCTTTTGGAGTTTGTATTCCAGTGCCGGAGCGTTGTCGGTTTCGATTACGGCATGAATATCAAATTCAAATGGCACGCTTGCACTGCTCAATTCATCTACACGCTCTTCAGCGGATCTTCTTGTAAGACCGATTTTGTAAACACCTTCCCCAAACGATCCCACGTTGGAAATAATATAAATTCTCCCCTTATTGGTTTGCTGCGCGATGGTAAGTTCCCGCGTGGTGGCATCAGTAAGTTTTTGTCGCAGTTCCTGCAGTTCCTTTTCAGATTGTTCTTTCTGTTCGGCGGATGCCTGGGCAAATCGCTTTTCCGCTTCCGCTACCGCAGCCGTTATCAGCGCCTTTTCTTTTTCCGCTTCACGCAGTTGTTTCTCTTGCGCCTCCTTTGCTCGCTGCTCATCACGACGCCGCTCGTTTTGAAAACGCTGTTCCTCCCGATCTCTCAAAACCAACTCTTGCACCACCACCGCCCACTTGAGTTCAGCCAGCCGAGCGTCGAGATAGGCTGGGAGGATGCGCGCATTTCTGAACGCGCTGCCATCCTTATTGACAATGCTGAACGAATCTCGGATTCGTTGTTCGAGTATTCCATAATTGTCACTTTTAACGCGCGTCAGAGTCGCATCCACACTTCCATTGAAGGCGTGAATTACAAATTGAATTGCTGTATTGCGGCGGCTGGCCTCAACGTAATCGCAAGTCGCGGCCTCACCCTGTTCAACCATACGCTTTGATTGATTTCGTGCAGAGGCAAGAGCTTGTCCCGCTGCGTCATAACCATACTCTGCGGCAAGGTCGTCAAGCAGGCTGTGGGTCGGAATCAGGTAACGGTCGCCATAACCCTCAACGATATTGCGCATGGCTTCGGCAGCTTGCTCCAGTAGCTCCTTATCTCGTAGTGCAGTGTAGGCATCGCCGCCAATTTGTTCCGCGCGCTTCTCTGCTTTCGCAACGATGAGCCCAGCGTCACGCAATGCTTGGTTCAAGCGCGCGTCAGCCTGCTCATGGATGTCCTTGGCTTTTTGAACTGCCAGCGACCGCTCGTTGGCGGCAGCATTTCTGGCTTGTTCCAGTAAACTTTGCGCCTCTGCCCGCAAACTGGTCGCCTCCTTCAGCGCGTCGGCAAGCTGGCGTTGCGCCTCGGCTTCTGCGTCACGAAGTTTTTCGTATTTCCGAAGCGGTTCAAAATCTTTGATGGTTTTGGCAACGTGGGCGTCGGCTGCCTCCTGAATTTTGCGCGACTCCGTTTCGTAATGTTGCCGGATACGCTCTGACTCCTGCTTCAACTCGGCGAGTTGCTGATCAACCAACTTCTGGGCTTCAGCAACAGATGCTTGTGCCTTATTTTGCGCGTCAGAGGCGGTTGCTTGGGCTTCGCCTTGGATGCGAATGGCTTCAGATTCATAGTGTTTGCGAATGCGTTCCACCTCTCGCTCCAAAGCTGCTTGAGCTTCGTTCTGAATTCGGAGCGTTTCAGCTTCACAACGCTGGCGCTCACTTTCGGCCCCTTGTTTTGCAGTAGTAACTTCGCTTTCCTGTTGGGTGATTCGATTTTCAAGTTTTTTGTTGACTAACAGCATTGCAATTAGCAACCCCAGCAAGACAACGGCTGTAATGATGGAAAAAATAATCATGGCGCTGAAGCGGTTTGTAGGTCAGACGCGTTGGAACGTGGACTCAATTCAGCAATTTTTAATTTTAGTTCTTCCCGCATCTTTTGAACTTTAACAAGGAGATCGCAAAAGGCCATGTCTTCAATGGAAGACCGGGCAATGTCGGCAGGCGTCAGCGGTGTAATTGGTTGGAACACCTCAGATTTTCGGGATGCTTTGAAATCGCCGCGATGCTGGAAATTTTCTAGTGCATCAGATGGATCAAGATGTTCAAAATGAAGTCTGGCGATGACCGCACGTGACATCGCTGCTGACATAACCGGTTGCTCCACAGTATGCCCTGTGCGCGAGTCCAGCAAATCTGCCAACGCCGTGACCAACAAAGTTTCCACCGGCAACATGGCGAACACCTCACGCGCCACACGCAACATGCAACCGCAAACGTAGTCCTGATAAATCTCGTGAAAGCGTCCTTTGGGCATTGGTTTGACGGACATCTTCCCGCTTGACGTAAGACTTTTGACTTCAGTTGGAATTGTCTGCGTGCTGTTCACTTTCATCTCGCACTCAATTAGTGTTGTGCTGTGAACAGTGAAATGTAATGACGAACCGAGATCGGAAATTTCACGTAGCGGACTGAACTCCACTAAAGCTTCGATATAAGCCTTGTGTTCACCTGCAAGAATCCGACAAGCCAAATTCTTTAACTTCTCCCCCTCGGCTTTTTCCGAGGAATAAGTTTGTAAGGCCGCCTCAAATGCTTGTTCATCCCGCATCTGCCCTCGCTTGATCATTGCCTCCAAAAATTGCTGCCGATCTGGTGGTAAAACATACCCCTGCTGTCTCGCTTGTAATTCGTTATACGAATTTCTTTGCGGGTATGGTGCGGGCAAAGAAGCTGCAATCGCTGTCCAATCCCAAATTTCACCCTGCTCCTTGTGAACGGATAAAAGAACTTCCAATTTATTTTCGTGTGTTTCAACTTCGAGCTGAGCCTGCTCGATGGCCGACAGCTTGGCTTGCTCCTTGTTTTGACGCTCCAACTCCCGCTGACGTTTTTGCGCGTCGCGCTGCTGCCGCCGTTGAGCGGCTTCCATCGCCCGGAGTGTTCCTTTCCAGCCCATTAGAATCGAGTGAGATTACCTCTGACGACGAAATTGTCACCTGCAAACATGGACGTGGTGTGTACGCCAGCCCCATTGCGATGAGAACTGAATGCAAAAGGCCGACGAAATCGTTCCGGCCTCCGCTATCAATCAGAAACCGAAGGCGTTTTGCGACGAGAGCGGCGTTGGGTTCGGAGCCATTTACGGAGAATTCAAAGCCGCTTTGGTCGCACCATTTAATTCTGCGGAGTGACGAAACTTGGCTGCCGGAAAGGAGCGGCAACTTGGGCGGAGTGCAGCGGTGGCGCAGTTCGGTCGCGTGGGTGTCTTGGGCAAGCCAGTCTTTCGGCTTACGGCGTCAAGCCAGTTGGCTGAAAGTCTGGCGCGGGGGCGGGTGCAATTTCAGGGCGACGGAACGAGCACACAAGCGGAACGGAGGCCATGTTGACGCGGAATGGAGGCGGCCAAGTTTGGTCACGACATCAGACTGCAACTTGAGGGAGCCTACGGTGTTAAAAGTTAAAAATGCCGCAAATCGAAATGACAAGAGAGCCAAGCCCGGCTGACAAGCAGACGGTCAAGGAGTTGTTTTACGCCCTGCCCATGATGGAGCGTGGCAAGTCCATCCTGTCTGAAATGACATGGGTATTACTGGGCCGTCAGGATTTGGAAGGGCATAAAAAAATCCTGCCGGATTATTGCTATAACATTTTTGATGTTTTCCAGCGAACCTATTTCAAAGGGTTCCCGTTGATTAGTGAAACCGTGCTGGTCATCAACCCGGCTGGCTTGGAATCGGCGAAGACTGTTGAACAAGCGAAAAAAGTGCTCCGGCTTGATTGGAAACTCATGGGGAGAATGTTCGGCATAGCCGCACGATGTATTCGGTTTGCCGAACTGGAATCGGCGGATGATATGAAACTGGAAGGTTTTGGCGATTCAACGCCCGACAAAATCAAGGAGTTTTACACCTTGATTTTAGGCAGGCAGTGGGTGGAAGAAAACCTGGCAATGCTTACGAAAGAGCCAGTTGAAAAAATATTGTCCGGGATGCTCAACCAACACCTCGCGTCTTGGATTACAGACCTTCAAGCCATGCAGCCAAAGTTTGATGCCCTGGCCTGCCAGTGGAGTCCGGCGGCGATGTTAGCCTTTAACGAGGGCTTAACGGAAGGTTTAAACTGCTTCATGGACGTGGACGGCCAACTTGTCGGTGAAAGCAACCGGTCAGGAATTTATGGTTTTCTGCTGCTGGTGTGGCCCGAAATCAAGGCAATGCTGGAATCAGACCCCAAAAAGACATTGAGTGATTTGCATGAATGGATGAAGCCCTTCATGCGCATTGGATTAACGGCATACATTGAGATCAACACACTGCGCGATGTGTGTGCCCCGCCACCGAGCGGCATTGGTCTGACTTTGCGGCCATTGAAATCTCGGCTCTCCAATTCATCTGCCTAGCGCCTGATTTATCCATTCGTTAGTTGCTTTCCAATAGCCCTGCTACAACGGCAGGCGTGACCGAGAACATATCAATTTTCGAGTTGGCGCTGACACGGCGCAAGCCGGTGCAGTCCTCCCCCAAGCAATTTCCCGTTCGTGTCGGCAACGTGCGGGAATTATCAACCACGCCGATTAAAAGAGAAAATAAAACCTATGAACATCAAAGTTCTAATCATTGATAAAGTGTCGGAAACGTTCGACACAAAAAAAGGGTCCAAAACACTCCACCTGCTGGTCTGTCAGGATCAATCCCGTCCGCCGCTTCGGAATTCATTCGATTACGAAATGACGGCGGACGAAATGAACAAACACGGTGCGACGCTCGTGGACAAGCAAATCGAGTTGAACGTTCGCAACATGAGCCAAGGCTTCTCCGGGCGCATCCGCATGACCGGAGCCATCACCAAAGTCGGCGCGTAATGGAAACGGCATTAACATACACGCTGCAACGCGTTCACTGGCAGTTCTTCGGCTCTCTGACATTTAAGAGTGTGAAACTGCCGGAGCGCGTGCGGCTCTCCATGTTCTTTGCCCTCGTCCGCTGCCTGTGCCGGTGGCACAAAGTCCCGTTTCGCAAGTGCGTTTGGGCATTGCGCCAGGAGCCGGGGGAAATCGGCGGACGCTTACACTTTCATTTTCTGATCGCGGGTTTGCCGCCGTATGCCGTCCAAGTCGCCACCTGTATGAGTATCAAGGCGCAATGGGAAACACTCGGTGGCGGTATGGCTCGCGTCAGGGAATACGATTCGAGAAAGCAAGGTCTCGAATACACCCTCAAGTGCCTCAATGTAACCAACGGGGGAGCGAATTTATACGAAGTGGGGAAGTTTTCGCACTCGGCGGATGAGGTGATGTTGTCGAATTCAATCTGGGACCCGGCCAATCTGAACCGGGTGTCAGATACGCTTGTCACTGCCTAGTCGAACGCTCGGCGGCGGTGGATTCGGCAGCCGATTCGGGGAGCGTGAGCGCGCGCGGAGCGCGCGCCACGCCCCCGATGGCTTGAAGATGAATTGTGTCCAGATGAAATTAAACTGAAGTATGACTCACGACGCGATACAGGCAGCGATGGCGGCCTGGGCGGCGAAAGACCTCCCGGCACGCCTGTTGGCGGGTGATGTGGCGAAACTGTTGAATTGCTCGACAGAAGATGTCGCCATTCTCGTCAGTGCGGGGAAATTGCGGCCGCTCGGCAGGCCCCGGACAAATGCGGTGAAGTTTTTCAGCGCCGTCGAACTCATCGCGCTGCTGGCTGACCCTGATTGGCTTGACGATGCCACAAAAACCATCGGCCAATACTGGCGGCGAAAGAATGCCCGGCGCAATGGTTTGATTTTGGAAAAAGAAGCGGATGTCAGTACCGACGGCGGATGAATGCCCCGACTGTGATGAGTCCCAGCGCCGTCAGCATTGCGCTTGAAGGTTCCGGAACCATGACCGTCTCGAAATTCATGTCAGCGTTCGTGACGCCTCCAGCATACCCCTCCAGCGTGTAATAATCCGACTGCATAAAATAGCTTTGCTGCATATATTCCCCGTTGGGATAGGGGTTGGCACTGGGATCCACAACATATCTCAAGTCCATGTCAGTTCCAAGGTTCTCGAAGGAAAATGTGTATGTGTTTCCAGCCGTCAATTCGACGGGAGTATCCAACAGGAAGGTGCACCATGTCGCTGGGTAGGTGTAAAAGGCGTCGGTCCACTGGAGAGCCGTGGATTCCAGCAATGTTCCCTGTACGCCCACTCCGGCATAGATATTCAAATCAACCGACCCGTTTGCCTGAGCCAACATCAGATCCACCGCGATGCCGCCTAACGATCCGGAAACACCTGCCTGGAACGACTGCCAAGCCGACACGTTACGGTCCCATGCATAGGAATTACGAAACAATGGATAACTGTAATCGTTGCCAGCCACTTGTGATTGGTCAACCGTTCCCACGTAATTAGATGCGGCCGACCAATCAACCTCACCGGCATAGGCCGAACACGAAATAACCATTGAAACCGCCGCCACAATCAACGTTCGATTCATATTCATATATTTTCGTTTCCATATTGGAGACTCGAAGTGGCAGTTCACATTGCTTGTCCCGACGGGCAACCCAGTTGTTATTTTCATAACTCTTTGTCCCTTTGTAACCAGCCCAGCACTTCAAGTGCCACATTGATTTTGAGTTCACGGGCAACTTAGCCAAAGTGAGATGGAATTTGCCGTTTTAACGGAATTATTGGCTTGGTCGGACGGGACCCTGATCTTCCGCTGGCCGTTTTGCGATACATTCGAGAAAAATGATTTCACATCGGCAACTCGCATGGTGAAATCAGGCTTTGAGACAATCCGTTCGGAAATGAGACAATCATCGCCCCGCGCCAGCAAGCCCCGGTAATCGTGCTGGAAAACGGCGAGCCGACGTTGAAACTCATGCGCTGGGGACTGATAGCTGTAGAGTCATAATCGCTTCGTATCCCCCGAATGAATCGCTTAATTTCAACACATCGCTGGAGCTAAAGCCGATGGAAAACCTTCAACGAAACCTTCAACGATTTCTTCAATAACCGAGTAGTAAGCGGATAGGTGGCGTGTTATGTCCGGTAGTGAGCGGATAGTGACAGAAACCTCTTGAAGCCCCATAAAATCAGCGTTAAAATACCCTTGTAAATCAGGATATTGAGGCTGGCAGTCGGTGAAGACCTCGTTCGATTCCGACCCTCGCCTCCAGTTGCTCCGTTGATGCATTTTTGCCAGGGGGCGACCACCGGGCGCAGCGTTAATATTTTTTGCCCGGCAAACCTTACGTCTTCCACACCCCCGCAATCTTCGTCCCGCAGAAACGGCATTTGCCGTCCGTGATGTCCATGCGGGTGACCGCGAAGATGTCGCGCTCGATGACGGCCTTTTTGCAGTTGGGGCAGAACGTCGTTTCTGCTCCTTCGAGACCGGGCACGTTGCCGATATAAACGTAATGCAGGCCCTCGGCGCGGGCGAAGTCGCGCGCTTTCACGAGCGTCTCAACGGGCGTGGGCGCCAGATGCGTGAGCTTGTGTTCCGGGTGGAATCGTGAGAAGTGCAGCGGCTGGTCCGGCCCCAACTCCTTCGCGATCCAGGCGCACATGCGGCGGATGGTGTCGAGGTTGTCGGTGTAGGTCGGGACGACGAGGTTGATGATCTCGAACCACACGCCGAGTTCCTTGAGCGTCTTGAGCAAGTTGAGGATGGGCTGGAGCTTGCCGGCGTTGAGCTTCTGGTAGATGTCCTCGTCGAAACCCTTCAGGTCCACGTGCGCGGCGTCCGCGAATTGATACAGGTCGCGCGCGGGCCGGTCTTCGATCGAGCCGCAGCTCACGACGATGTTTTTGAGCTTCCGCTCGCGCGCGGCTATGCAGGTGTCCTGCGTGTATTCG
>Ga0208034_1002026_pt1 | contig 11143 bp, 11 predicted proteins | sample June2015DPH_8_10_FD_184699 | JGI IMG/M metagenome (GOLD analysis project Ga0208034, IMG submission 184699) | Peatland microbial communities from SPRUCE experiment site at the Marcell Experimental Forest, Minnesota, USA - June2015DPH_8_100... | ecosystem: Environmental > Terrestrial > Soil >...
TCCAGGCTTTTCCCACCGAGTACGCCGAAGTTTATGGGGTTCCATTCTCTTTCATCCCTGCTGCCGGTTCAGCCAAGGACCCCAAACCCGGGCCCCCGCCCAAAAGAGTGCGGGCGCTGGAAGACCGCATCGCCTGCGAGATCACCTTCCCGCGGTTGTTGGGTTACCGGTTCGATTTCGCGGGCGAGCGCCTGGCCGCGGTCTTTTCGGAGCAATCCAGGCAAGCGCTTTCTACGGCCGACGTCCCCACTCGCACTGAGAATGCACCTATCGTGGGGGAAACCAGCATCCACACGCTCGACGACCTCCATAAGAAGCGCGAACAGGAAGTGGCTTTCCTCCTGGCCAAGCTGGTGCTGGAGAAATACTTCCGCGATGACGCCGGCAACAGCAAGCCCTGGATGTTCCCGCAGATCTTGAGCATCACGCGCCGCTGGCTCAGCGAGTGCGTCACCTGCAAGGACCACACCTTCCCGCAAATGCTGCTTTTGATCGAACTGGCGCACGATGCTGCCGATCGAATCTATAAGGCCATCGTGGCTTCGACCCACCAGGAGAAGATCCTGAAGCCTATTCTTCGGCCTTACGACCCGGTGGGCTCCACCCGCTACGTAGATTTTGACACCACCCGCAACGTATACGCCACGCGCGAAGACAAATGCCACATCAATTTCGTGGTGGCCGATACCGAATCCTGGGAACAGAAGATGGCGCAGACTCTGGAAGACATGGATGAGGTGATCTGCTATGTGAAGAACCAAAACCTTGGCTTCACGATCCCTTACACGATCAATGGCGAAGAGCACAATTATGTGCCCGACTTTATCGTTCGATTGGACGACGGGCAGGGGCGCGACAATCCCCTCAACATGATCGTGGAAGTCAGCGGCGAGGCCCGCAAGGACAAGGCGGCCAAGGTTTCAACAGCGCGCGACCTTTGGGTCGAAGCCATCAACAACCACGGCGGGTTCGGGCGCTGGGGTTTTATCGAGATTTCCGACCCGTGGGACGCCAGGAATACGATTCTCACCCGTCAGGGTTCGCGATGAGAGCCACTCTTGAAATGATCAATCGGATGCAAGCAGAGGGGCATATTGGCAACTACTCCATCGGCGGCGCGGTGGGAGCGACGTTCTATCTCGGGCCCTCAGCGACTCTTGACATTGATGTTTTTGTATCACCGAAGAACCCCCAAGGAAGCCCCTTGCTCACGCTGACGCCGACCTACAACTACCTAACTTCGCGCGGCTATAAAACCGACAAGGAATACCTGGTCATCGGAGGATGGCCGGTGCAGTTTCTTCCTGCCGGTGACGCTCTGGAGGAGGAAGCGCTCCAGCAGGCCGTCCAATTTGGAGTTAAACTCCTTCGAGGTAATCCATGAGCGATTGGATGCGCAAAGTTCTGGAAATCGAACGCGCCACGCGCCGGGGGCTCGGAGCGCTTTCCTTTTCCGAAAAACTCAAGCTTCTGGAAGGGCCTCGCGAGCGCAGTCCCGTGACCGCTCAAAGCCCGCTAGGAGGGCAGCAGCACCGCAAAGTTTGACCGCCGTCGGGCGCTGGCAGTTCATCGAGATTAAGGACCCGTGCGGTTCGGGCAGCGCCATTCAGAGTGAGATGACACAGAGAGGTGGTTCGGGTGCCCTGCAAGGGCAGGGCTAACGCGCCTTCAAACTTTTGTTGGATAATGGACGCAAGGAGGACTCAATGGCACTCAAGAGCAAGGAGTGGTTTTTTAAGCAATGCCTTCGCGAAGTGAAGAATTTTACGCCTTTGACCCACTTGTGCTGGGACATACTTGAAAAAGGTATCGGCCAGAGGGATAGCACGCGTGGGCACGTAACTCAGGCGATCGGAGCAATACAGGAGTTTCTCAAGGCGCAGCGGCAATGGATAGCGGTCATACAGCGTGCCGATCCCACAAAGCCGCTCGAAATTACATCGCATAGGCAACTGATCCGAGCATGGAAGTCCTGGTTTCATACAAAAGCCGGTAGCTACGGACGTCAGTCGTTCGGGTACAACTACGATACTCTGAGGCACATTCTTACGCCGGCTCTTGGTGGCTCACCCAAGGGGGGCGGTGGCGGGGATGACGAGTTCAAACGAGTTCTTCGTCTGTTGGCGGCCTTCTGGGCGAGATCATAACCGTGAATGGGGGCTATCTGATGGCGAGCATGTTTACGAATAGCAAACGCGTTCTGGCTAGCCCGGCCGTGGGCTCCGTGAAACACAAAGACAAACGGGTGAATATACCGACTGAGGAGTTACGCGACTTCGTTGGAGAAGACGAGAAGCAGCCCAGCGTCAAGCTCTACCCGCGAGACCCCTCCCTTGACCCGCAACTAGTTTGGAAGGGGAAAGACGAGCTAGACTCCGAGCACCTCCAGGTCCCTGTCGTGCCGATTTATATCCAGGAAAAGATTCATCCGCAGGCGCTTATCGAGGACTTCCGAAGAACCGCAAAAGAAGGCCAGGCAGGCCAGACCGACTTATTCTCGGATTTCAATGGTATCAAGTTTGAAGACTTGATTGACTTTTATCACCACGAGCAGAATTGGGCGAACCGGATGATCCTCGGCGATTCGCTACTGGTAATGACTTCCCTAGCCGAAAAGGAGGGTCTCAAGGGTAAGACCCAGATGATCTACATTGACCCGCCCTACGGTATCAACTTCGGCTCGAATTGGCAGGTCTCAACGCGCAAGCGCGACGTGAAAGACGGCAAAGCCCAAGACATGACCCGCCAACCCGAACAAATCCGCGCTTTCCGTGATACTTGGAAGCTGGGGATTCATTCCTACCTTGCCTACCTCCGCGACCGGCTCACCGTCGCCCGCGAACTGCTCACCGAAAGCGGCAGCGTCTTCGTTCAAATCGGTGATGAGAACATGCATCTCGTCCGCAACGTTCTCGACGAAGTGTTCGGCAGCGAGAATTTCATTGCGAACATTGCTTTTAAGAAAAAAAAGATGCCGTTGGGTGAAACGTACATCTTTACAACGTGCGATTACTTGCTCTGGTATGGGAAAGACATAAAGCAGACTAAGTTCAGGAAATTGTTCCTTGAGCGTGACCGTACCGACAATGGCGATTATGGCTTAGTCGAGTTGCCTGACGGGAAAATAGAATCTCGCTCGAAATTTACGTCCGAGAAGGGTATTCCGAACGGGGCACGACTGCTGCAATCGATGGATCTTCGCTCCTCTGGCCGAACAGAGTCGTGCGTGTTTTCATTCCAATACGAAGACAAGCACTTTTTCCCATCCGAGGGCAAGAGCTGGAAAACAAACGAAGATGGGATGAAGAAACTCGCTCAGGGGAATCGCCTCTTCTTTTCTTCCGACACTCTCCGTTACAAACTCTATTTTGAGGACTATCCCGTTCAAGAACTCAGCCACATGTGGATGGATACTCAGGGAGCAACGGATAAGGAATACGTAGTGCAAACCTCTACCAAAGTCGTTGAGCGCTGCCTGCTTATGACCACCGACCCAGGCGATTTGGCGCTCGACCCAACTTGCGGCAGCGGGACGACGGCTTATGTCGCTGAGCAATGGGGACGACGATGGATTACTTGCGACACCAGCCGCGTTGCCTTAGCCCTCGCGCGAACCCGGCTCATGGCAGCCAGGTTCCCATACTATATCCTGGAGGATTCGCCCGAAGGGATCCAGAGGGACGCCGAAGCCACGGGCCACCTTCCTCCCACACCCCTGCCGCAGACATCTTCCAACATCAAAAAGGGCTTCGTCTACAAGCGCGTGCCGCACGTCACGCTCAGGTCCATCGCCAACAATGCTGACATAAAAGAGGGGATGACCCGCGCGGAGATTGACGCCGCCATCGCCCGCCACGCCGATACCGAACTGCTCTACGACCAGCCTTATGAGGACCCCAAGAGGATTCGCGTCACTGGCCCCTTTACAGTGGAAAGTCTCTCGCCTTATCGCCTGCTCTCGACCGACGAGGAACGTCCTGTGTCCGAAGCCGAAGCTCGGAAGGAATCGTCGGACGGCCAGTTCCCCACGATGATTATCGAGAACCTGAAAAAAGCAGGCGTCCAGAATACGTTCAAGAACGAGCGCCTCAAGTTCGACCGCCTGGAATCCTTCGCCGGGATCTGGATTCACGCCTCGGGCGAATATACGGAAAGGGACGGCAAGGTGCGCCGGGTGGCCGTTTCGATCGGCCCCGAACACGGCACGGTGGGCCCCGAGCAAGTGAAAGAGGCCGCCAAGGAAGCAGTCCAGGGTGTGGGGTTCGACCTCCTCGTCGTCTGCGGCTTTGCCTTTGACCCGCACGTGTCGGAAGAAGCCAAGCGCTACGGCAAGTTGATGGTGATGCCCACGCGGATGAATTACGACCTGACGATGGGCGATGACCTCTTGAAGAAAACCGGAGCCGGTAATCTGTTCATGTACTTCGGCGAGCCGGATATCGACGTGAAACCGCAAAAGGACGGCAAGCTGGTGGTAAGAATCAAGGGCCTGGATATTTACGACCCCACCACGGGCCAGATTCGCAGCCACTCGACCAACGATATCGCCTGTTGGTTCATCGACACGAACTACAACGGCGAAAGCTTCTTCGTTCGCCATGCCTACTTCACCGGCGCCGAGGAACCCTACGACAAGCTGAAGCGCGCCCTGCGAGCCGAAATCGACGAGGCTGCATGGTCAGCGCTGTATTCCACCACCAGCCGCCCCTTCGACCAGCCGAAAACTGGCAGGATCGCCATCAAGGTCATCAACCACTATGGCGACGAGGTGCTGAAGGTTTACGACACGAAGAATGTCTAGCGGCCCCCTGAACCCACGGACCACCCCCACCCCCCTCCTGAACCAGGAGGGGAGCTTGACAATCTCCAACAAATCGCCGGGTGGCGCAGACATGCATCTTTTCCGCATGTCTGCGATTTCCTGAAGCGACGGCTCCTCACTTCCCATGCGTTCTCCGACCGGTCCTGGAAGCAGGGCGACTCGACCCGCCATTCGGCTCGATGACCGCAGGCGCCATAAACCGATGTCTGCCACCCGAGACCTCTGGTATAGCTACGCCCCCTACCCAAATTTCGCCCTAAGCGGACAGATCACGTGCTTATTGATCCGGACATTTCATGCGTTAACAACCCGCCTCGAAAAAACTCTTGACAAGCTATGCTTAATATGGTAGGCTACTAACGGATGTCCGGCTGTTCTGCCATGAGCGTAGAGACCTCGCGGATGACTTCCCCGCCCTTATTTTCCGAACCGACAGTATGTCATCCCCTACCCTTTGCTACAACGACCGTAGAAACTTCAAAAAATCATGGAGCAATGCGCGAATGTTATTGAAAACAAAGGACCGGAGCTGAAAAAGTGGAGCTAAAGCGGGAATCTCATAGAAAAGAAGGGAGTTAGCTGCCTAATTCGGGAATGTTCTTGAAAATACAGGGAGTTAGTAGGCCAGCGAGAGGGTCATGGGCGGTGCAGATATTCTCATCTATGTATGCCCCCCACGAGCACGCGCAACATCACCGTGAGCGCGTCCCGTCCCTGGCCTATTTTGGCTTCTTTACGGTCGACGACATAGAGGACGACATCCGCGCCGCCCGCGACCGCCGAATCTTTCGAAAATGACCGATCAACGCGGGGATGTGATTGAAAACAAAGGAGCGGCGTTGAAAAGATGACAGTTAAGCGGGAATCTCATAGAAAACAAAGGCAGTTAGCCATTTATACCGGGGATGTTGTTGAAAATACAGGTAGTTAGTAGTGGCGATCCCGCTCCGAGCTCGTGGAGCTTTACCGCCACGCCCTCGCCGTATCTCTACAACACGAGTCTGCCGCTGCCTGCCCAGGCCCGCCTGCATGTGCCACAATCGACTCACAGCGCGCAATACTGGGCGCGGGTCACGAAGGGAATGGACTTCTCGGACGCAGATCGCGTCGATCCCGCGGTCTACAACCGCATTCTCTGGAAAGGGATGATGGGCGACCGGCCTTATCCCGCCGGGCCGACCGGACTGGACCTACGCCAGAACCGCAAGGAGCTCCTCGCGAGTTACCGGCGGTCTCTGAACCAGGAAGCGGCGCAGAAACCGAAGACGGTCACGAACTGAGCCGATACGATCTCTGAGCCACCCGTTTCAGGTGACACTCTCTGCCGCCCAATTGCAACGCGCGCCGGAACCTGGCCGCATAGCTCGGATCGCTGCTGCTGGCGGGACAGTTGCAATCCCAGCATAGGATTCCGCCTGAAAAGCCAGCCCTATTTCGGACCTTCTCCCCTGTGGGCAGTAACTTTCATCAATTCCGTATGGCGCTTATCTGGCCGCAAAGTACGCACCTTCACTTGAGGCTCGACGGTGAATTGTCTGGACATTGGCCGTAGCACACGGTTAATGAGTCGTGGCGCCTCGCCTCGTCGTCGGCTCCTTCGTTACGTGCTGCAGTCTGATGTAAGCCGCGGCGGCGCGTACGCGCACCGCATCCTTCTTGTCGTCCAACAGGGGGACCAACTTCTCCCGGAATTCTGGGAAGGGATGCATCGCAACCAGGTGGGCGGCCGCGGCGCGCATTGACCACTCCTTGTCCGACAATGCTGATCCCACCGCATCTGCCAGGGTTGGATCACGCGAGCTTCCGATGAGCAGCAGAGAGGCGGCCCGGGCCGAAGAATCAGGAGCCGACAGGATGCCTTGTGCCGAAGATAATCCGAACCCCAGACCCGGCACGGGAGCGAAACCTGCTGCCCCGATGCCGACGGTAATGAGAAGCTTGGTAGGAGTGTGCAACATGCGCAAGGCGCTGCGTTTCTCTTTGCTGAGATAGCTTGAGGACGCTTTAGACTCTTTGCTAACCACGGCGAGAAGAAACTGCACTCCCTCGGGGTCGTGGAGTTGGTAGAGCACCTTGGCTGCGGCGAAGTCGACTTCGGGAACGGGATCCTGCAGAGCTTTCTTCAAAAGGGGAATGGTACGGTTGTCCTTGAAGTCACCCAGGGTAACAACCACCGCAATCCGGACCGAAACGTCGTGGTCATCGAGCATGGGGGCAAGAGACTCAAGAGCGTTATCTTTCACCCCCACCAGGCTCAAGGCCTCCGCCGCGCCTATTCGAACGTCCGGATTCCGGTCATGGGCGGCCTCCTCCAGCATGCTCCGACACCTTTGAACGGTATCGGCGGGTTGAGTCTGCCCAAACGCCAGCGTCGTGCCCAGCATCATCATTATCCAGATCCGCACGGTGATTGACTCCTTTCAGCGTGACCGGTGCTGACGCGGGAAAGTATCAGCCGATATTAGGCCCAGTAGGGCTTGTAGCCATAGTACCCATACATGTTGTTCTTTGCGAGTCTTTGCGCCTTGGTCCCGCTTTGCGGGATGAGATTGTTTATTTTTTCACAGCTTCGCAAGCTGCGGGCCTGGCGCTGCTGTAATCGGACCTCCAGGTCGGCCGAGTCAGGGTACGGCACGAACCCCGATTCTCGCTCCGGCGGAATGGCAACTCACCGAGCCTTGTCCTCACGGGTTTGTACAGGCCTTTCGGGGTGGTCGGCAGCATCCTCGAGACCCTCCACGGTCTCGGCCTCGTATGCCTGATCCGTCTCGGCGAGTTCTTCGACGCTCTCCTCGTCAGCGTCCGCAATTTGCGAAAGCCCCTGGGCATCACCCGATTGCCCGGCGCTGTCAGAAGCTAGTTCCTCCGGATCATTTCCAAGTTCATCGACCTGAGCCTTGTCATTCCGCATTTTACGTTTCACCATGGACACCTCCCCAGAGCGCCAGAATCAAGTGCCGAGCAGTGGCTACTCATTGGATGAATTTCGCCAACATTCGCATTCACGCGTGCAGTGATCTCTCGCCTTTCACCTGTGTTTGGCATATCGTCATGGTATCTCATTCTGCTGTCTGATGGACGCTACCATGTCGTTTATTTCCTCGGCCTCCGCTTCGAGATTAGGAGAGATTGTTCTCAGCTTCCGGGCGTGGTGTTCCAGTCGATTGCCATCGTGTTTGAGTGCTTCGATAATAGGCTTTAATGCTACTTTCATAATTGCTTTACTCCTCTTTGAACCAAAGGAGAAATCATGAGCCAACAAACCCGCGTCAGCCACCCGATGTACAGCCTTCTACCCACGGAAATCGAGGGGTTCGATTCCCTAGCGGAGCTGGCCCTGAATATGCGTTGGTCGTGGAATCATGCCACCGACGAAGTGTGGCGGCAGCTCGATCCCAAACTGTGGGAGATCACGCATAACCCCTGGGTCGTCCTGCAGACGGTCTCGCGCGACCAGATCGAGCGCGTGTTGGCCGACCCCGTTTTTCGCAAAAACGTTGAGGGCCTGGTCGAGACCAGGCGGCAAGCGCTGGCGGCGCCCGCGTGGTTTCAGCAAAATCATTCGCAGGGTTCCCTGACCTGCGCCGCTTATTTCAGCATGGAATTTATGTTGAGCGAAGCTTTGCCTATTTACTCGGGCGGGCTTGGCAATGTAGCCGGCGATCAGCTCAAAGCCGCCAGCGATCTGGGTGTGCCGGTGGTCGGCGTGGGACTGCTCTACCAGCAAGGCTATTTTCGCCAGGAGATCGACAAGGACGGGGCGCAACAGGCCCTCTTCCCGTATAACGACCCCGGACAGTTGCCGATCACGCCTTTGCGCCAAGCGAACGGGGAGTGGTTACGGTTCGAGATCTCCTTGCCGGGTTACGCGGTCTGGCTGCGCGCCTGGCAGGTTCAGGTCGGCAGGGTGAAGCTTTACCTGCTGGACAGCAATGACGCGGCGAACTTCCCGGTTCATCGGGGGATTACCAGCGAGCTCTATGGGGGCGGGCCGGAGTTGCGCCTCAAGCAGGAACTGCTCCTCGGGATCGGCGGATGGCGGCTGCTCCGCGCGCTCGGGGTCCAACCGGAGGTCTGTCACCTGAATGAAGGGCACGCGGCGTTCGCCGTTCTGGAACGTGCCCGCAACTTCATGGAAGAGACAGGGGAGCCCTTCGAAGTCGCGCTGGCCGTCACTCGAGCAGGTAATCTCTTCACCACCCACACCGCAGTGGCCGCCGGCTTTGACCTTTTTGCTCCTGTCCTCATCGAGCAATACCTTGGGGGGTATGCCGAAAAGAAGCTCGGCATTGCACTTCACGATTTGCTGGCCCTCGGCCGCCAGAACCCGGCCGACTCTTCGGAGCCTTTCAACATGGCGTATTTGGCAATCCGCGGGAGCAGCGCGGTGAATGGTGTAAGTCGCCTGCACGGGAAGGTCAGCCGGCGCCTCTTTCTGCCTCTGTTTCCGCGCTGGCCGGAGGAGGAAGTCCCGATTGGACACGTGACCAACGGAGTCCACATGCCCACCTGGGACTCGGCCCCGGCCGACGAACTTTGGATGGAAGCCTGTGGAAAGGGCCGCTGGATGGGGACGACGGAAACCCTGGAACAGGACATTCGCTGCGTCTCCGACGCCAGGCTCTGGCAATTTCGTACCGCCGCCAGCAAGTCTCTTGTGGAATACGCTCGCGAACGATTGTCACGGGACCTAACCGCCGCAGGCGCGCCGCCCGAGGAGGTCGAGGCCGCAAAGCATCTCTTTGATCCCTACGCCCTCACGCTGGGCTTTGCACGCCGCTTTGCGACCTACAAGCGACCGAACCTGCTGCTGCACAATCCAGCGCGTTTGCTTCGCCTTTTGGCTAATCCTGAGCGTCCGGTGCAACTCATCATCGCCGGCAAGGCACATCCGGCGGACCAAGCGGGACAGGCCCTGATTCGGGAATGGATACATTTCATCCGGCAGCCTGAGGCGCGTCCCCATGCGATCTTCCTCAGTGACTATGACATGCTCTTGAGCGAGCACCTGGTGCAAGGCGTGGACGTCTGGATCAACACGCCACGGCGGCCTTGGGAAGCCAGCGGGACGAGCGGTATGAAGGTGCTCGTCAATGGAGGCATCAATCTTTCGGAGTTAGACGGCTGGTGGGCGGAGGCCTACACGCCCGAAGTCGGGTGGGCGCTGGGAGACGGCCGGGAGCATGGCGACGATCCCGCTTGGGACGCTGTCGAAGCCGACGCGCTCTACGACCTGCTCGAGCGGGAGGTGATTCCCGAGTTTTATGCCCGCGACGAGCAGGGCATCCCGACGGCCTGGGTGGCGCGGATGCGGGAAAGCATGGCGCGCTTGACACCGCGCTTCTCCGCCAGCCGCGCGGTGCGCGAGTACACCGAGCAACACTACCTTCCGGCTGCGGCAACCTACCGTGAGCGCGCAGCCGATAAAGGCGCAGTGGGCAGGAACATCGTCAATTGGGAACATACTCTGAAAGAGAAATGGGGTACGCTCCGCTTTGGCGACCTGAAGGTACAGACAAATGCAGCCCAGCACCTCTTTGAGGCAGAGGTGTATCTCCATGACCTCGATCCGAACCTCGTGCGAGTCGAGCTGTGTGCCGATGGGATCAATGGCAGCAGTCCGATCCGACAAGAGATGGCGCGCGTTCGCCAACTGGCCGGCGCGTCGGGCCTCTACGTTTACAGCGCGGCTGTGTCTGCGGCCCGCCCACCAGAGGATTATACGGCGCGAGTGATACCGCACTGCGACGGAGTTGCGATCCCACTGGAAGACGCACGAATCCTGTGGCAGCGATGATCCGATCGAAGGAGTCATCCATGAAACCTGCTAACCCACACATCCTGACGATCAATGGCGGCTCGTCGAGCATCAAGTTCGCGCTGTTCGAGGCCGGTGACTCGCTCCGACGGATTCTGGAGGGCGGGATTGAGCGGATTGGACTGCCGGAGGCCACCTTGCGGGTGAAAGGCTTGAACCAGGCGGACAACTTCTCGCGGTTAGTGACGGCGCCGGATCACACCGTGGCGGTGGGCGTTCTGATGGATTGGATCGAGGAACGCGGCGGGCGTGATGCATTGACCGCAGTGGGGCATCGCGTGGTGCATGGCGGGCCGAAGTATAGCAAGCCGCAACGAATCACTGCGGAAATGGTTGAGGAGTTGCTCCGGCTCAGTGCATTCGATCCTGAGCATCTGCCGGAGGAGATCCAGTTGACCGAGGCGTTTCATCGCCGATTTCCTGACCTGCCCCAAGTGGCGTGTTTCGACACGGCTTTTCACCATGACCTGCCGCGCGTGGCCCGGTTGTTGCCGATCCCGCGC
>Ga0208034_1002033_pt1 | contig 11103 bp, 6 predicted proteins | sample June2015DPH_8_10_FD_184699 | JGI IMG/M metagenome (GOLD analysis project Ga0208034, IMG submission 184699) | Peatland microbial communities from SPRUCE experiment site at the Marcell Experimental Forest, Minnesota, USA - June2015DPH_8_100... | ecosystem: Environmental > Terrestrial > Soil >...
TTCACCGAGAAGGGATCGTAGAGCTGATAGTTCAGGCCGTCGGAGGTAACATTGAGCAAGTCCGAGAAGTTGCCTTGCTTCTCCGCCGCGGACGGTACAATGCGCCCTAATACGCTGGCTTGTTCCGGCTTGGCATCGTGTTCGCCATTGAGGCCGAAAGTCCAGAAGACCTTATTGCGAAGGTCGATTACGTGGGGAATCCAGATCGGGCCGGTGCCGGTCAGGCTGTAAAGGTTGGAATGGCCCGAGGGCTGGATGGGCAGGGCTTCCGCGGCCGCGGCCCCGGCGGTGTTGCCCTGCGACAACAATTTGTCGATGTTGCTGTAATAGGTCTGCTTGGTAAACAGATTGCTGCCCTGCCAGCGCTGGCTCCAGTAGTTCTCGCTGGCCACGCCATGGAAATCGTTGGTCCCGGATTTGGTGGTAATCGAGATACCGAGACCTACCGCGTGGCCAAAGCTGCCGTCGAATGTGTTATCAAGGACCTTGGTTTCGGCGACGGTGTCGACCGAGGGCAGCAGCGACGTGTTGCGGCCGTTGCCGTTACTGAAAGCGCCGTCGATGGTCCAGACGTTCCCGCCGACGCCGCTGCCGTTGCTGTAATCCGAGCCGCCCTGCGTGGAATGCGGACCGAGCAGTTCCTGTTGCAGGTTGCTGGTCTGCACGCCGGGGGCGAGCGCGATCATGCTGGTGACTACGTCCGTCATGACCGGCAGGTCGCGCACGGTGCGGTCATCAATCGCCATGCCGTTGTCGGTACGGCTGTTGTCCACAAGGGGCGCTTCGCCGGTGACCGTAACGGATTCCGTCGGGGCGCCGACCTGTAGAGTCAGGTCGACGTCTCGAACGTCGAATGTCAGCAGTACGATGCCCTGGCGCACTTCCTTCTTGAAGCCCGTGGCTTCCGCGGTAACCGTGTAGTTCCCCGGCTTCAGAAGAGGCGCGCTGTAGCGGCCCACGGTGTTCGATTTCAGGTCCACTGTAGTTTTCGTATCCGTGTTCGTGACAACTACAGTGGCGTTGGCGACCAGGCCACCCTGGGAATCTTTTACCGTTCCCTGGATGGTGGCGCGCGGTTCCTGGGCGCCCGCCATCCCGGCGAGCAGTATGATTGCTGCTGCAAGGCAAGCGATACGTTTCATGAGACTTCTCCTCTCTTCCACGCAAAACCTGGCGGGACAGGAAACGGCGTTCCAGCCCCTGACCTACGACCCCACACTTGTCGAAATAGTTTTATAACAAAACAAAATCATTGTCAAGAGTAATTTCAGAGGGGATTCTCCCATGGAAACGTGCGGGTTGTGGGCGCTGGCTGAAGCCCGGCATCGGATTTTCGCGGCTGTTCGTCCAAAACCACGCGAAAAACCCCGCCCTGCCTTTTTTCCGCCCTTTCCGCCGCCAAAGCTTGATTTCCAGCGCGATTGCGTCTATAGTCTGGTGCGTAAACTAAAGGCCGGAGCGGAAATCGCTCCGGCATCGCCGTCCAGGCTGTACCATTAGTTTTTCGCTCCCCCGTTCGGAGTTGGCCGGGAGTCCGCAACGGGCCGCAGCACTTCCGGCGCAGCAGGGGAACTGAACGAAAGGGAGTGGTTGCGATGCACAAAGGTGCCTTACGGAGTTGCGGCATTCCATTCATGGCTTTAGCCGCCGTGTTATTGGGACAACAGACCGGGAACGTTGCCTGGCGCAACCCGGAACTCCCCGCCGAAAAGCGCGCCGCCGACCTGGTCGCGCAGATGACCCTGGAAGAGAAAGTTTTGCAGATGCAAAATTCCGCACCGGCCATCGAGCGGCTGGGAATCCCAGCTTACAACTGGTGGAATGAAGCGCTGCACGGGGTAGCCCGCGGCGGTGAGGCCACGGTTTTCCCGCAGGCCATCGGGCTCGCGGCCATGTGGGATACCGAACTCATGCAACGCATCGCCGACACCATCTCCACCGAAGCCCGCGCCAAGTACAACCAAGCCATTCGTACTAACACCTATAGACAATACCTCGGGCTCACCTTCTGGTCCCCCAACATCAACATCTTCCGCGATCCCCGCTGGGGCCGCGGCCAGGAAACCTACGGCGAAGACCCCTTCCTCACCGGCCAGTTGGCCATCGCCTTCATCAAGGGCCTGCAAGGCGACGATCCGAATTACTTCAAGACCATCGCCACCGCCAAGCACTACGCCGTCCACAGCGGGCCCGAACCCTTGCGGCACAAGTTTGATGTCCAGCCCAGCGAGCGCGATCTCAACGAGACCTACCTGCCCGCTTTCCGCGCCGCCGTGGTGGACGGCCACGTCGATTCCATCATGTGCGCATACAATAGCGTCGACGGCGTGCCCGCCTGCGCCTCGACCGATCTGCTGCAGAAGACTCTCCGCCAAGCCTGGGGCTTCCAGGGCTATATAGTCAGCGATTGCGGCGCCATCCGCGACATCTACAACGAGACCGCCCACAAGTACAAGCCCACCGCCGCCGAGGCTTCCGCTCTGGCCGTCAAGGCCGGCACCGATCTCACCTGCGGCGCCGAGTACCGTTCGCTCGTGGATGCCGTCAAAGCCGGCCTCATCACCGAAGCCGAGATCAACCGCTCCGTGGAGCGCCTTTTCGTGGCGCGCTTCAAACTCGGCATGTTCGATCCCCCCGAGCGCGTGCCGTTTTCCAAAATCCCCTACTCCGAAAACGATTCCGAGGCTCACCGCAAAATCGCCCTGGATGCCGCCCGCGAATCCATTGTGCTGCTGAAGAATGAAGGCGGCATTCTGCCTCTCAAAACCTCCATCCGCAAGATTGCGGTCATCGGCCCCTCCGCCGACGACCCGGTCGCGCCCCTCGGCAACTACAACGGCTTCTCTCAAAAACTGGTGACGCCGCTTGAAGGCATCGAGCAACAGTTCGGCAAGAAGACCGACGTGCGCTTCGCGCTCGGCGCCGCCTACGCCCCGCAATCGCAGGCCCTGGTGCCCTCGAACGCGCTCGTGACCCCATCCGGCGCCGGCCGCGGCCTCCTCGCCGAATACTTCGACAATGCCGCTTTCACCGGCCAGCCGAAACTCGCACGCGTGGAACCCCGCGTCTTTCAACAAGCCGGAATCGTCGATCCGGAGTTGGCTGCGGCACTCCCGCTACACGCCGCCGCGGTGCGTTGGACCGGCAGTCTCCGGCCTCCGGTCACCGGTGATTACGCCATTGCCGCCAGAGGCGGATTTGGCTCCGCCACATTGCGCATTTTCCTCGACGACAAGGAATTGCTGCCCGAACCCGCCCCCTCCAGCCCCGCCGGCCGCGGCGCTGGTGCGCAGCCCCGCGGTTCCGTCACTCCCGTCCACGCCCAACTGGAAGCCGGTCACGCTTACCGCCTCCGCGTCGAATACAAACCGCGGGATCCCGCCGCCGCCGGCGCGCAACTCCTCTGGCTTCCTCCCGCGGAACCGCTCCTGGCTGAGGCCATCGAAGCCGTCAAGAATGCCGACGTCGCCGTGGCCTTCGTCGGGCTCAATCCCAATCTCGAAGGCGAAGAGATGCGGGTCGACGTTCCCGGCTTTGCGGGCGGTGACCGCACCGATCTCAAATTGCCCGATCCGCAGGAGCGCCTCGTCGAGGCCGCCATCGCCGCCGGCAAGCCGGTCATCGTGGTGCTCACCAGCGGCAGCGCCCTCGCCGTCAATTTCGCGGCCGAGCACGCCGCCGCCGTCCTGGAACTCTGGTACGGAGGCGAAGAGGCCGGCACCGCCATCGCCCAGACCTTGGCCGGCGTCAACAACCCCGCCGGCCGCCTGCCCGTCACTTTCTATCGCGGCATCGAACAGTTGCCCCCCTTTGAAGACTATTCCATGAAGGGCCGCACCTACCGTTATTTCCAGGGCGACCCGCTTTACTCGTTCGGCTTCGGCCTCACCTACGCCAAGTTCGATTATTCCGCCCTGCGCGCCCAGCGCACACCCCGCGGCGCGCAAATTTCCGTCCACGTCAGGAATTCGTCCATCCGCGAGGGCGACGAAGTGGTCCAGCTTTACGTCGGCGGCGCCGGCGGGCCGGACGACCCCGTGCGCCAACTTCGCGGATTCCAGCGCATCCATCTGCGTCCCGGTGAATCCGGCGAAGTCGATTTCTCCATCCCCGCGGCCGAACTGCCCAAAGATAAGCTGCGGATCAGCGTCGGCGGTGGCCAGCCCGTCGGAAAAATTCCCCACCTCGACGCGGTCCTTTGATAGCATCGCCTAAGGAGGAGTCCATACGCCGGCAGTGGATCGCAAGATGAGAGTCATCGACCCCAAGCGCATTCAAGGCGCGTCCAGCGAAGTGGTGCGCGATATCAACCGCCGCATCGTCCTCAACCTCATTCGCACCCGCCAGCCCATCTCGCGCGCCGATCTCGCCCGCCTCTGCGGCTTGCAGCGCAGCACCATTTCCTTGATCGTCGAACAATTGATCAACGAGTCCTGGGTCATCGAAGGCCCCACCGGCCGCCTGCCCCGCGGCCGCCGTCCCACCTTCCTCCGTCTCAATGACGACCGCGTCATCGTTGGCGTCGATATCCGGCCGGGTCAAACCACCGTGGCCCTCGCCGACGCCAACGGCAAGTTCACCTCCCGCGAAGTCATCACCACCCCTTCCGATCCCAAGACCGCCGTCGATGAACTCCTGCAATGCATTCAACGCGTCAGAAATTCCTGCCGCGGCAAAAAGCTCGAAGGCATCGGCATCAGCCTCCCCGGCCGCTTCAACCAGGGCTCCGACCGTCTGGTCTTCGCCCCCAATCTCAAGTGGCGCGATTTCGATCTGCGCACTCCCATCATGAAAGCCACCGGTGTCGAGGTGGAACTCGAAAACGCCGCCAACGCCTGCGTGCTCGCCACCGTTTGGTTCGAACATTCGGATGCCTGCCGCAACCTGGTCGTTGTCACCGTCTCGGAGGGCATCGGCACCGGAATCCTGTTGAATGGCCAGTTGGTGCGCGGCGCGAACGGCATGGCCGGCGAATTCGGCCACGTGCCCCTCGATCCCAAGGGCCCCGTTTGCGGCTGTGGCGGCCGCGGTTGTTGGGAGGTCTACGCCTCCAATCGAGCCGCTCTCCGCTATTACCTCGAATCCGGCTCCACTACCGAGGGCATGACTTTTCCCGACCTTCTCAGCCGCGCCGACCACGGCGACGTCCGCGCTGTCAAGGCTCTCGAAACCATGGCCCATTACCTGGGCCGCGGCATGCGCATGATCGTCGCCGGCCTGGCTCCCGAGCGCATCGTCGTAGTCGGCGATCTCACCCGCTCCTGGAATCGCTTCGGACCGGTGATCGAAGCCGAAGTCCGGGACCAGGTTCTGCCCGGCGGCTCGATCCCCCGTCTCGATGCCACCGGCGAAGGCGGCATGGCACGCCTCCGCGGCACCGTCGCCCTCATCCTGCAAAAGGATTTCGGCGTGTATTTTTGAGCCCGGCTCTCGCGGGGACGCTGCATTACCTGGACCGACGACCAGACCCCTGCCCTGTTTGGCACACTGAAACAGGTGCTATTCGCCTTGATCTCTTCAGGCTTCATCACTTCGATACTTTTTGCTCATTCGCTTTTCACCTCCATAAAATCGCTTACGCTCGGCGGCCAAAATCTTAAGCGATGCGTCTCCGGCTTGTCGGCTTCGGCCTTGGATCATCTTCGGCAATGCCGGACAGAACAACCGCTCACGGTCGGGGAACTCGGCCACAAGAGACAGGTTCCCGCCCATGGCCTCGACGGTCTTCCGCAGCGTGGACAGCAAGAGATCGCTCCGCTTCTCGAGGCGCGAAACACTGTCCTGAGTAACCCCGAGCTTCCTGGCCATCTTTACCTGCGTAAGCTTGCGCGCGTGCCGCAGTTCGCGCAAGGTCATCTCCTCGGCAATCAGCTCGGCGGCGCGGTCCTCGACCTTCTTGCGTTGGGCGGGGCTCAGTCCCTTCATTTTGTCCTTCAGCGTGATAGGCATGTTTACTTCCCCTTCTTCTTCGTTCGTGACAGGTGCTCGTCAAATCTTTCGTCGCAGAGCGTGGGCTCCTAATTCGCCCTGCACGTCATCCGGCAGCGCGTCGAATTCGGGATCGAAGTCCCTATGGAATTCAACTTTCCACTTCACTCTGACAGTATGTCTTATAGTTAATATGTTGTAAAGTACATATTTGTGGAGAGGCAGACGGCAGTCCATTTCCGCGCGAATCCGTTGGAGTCTACGCGACGGTGGCAATGCGTGCGACGCAGGCCGCTCATCCATTCTGGCTCCTGTCTTCTGTCTTCTGCCTCCTGCCTCCACCTTGCTTTCCTCTCTGCAATCCAGGTATAGTTTGATTCCACAACGAAATCTCTGCAGGCGGTCAGGCAGGCATATGAAGAAGCCATCTCCCGCACCCCAATCTGAAGTTCCACCGAAGAAGATCCCCGCTTATCGAAATGCCGCGCTGCCGCCCGCCAGACGCGTCAAGGATCTCCTGTCCCGCATGACCCTGGAGGAAAAAGCCGCGCAGATGATGTGCGTTTGGCAGAAAAAGGTCGATACCCTGGTCGATGACGACGGCAATTTCGACCTGGCGAAAGCCAGGAAGGCCTTCAAGGATCGCCGCGGCCTCGGCCAGGTCGGCCGTCCCAGCGACGCCGGAGGTCCCCGCGATTCCGCCAAGGGCCGCACCGCGCGCACCATGGCGGAGCTCACCAACGCCATTCAGAAGTTTTTCCTGGAAAACAGCCGTCTCGGAATTCCGGTGATTTTTCACGAAGAGTGCCTGCACGGCCATGCCGCCATCGGCGGCACCAGTTTCCCGCAGCCCATCGGCCTGGGCGCCACGTTCGATCCCGAACTGGTGGAGGCGCTCTTCACCATGACTGCCGCCGAAGCCAGAGCGCGCGGAACCCATCAGGCCTTGACCCCCGTAGTCGATGTCGCCCGCGAGCCTCGCTGGGGCCGCGTCGAGGAGACCTACGGAGAAGATCCCTACCTGGTGTCGCGCATGGGCATCGCCGCCGTGCGCGGCTTTCAGGGCGACGCCAGCTTTCGCGACAAACAACACGTCATCGCCACGCTGAAACATTTTGCCGCCCACGGCCAGCCGGAATCCGGCATGAACTGCTCGCCCGTGAATGTTTCCCTGCGTGTGCTGCGCGAGACGTTCCTCTTCACCTTCCAGGAAGCCATCCACAAGGGCGGAGCCATCGGCGTGATGGCTTCCTATAACGAAATCGATGGCATCCCGTCTCACGCCAATCGCTGGCTGTTGCGCGATGTGCTCCGCAAGGAATGGGGCTTCAAAGGCTTCGTGGTCTCCGACTACTACGCCATCACCGAGCTGAACTACCGCGCCGATGTCCGCGGCCATTCAGTGGCCAAGGATAAGAAGGAGGCCTGCCGCCAGGCCGTCGAAGCCGGCGTCAATATCGAATTGCCGGAACCCGACTGCTACCTGCACCTTGTCGAGCTCGTTCGCAAAGGCGTTCTCAAGGAGCGGCAGCTCGACGATCTGGTGGCGCCCATGCTCCTCTGGAAATTCCAAATGGGCCTGTTCGACGACCCGTACGTCGATCCCGATGCCGCCGACGCCATCGTGGGCTGCGATGCCCACCGCCAACTGGCCCTTCAGGCCGCGCGCCAAGCCATCACGCTGCTCAAGAACGATAACCAGGTTGCCCCGCTGAATCTCGATGGCATCAAGACCATCGCGGTCATCGGACCCAACGCCCACCGCAGCCTGCTGGGCGGCTACAGCGGCATTCCCAAGCACGATGTCACGGTCCTCGACGGCATCAAGGCCCGCGTCGGCGACCGCGCCAAAGTGCTCTATAGCGAAGGCTGCAAGATCACCATCGGCGGCTCCTGGGTGCAGGATGCAGTGGTCCCCGGCGATCCCGCCGAAGATCGCCGCCAGATTGCCGAAGCCGTCAAGGTGGCCAAAAAGGCGGACGTCATCGTGCTTGCCATCGGCGGCAACGAGCAGACTTCGCGCGAAGCCTGGTCCTTCGTGCACATGGGCGACCGCGCCAGCCTCGACCTCATCGGCCGTCAGGAGGAACTGGTGCGAGCCATGGTCGCGACCGGCAAACCGGTCGTCGTCTTGCTCTTCAACGGCCGCCCGATTTCCATCAACGCCCTCAGCCGCGATGTGCCGGTGATTTTCGAATGCTGGTACCTCGGCCAGGAAACCGGCCACGCCGTCGCCGAAGTCCTGTTCGGCGATTGCAACCCCGGCGGCAAGCTCCCCATCACCATTCCGCGTTCCGCCGGCCACCTGCCGGCGTTTTACAATTACAAGCCCACCGCGCGCCGCGGCTACCTCTTCGACGATGTGACCCCACTCTTTCCGTTCGGCTTTGGCCTCAGCTACACCACTTTCACGATCGCCAACGTCCGTCTAGACAAAAAGAAAATCAAGCGCGGCGCTTCCACGCGCGTTTCCGCCGACGTCACCAACACCGGCGGCCGCGCCGGCAGCGAAACCGTGCAATTGTACATTCGCGACCTGGTCAGCTCCGCCACTCGCCCCATGAAAGAGCTGAAGGGTTTCCGCCGCATCTCGCTCGACCCCGGCGAGACCCGCACCGTTGCCTTCGACATCACGCCCGAACTGTTGGCCTTCTATGATGCCGAAATGAAATTCACCGTCGAGCCCGGCGAATTCGAAATCATGGTCGGCAATTCCTCGCGCGACGCCGATCTCCAAAAGGTAGTTCTGGCGGTCCAATGAACAAGCCGTCGGTACAAAAGCTCTCGTTCGTGGAAAAGGCCGGCTACAGCCTCGGTGACGGCGCCGCCAACTTCGTCTTCATGACGATGATCCTCTTCCAGTTGAATTTCTACACCGACACCCTGGGCATCGCCGCCGCTACCGCCGGCTCGCTGCTCCTGGTCGGCCGCCTGTGGGACGCCTTCTTCGACCCCATGATGGGCCTCATGGCCGACCGCACCAACACCCGGTGGGGCAAGTTCCGCCCGTGGGTGCTGTGGACCGCCGTCCCCTGGGGCGTCGTCATGGTGGTCGCCTATACCACCCCCAACTTCGGAACCACCGGCAAGATCGTCTACGCCTGCGTCACCAACATGCTGCTGATGACGCTCTACTCCGCCAACAACACTCCCTACTCCGCCATGACCGGCGTCATGACCGGTGACGTCAATGAGCGCACCAGCCTTTCCTCCTACCGCTTCGTCGCCGCCATGATCGCGCAATTGATCGTCGGCGGCTTCACCCTGCCCCTGGTCGCCAAGTTCGGCCAGGGCAATAACGCCAAGGGCTGGCAGATCACCATGGGCCTGTGGGCCACCATTTGCGTGGTCCTCTTCGTCATCACCTTTCTCACTACGCGCGAGCGCATCCAGCCCGATCCCAAACAGAAGTCCGACGCCAAACGTGACTTCAGCGCCCTGGTCAAAACCGGCCCCTGGGTGGCCATGTTTATCCTGACGCTGGCCCACTTCATCGTGCTGGCCATGCGCGGCGGCACGCTATCTTATTACTTCCAGTATTACGTCAACCACGATCGCCTCTACGGTCTGCTGCAAAACGTCGGTCTGGTCAACCCCGCCGCACACGGCGTCTGGTCGTACTTGCTGAATACCTTCGGGCTGGTGGTCGATCCCAAGAGGGCCAACGTCTCATCGGTCGGCTTCAGCCTCTTCAACATGTCCAGCCAGTTCGTCACCGTGGCGGGAGTGCTGTGGTCCACGTTCCTCTCCATGAGGTTCGGCAAGAAGGCCGTCGCCATCGTGGGCTTTGGGCTCACCACCATCTTTATGGCATTGGCCGCCCTGTTGCCGCCCGACGCCATCGGCACGATTTTCATTCTCGAGTACGCCCGCGCGCTCACCTACGCTCCCACCATTCCGCTGATCTGGTCGATGTTCGCCGACGTCGTGGATTATTCGGAATGGAAGACCGGCCGCCGCATCACCGGCGTGATCTACGCCACCATCCTGTTCGGCCTCAAGACCGGCCTCAGCCTGGGCGGCGCCATGGCCGGCTGGCTGCTTTCCGGTTTTGGGTATCGCGCCAACGCCGTACAAACCGCCGGCGCCTTGCGCGGCATTCGCCTCACCATCAGCCTCTTTCCCGCCATCTTTTTCGTGATCGTCATCGTTTGCCTGGTCTGTTACAAGATCGGCAAGAACCTGAACCTCCAGATACAGGACGAACTGGCCGAGCGCCGCAAGAAGTTCGCCCCCGCTGAATAGGGATGATAAGAGTGCCTAATTCAGAAACTCGCTTAGTGTCCAAGACCGCTTGCCGACGCGCGCGGCTCGCATGCGAGCCGCGACCGTAAGGGAGCGGTTTGTGCCCAATGCGCGTATTTGTTTAACGGTGTACTAAGGGTGGATAAGGAGCACCTAACATCATGTCCGCGAAATCCGTAGCAATCCTAAGCCTGCTGCTGGCCGGCGTGTCCCACGCGCAACCGGCCACTTTGAAAGACGCCTTTCAGGGAATCTTCCGCATTGGCGCGGCTATCAACCAGTCGCAGTTCGAGGAAAAGGACGCCCGCGGCGCTTCCGTCATCGCCGCGCAGTTCAACACCATCAGCCCGGAGAACGCTCTCAAGTGGGAAGCCATCCACCCCCGGCTCGATGGCTACAACTTCGATCCCGCCGACCGCTACGTGGCGTTCGGCGAAAAGAATCACATGTTCATCATCGGTCACTGCCTGGTCTGGCACAGCCAGGTGCCCCGCTGGGTCTTCCAGGACGACAAAGGCGCTCCGCTCAGCCGCGATGCCCTGTTGCAGCGCATGCACGATCACATCCAGGCCGTGGTGGGCCGCTACAAAGGCCGCATCGCCGGCTGGGACGTCGTCAATGAAGCGCTCAACGAAGACGGCACGCTGCGCAAATCGCCCTGGCTGAACATCATTGGTGACGACTACATCGCCAAAGCCTTTCAGTTCGCCCATGAAGCCGATCCCCGCGCCGAGCTCTATTACAACGACTACTCGCTCGAAAACGAGGCCAAGCGCAAGGGCGCCGTCGAACTCATCAAAAAACTCAAAGACCAGTCCGTCCCCATCACCGCCATCGGACTGCAAGGCCACGACAAGATGGATTGGCCCACCGCCCGGCAGCAGGCTGACACCATCGAGGCCTTCGCCGCGCTCGGCATCAAGGTGAACA
>Ga0208034_1002038_pt1 | contig 11088 bp, 7 predicted proteins | sample June2015DPH_8_10_FD_184699 | JGI IMG/M metagenome (GOLD analysis project Ga0208034, IMG submission 184699) | Peatland microbial communities from SPRUCE experiment site at the Marcell Experimental Forest, Minnesota, USA - June2015DPH_8_100... | ecosystem: Environmental > Terrestrial > Soil >...
TGTGCTCCCGCGCCTTCAGGCTTGGGCGGCCGGCCTGGGGCTCCAGGGAATTGAACTCTTAAAGTCCGGCCTCGACCAGGCCTACCGGCTGCAAATCCGCAACGTAAACCAGCAACTCGGCTTTGAGACGTTGGGATTAGAAGTTTCGGCGAGGTCCAAGGCCCGGGCGCGTTAACCGCCTCAACTAGACTCTTCCCTCGCGCCGCAGCGTGAGATTTTCCATCCTGGTATTGAAAGCAAAACGTCCATGAACGTTTATATTCCATGGACTCCATTGCGAGTCCGAAGACTTCGTGGTAACATCTAACTTATTCGCGGCTTTGTCCCTGGAATGGCTCTTTTGCCGACCGGGAGGAAACCTGGGTGTCAAAGCTAGCGTCTATCTAATAGAACTCCTGAGCGCGAATTTCACAGGGAGAAACTCTGAACTTGCCGCCTCGGGAGACGAGGCCGAAGGAGTGAAGTACCATGAACCGACGACTCATCCGCCCAACGCTGTCTGAGGTCCAGGACCAAATGGGCGCACGCCTGCAGCGCAAGAAGCCTGCTCCTCCTGAACAAACCAACGCAGAGAACTTCTACTACTTGAAACAAATGCAGGCGCGAACACCCATGGTGGTAGTTCTCAGCGGGGAGGAAGTCATCCACGGCGTCATCGAGTGGTACGACAAGAATTGCATCAAGGTCCACAGGCCGAACGAACCCAACCTCCTTATCATGAAGTCCGCCATCCGCTATATCTATAAGGAGAACGAAAACAAGCACGGGAGCATTGGGAATGGCAATCGTCTTCCCGAAAACGGGCAAGAGGACTTTGGACAAGGTTAGTTGGGGAATTCCAGCACGTCCAGTGAACCCAGCGAGGGATGCGGTTCATAACCAGGCGACGAATCTCGGACTTGGCCGCGGGCCAAAGAACTCTCTGCCGTAGAGCTTGGAGGTTATCGTTCACGCTTGAGGGTTGCGACTGCCCTTGACAGTGTAACTTTCCGCGCCTAGGATAAGGTCACGCTTTCAATCCCACTCGCGAGCGGAACAGTGATTCCTAAATCCACGTCCTACTATCGACCAACCATAAGCTCAACAACGACGATTGTTGTCCGCACTTGTCCCCTAACAGGCCCTTCGCGGACCATGGCTCCCTTCAGGTTTCTGGTCGGCCTTTTCGTTGCCCTGGTCCTGTTGGGCTTGCCTTGCCAGACCGCGATCAAGGCACAGGAGCAGCGCAAGCCCAAGGTCCCAGTTCTCGATAAGATCACTTCCGCCGGACCGACGCGTCAGCAGTTTAGCGGCATCGTGAGATCCGTCGATTTGGGGAGCGAGGTTTTGAATGTGGACACCGTCAAGGGAAATGCCACAGAAATCTTCCCCATTAAGAAGAAAGTCCATGTCGTTACCGCCGACGGGGACAAGCTCAAGCTGACGAAACTGAAACCTGGCACCAATGTTCTCATTTACTACGAGCAGAAGGGCGATCGCAAGACAGTTACCCAAATTGTGGTCCTGGCAGGCGGCGCGGTGAAGAAGAAAATTCCCCCCTCTTAGCATCCACGGGGTCGGAGCAGGTCCTGAAGGCATCCATGAAAATCGGCATAACCTGTTACCCCACCTATGGCGGAAGTGGTGTAGTCGCCACTGAGCTGGGTCTGGAATTAGCTGCGCGCGGGCACGACATTCATTTCATTAGCTACGCTGTCCCCGTTCGCATGAACGAACCCTCCGAGCGCATCCACTTCCACGAAGTGGAAATGCTCAACTATCCGTTGTTTAATCATCCCCCCTACACGCTGGCCTTGGCCACGCAGATGGTGAATGTGGCAGTGCACGAATCGCTCGATCTGCTGCATGTCCATTATGCTATCCCTCACTCGGTGAGCGCCTATTTGGCCAGGGCGATGCGAAACCCCCACCGCCTTCCCTTCGTCACCACACTGCATGGAACGGACATTACACTGGTAGGCGTGGATCGCTCTTACCTGCCCATCACACGGTTCTCCATCGAACAGAGCGACGGGGTAACAGCCATCTCCGAATACCTTCGCACGGTGACGTTGCGCGAACTCAATATCCAACGTTCGGTGGAAGTGATTCCAAACTTCGTCAACTGCGACGTATTCCAGCCCGCCGACGCCAATTGCCGACGCGGCGAATTTGCCCCCCAGGGCGAGCCTATCCTCGTCCATCTGTCCAACTTCCGACCGGTCAAACGGATTCCGGACGTGGTCGATATCTTCGCCACCGTCCGGGCGGAGATCCCGGCCAAGCTCCTCATGATTGGCGACGGCCCGGAGCGTACCATTGCCGAATGGCTGGTTCGTGAAAAAGGCCTGATGAAGGACGTGTACTTTTTGGGCAAACAAAATCAGGTGCAGGAACTCCTGAACTGCGCCGACGTGCTCCTTTTGCCCAGCGAAATCGAGTCCTTTGGCCTTGCGGCGCTGGAGGGAATGGCTTGCGGTGTCCCTGCCGTCTGTTCGGAGGTAGGGGGATTACCAGAGGTAATCACAAATGGAGTGGAGGGATTTCTAGTGCCCGGTCATGATGTGAAAACCATGGCAGCACGCACCCTCGAGATCGTCACCAACCCGCATCGTCGCGAGCAGATGGGCATCGCGGCGCGGGCACGCGCCTCGACCACCTTCTGCAGCCAAAAGATCATTCCCCTTTACGAAGATCTCTACCAACGCATCCTGGCAAATACGTAAAGAGCGGCAGGTGGCAGGTGGTAGATGGGGGAAAGCATGCCATCCACAAATGCCGCAAACCGCCGATTGCCTCCGAAGAGCCTCCTCGACAGGTCGAGGCGTAGCGCTTCCGGGGACTCGTGGCCTGTCTTCTGACTTCTGACTTCCGCTCGTCACTCGTCACCGTCTTTCCGCTCGTCACTCGTCCCTTGTCACTTGTCACTTCTCACTGCCCTTCAGCATTGCTTCCCGCCTGGCCCGAAACTCCGAGCCGGGACTCCAGGTGGGGAAACGGTCAGCATCGGCAACCCGATATCCCACTTCGAACAAGAGCTGAAGGTCCTGCACGGCGCCGCTCAAGTGCCAGTCCGGGGTTATCGTGTCGGAGGGCTTGTGGTAGTTCTCCTTAGTGAACTTTTCCCGCATCTTCAATCCCCACCCCGCTGGCCTTCCCAGGTAGTCGATTCCGCCTTCGGCGTCGAGCGCCGGCACACCCACCTTGGCGAAACTGAAATGATCGGAGCGAAAGTAGAAGCCCTTCTCGGGTTCCGGATCGGGGTTCACGGCTCTTCCCTGCTCGGTGGCAACGGTCTTGACGTAGTCGTCGAGTGTGGACATACCCAGACCGATCACCGTGATGTCGCGGGTGCGGCCGAAGGTGTTGAGCACATCCATGTTGATGTCTGCCGCCGTCCTGGTGAGCGAATACAGAGGATGCTCAGCATAATACTGCGAGCCCAGCAACCCCTTTTCCTCGCCAGTCACCGCCAGAAACAAGATCGAGCGACGCGGGGGAGGTTGGACCTTCGTAAACGCTCGTGCGATCTCAAGCAGTCCGGCCACTCCCGAGGCATTGTCCGCCGCACCGTGAAAGATGCCCGCCGGCCCCACTCCCAGGTGATCCCAATGGGCTGTGTAGATTACATACTCCTGGCGCAGCTTGGGATCACCCCCTGGCAGTTTTGCGACCACGTTTTTTGAGTCGATCGTCCTGATTTTGTTGTGCAACGTCAGCGCAGCCTTGGCGTCAAGAGGGACCGGCCTGAAGTTCCGGTCAACGGCTGCCTTTTCGAGCGCCGCCAGATCCTTGCCCGTCACGGCGAACAGAGCTTTGGCCTGGTCATGCGTCATCCAACCTTCCACGGCAGCCCGCGACATGCCCTTATCCGCGCTCACGAGGCTGAACTGTTCGCCGCCGTTACTATCCCGGACGACCTCCCAGGGGTAGCCCGCGGGCCCCGTCTGATGAATGAGCAAGCATCCTGCGGCGCCTTTTTGAGCCGCCATCTCGAACTTGTAGGTCCACCGACCGTAGTAGGTCATGGCCTTGCCTTTAAACATCGTGGGATCGAGTTTTGCAGGATCCTTTGGGTCTGGAACTTGGGGATCGTTGATGAGCATGACCAGGACCTTACCCCTCACATCCACGCCTTTGTAATCATCCCAGTGGTACTCGGGCGCGACCACGCCGTAACCCACAAAAACCATGTCAGCGTCAATGCCTACTTCCGGCTGTTCACGCTTGGTCCACGCCATGAAATCGTCTCTGTACCGAAGCACCAGCTTCTGCCCGGAATCCGAACCTGTGAAAGTCAATTGCATGGCTGGTTCGGCAGTGATCCCGACCATCGGCACGCTTTGAAAGTACGTCCCATCTGGATTGCCAGGCTGCAAACCCAGTTCCTTGAACTTTTCTCTTATGAAAGTAGTCGTGAGCTCCTCTCCCTTTGAAGCGGGTGCGCGACCTTCAAATTTGTCGGAGGAGAGGATTTTGATGTTCTCAAGAAGCCTCGTCTCGCTGATTTCAGCCTGCGCGGCAGGTCTGGAGCTGGTGTCGGAGCCGAGTAGCTGTGAGGGCAGGCGCGTCACCCCTCTTGAAACGAGGACCGCCACAGCCAGAACGAGACAACACCTCATGAAGGTGACTTGGTATCGATGACCCATGGATTGGATTTCTCCTGTTCAGATTGCCGCATAAACGCTCGCCTATTATGCCAGAAGAATGGTGACAGTAGTGTTGTCAGTTGTCAGATGTCAGTCGTCGTCAGTTGTCAGTCGTCGGTTGTGGCGCGGTCACCGCGACCTGTCCCCTGACCCCTGAAACCTGGCAGCTAAACCTGCTCGTCTACGCGCTGCCCACTGCTTACTGCCTACTTTTCCCTGACACCCGTCAGGGCAGGAATCCCGCCCAACGGGCTTGACACCCAACGGGATTGAACATTGCAAAATGAGGCCGTGGCGTGTACACTTCCGGCTTCTCCCGATTCCAAAACGGAAGTCCTGGCTGGCATGACACTCTTTTGAAGACGGAGGTACAAATGATTAGAAGCAACAGGCAACGAAGGGTTTGGATTCTGCTCACTCTTGCGGTTTGGGCATTGCTCGGTATATCCGTTTCCCTGGCGGATGAGGGAATGTGGACCTTTGATAACCCCCCCATCAAACAGCTCAAGGAACGCTATGGCTTCGAACCCACGCGCGAGTGGCTTGACCACCTGCGCCTTTCCAGCGTGCGTTTTAACGATGGCGGCTCCGGCTCTTTTGTAAGCCCCCGTGGACTCGTGCTGACGAACCATCACGTTGCGCTCGGCCAATTGCAGAAGGTCTCTTCTCCCGCCAAAGACTACGTTAAGGATGGGTTCTATGCGCGAACTGAGGCGGAAGAACTGAAGTGCCCTGACCTGGAAGTGAACGTCCTGGTCGCCATGGAAGACGTCACCCCGCGTGTCCGCAGCGCCCTCAAGCCGGGGATGACCGACGAAGCCGCTTTGAAGGCTCGAAAAGCGGAAATAGCAAGAATCGAGAAGGAGAGCTTGGAAAGAACCGGCTTGCGCTCGGATGTGATTTCCCTTTATCAGGGCAGCGAATACTGGCTTTACCAATACAAGAAATACACGGACATGCGCCTGGTTTTCGCTCCCGAGCAACAAATCGCCTTCTTTGGAGGAGATCCCGACAACTTCACCTACCCCCGCTACGACATCGACTTCGCTCTATTTCGTGTGTACGAAAATGGGAAGCCGGTCGAAAGCAATAATTATCTGAAATGGAATGCGAAGGGTGCGGGCGATGGCGAACTGGTCTTTGTTTCAGGGCACCCGGGCTCCACCTCGCGCCTCCAAACGATGACTCAGATCGAAACTGAAAGAGACTACAACCTGCCCCTGGTTCTTAAGACCCTGAACCGGTGGCTGGAGACTTCGAGGCGGTATGCCGCCCAGGGGCCGGAGCAGGCCCGTCAGGCAGCCAACACGATCTTTGGCGTCTCGAATTCCTTGAAAGCGTACGAAGGCCGCGCTCAGGGCTTGGCAGACAAGAACCTGGTGGCCAAGATGCAAAAGGACGAGGCGAGCTTTCGCCGCCAGGTGGCAAGCAACCCGACGTGGGAAAAGGCTTACGGCGGAGCCTGGGATGCCATTGCCCAAGCTGAGATGATGCATAGACAGATGCTGAAAACGTATCGGTTCCACTCGGTCCGGGGGTCTCGCCTGTTGGCGATCGCCCTGAATATCGTCCAGTATGTGGCGGAGGTGAAAAAACCCGACGGAGAAAGGCTCGAGGGCTATCATGATTCCCAGCTTGATTCACTTCGTTTTCGCCTCTTCTCCCCGGCGCCGGTTTATCCCGGGTTTGAAGCGGCAATTTTAGAAGGTGCGCTGCAAATTTCCCTCGAAGAATTGGGCGCCAACGATCCCTTCATGAAGGCTGTTTTAGGCGCACGCACCCCTGCTGAAGTGGCGAAGGAGGCGGTCGAGGGGACCAAGCTGGCGGACCCGGCCCTTCGCAAGTCACTGGTCACCAGAGGTGAAGCGGCCATTCAAGCATCCAACGATCCCATGATTGTGTTGGCGCGCACAATGGACCCCTTCGACCGCCAGAGGATCAAGGGATTCGAGGACAAGGTAGAAAGCGTCGAGACTCCGGCAGGGGAAAGGATCGGCCAGGCTCGATTCGCTGTTTATGGGAAGTCGCTCTATCCCGATGCGACTTTCACGCTCAGGCTCGCCTATGGCGCGGTCAAGGGTTACCCCATGAACGGGACTCAAGCGCCTCCCATGACCACCTTCTACGGCCTTTACGACCGGGCCTATAGCTTTGGCCTCAAGTTCCCCTATAACCTTCCGGCACGCTACCTGGAGCGCCGCACCCGCCTGGACCTCTCCGGGCCGCTGGATTTTGTCAGCACCTGCGACATTATCGGGGGAAACTCAGGCTCCCCAGTCGTCAACAAGCAAGGCGAGCTGGTAGGGTTGATTTTCGATGGAAACATCGAAGGCCTGGTCGGCGACTTCGTGTACTACGAGGTGAACAACCGCGCCGTGGCGGTCCACAGTGGCGCCATCATTGAGGTGTTGCGCGAGCTGTACGATGCCTCGTCTTTGGCTGACGAGCTCGAGGGAAGGTAAGGCGAGCCCGACCTGCACCTCAACTAGGGTGTATACTCCTTTACTCCGGGGGGCCAAATGGGAACTCCAACTGAGTCTTCGAACCTGAAGGAGGACGCAAGCCATGGCATTGTTCATCGATATCAAAAACCAAGGCAAGTCCACTAGAGTTATCCCCAATGTCCTAAGTCGGGTGTACAAATTCGCTGCGTTCGAGCAGGAAGTGTTAACGTTTAGAGTGACGGAGCTAAATGGAAAGGAAGTTGAGAAGCGGGTAAATGTGAGGAGTGAGCTAAATCAGGCGTGGAGTTTTGTCACCCAGCGCGCAGCGCGTCACAAGCCCTGTAACGAGTATTTCAAGACTCTGCGGCGGAAGAAGACGCTACAGCAGGTTCTGGATGAGGGTGATATTGTCTTGCACTGCCTCCTACCTAAGGAAGGCCACACCTTTGAAGATTTGCCGGATGCGGATACCGCAGGGCGGGATATCGCTGTTAACCCCTTACGCTTCCTTGATATGCCGATCGTACTCGGCCCCATTCTGATCCACGAACTTGCCCACGTTGCAGGAGCCACCACTAATCCGCGGGATAAGGATGCGATCGCTGCCGAGCGAGCGCTGAAGCACTGCTTGTGTGCCGCGCAGTTTCGGCCAGGCGCCTTGGGAGCCATTCAGAAGATTGAGCTCCCGGGATACGAAGATTCCCGGCTCGCCTGACGCAGTCCGCGAACGGGGTGGGAGCGGGCTTGAAAGCCGCCTCCGCTCGCGCCATTCCAAGTCCTCAAACGAGGTGTGACAATGGCGAAGATTCTTAAGATCGTTGGGTGCGGAGTGGTGGCTCTTATCGTTGCCGTTGCGACTGTCATCAGCCTGACAATCGGCTGGCGGCCGTTCATCGGCCCGCGCGCTCGTCCGTTGACGAATCGCACCTTTGAGCGGACACCGGAGCGATTGGTCCGCGGCCGGTATCTGGCGGAAAACTTCGGATGCTTCGAATGCCACGGCGAACACGATTGGACGAAGCACGACGCGCCGCTTATCGAGGACACGCGCGGCGCCGGCTACGCCGACTTCCCCCTGGCCGGGCTTCCGGGCCGCGTCATTCCGCCCAACATCACGCCCGACCCCGAAACTGGAGCCGGCAATTGGACCGATGACATGCTCGCGCGCGCCATCCGCGAGGGGGTCGGGTACGATGGTCGAGCGCTGTTTCCTTTTATGCCTTACCCGGACTTCCGTCATATATCTGACGAAGACCTGGCCTCCGTTATCATCTATTTACGCTCCATCCCGCCGATTCGAAAAGCGCTGCCAAAGACAGAGATTATTTTCCCGGTGAAGTACCTCATGCGCAGTATGCCTCAGCCCATCAGCGAGCCCGTGCCTCAACCCAACGTCTCCACGCCGGTTAAGCGGGGCGAATACCTGGTGACCATCGCAGCCTGTACGGATTGCCACACGCCGCAGGCGAAGGGCCAGCCGATTCGCGGCCTCGAATTCGCCGGTGGCTTCGTCCTGGATGGTCCGTGGGGTCGAGTGGCGAGCGCCAATATCACCCCGGACCCCTCCGGCATCCCCTATTACGACGAAGCGCTCTTCCTGGAAATGATACGCACCGGATACGTCAAGGCGCGGAAGATTAACCAGATCATGCCCTGGAGCGATTACCGGAATCTCACCGACGAAGACCTGAAAGCCATCTTCGCCTACATTCGCACGCTCAAACCCGTAAAGCATCGCGTTGACAACGCCGAACCACCTACCTTTTGCAAGCTCTGCGGCTCCAGTCACGGGGCAGGAAACCAGAATTAGCAAGTCGCTGAAGAACCCGAACTCTGGAAGAACCTCGTCACCACAGAGACACCGAGGCGCAGGGGACTGAGAAGAAAGGGCCCTTTCTCCGCAGCACTAGGCGCCAACTTCATCGCGCGGCGCGAAGAAAAGCAGATCCTTCTCCCGCAAGGCGGGATCAGGATGACGTGTCATTGTGAGCGTTCATAGCCGAAAGCGGCTATCCGTGACGTCAGAAACGGGGTGCCGCGGGGTAAGACCGAAGGGTAGCTTTTTCGTGCCCCGCAGGGGCACAAGATAGTAGCCGGGGGCAGCGCCCCCGGAAAGCGCCACGCTCCTTCCCCGACCCTGGAGGGGTCGTATTACCCTGAGCCGCGGGACGCAAGACCGGCGTTGCGCCATCCGGGTCTATTTCAACAAGTCCCTGGAAAAGGGCTTGACATTTCCCCAAACCATGCTAGGCTAGATTTTTGGACTCCCGGTCTGGCGGAGGGTCTTTCGCGCCAAGTCTTTGCATTCCAATGAAAAGGACACGACTGATGGACCGCGACCAAGCCGGTACCCACCCCATCAACGCCGTCCCGTGAGAGGGTACGTATTGTTCTCAGACCTGTGGTGCAACGCGTTTTCTTGAAAAAGATGTTATTTCCGACGGAACGAACCTAAGGATTTACTGAAAATACAGGACTTAAGCCCAGGAGCCCCTAAAAACGAACTCCTTTTGCAGCCTCGAAAACGTCAAACGAAGCGAAATATCGAGCCCTTTTCGGGTGATTTTCGGGACCGAGTCGGCAAAATGACGAGCCCCTTTTCACCCAACTTGACAATTGGGAACAAGGTTGTCCACAGAGCGCTATCAACCCGTGAAACCCTCGGGCCAGCACGGGCTCGAATCTGTGGCGAAGCGAAGAACTGATAGCATGAGAACAGTTCAGGAGGACTAATATTCCATCCCTAAATGGCAAGCTTAAGGCCATCCCGCTCGGCGGTTTGGGCGAGTTCGGAATGAACATGATGGTGTACGAATACGACGGCGACATGATCGTCGTCGATTGCGGCGTCATGTTCCCGGACGCCGAACTGCTGGGCGTGGACATCGTGATTCCGGATTTCACCTACCTGCGGGAAAACCGGGAACGCCTGCGCGCCATTCTCTTGACGCATGGGCACGAAGACCACATCGGGGGACTGCCGTATTTGCTGGACGAAGTGGACGCGCCCGTTTACGGTTCGCCGTTCACTCTGGCCCTGGCGCGCGCCAAGCTGGAAGAGCACGGCCTGGCCGACAGCGTGCGACTGGTGGAGATGCATCCCAGCCAGCCGTTCGAGGTTGGTCCCTTCCATGTGGAATTCATCCACCTCACCCACAGCACCATCGAAGCCGGTGCGCTGGCCCTGACCACGCCGCTGGGGACCATCATCCATTCCGGCGACTTCAAGTTTGATCCCACGCCCACCGACCAGCAGGTGAGCGACCTGCACACCCTGGCGGACTATGGCCGGCGCGGCGTGCTGGCGCTCTTCTCCGACTCCACGAACATCGACCGGCCGGGCCTCACGCCCTCCGAACGAGCGGTGCGCGAGCGCCTCTCGCACATCATCTCGGAGGCGCAAGGGCGCGTGCTGATTAGCTGCTTTGCCACTTCCATGCACCGCTTGCAGATCGTCGCCGACCTGGCGCAGGAGCACCGCCGGCGGCTCTGCTTTGTGGGACGCAGCATGTTTCAGAATTCCGAGATCGCGCTCCGCCTGGGCAAGCTGCACATCCCGGAAGGTCTGCTCATCCCGCCCCAGGATATCAAGAAACTGCCTCGGAACCAGGTGGCGCTGGTTCTCACGGGCAGCCAGGGCGAGCCCATGGCAGCCCTCTCGCGCGTGGCGGTGAACAACCACCGTTGGGTCACGGTGGAACCCGGCGACGAGGTGGTGATCTCGGCTCGCGTCATCCCGGGCAACGAGAAACCCATCTTCCGCATGATCGACCACCTCTATCGCCGCGGGGCGCGCGTCTACTATCACGACGGCAGCCAGCCGCCCGTCCACGTCTCCGGGCACGGTAGCGCCGAAGAGCTGAAGCTGATGCTCAACCTGGTGCGACCCAAGTATTTCGTGCCCATCCACGGCGAGTACCGGCAACTCTATCGCCACCTGGAACTGGCCAAGGAGCTTGCGGCGGTTTCGGAAGAGGGTTTCCTGCTGGAAAGTGGCGACGTTCTCGAGTTCGACG
>Ga0208034_1002040_pt1 | contig 11072 bp, 12 predicted proteins | sample June2015DPH_8_10_FD_184699 | JGI IMG/M metagenome (GOLD analysis project Ga0208034, IMG submission 184699) | Peatland microbial communities from SPRUCE experiment site at the Marcell Experimental Forest, Minnesota, USA - June2015DPH_8_100... | ecosystem: Environmental > Terrestrial > Soil >...
GGTTCGCTGCGCCGCACAGAACGCGCCCTTGACGGCTCCGGGCCGCTCTGAAAAACCCGCCGCTAAGAAAGGAAGGTGGAATTTTAGGAAGGCAAACTTGACTGCGACCGGCCTTCTCATGGAAGGCGATTACACAAGTAATCCCGCCGACGATCATTTGGCATTAGATGTTCAGCTTCCGACGCAATACGCCAGCCAGGCCGAGAATGCCGGAACCGAACAGCATGATGCTGCTGGGCTCAGGGACGAGGCCGATGTCCCCAATGCCCGTCAGAGTGAAGGATTCGGAGGGAATCGAGCCCACTTCGTTCTCATAGGCCGTCGACGGGCAGCCATACCATTCACAATCGATGCCGCTGTTCTCATCCCAGTAGATCGGGGTGGAGCATCCGGAGACAGTGCAGGCATAGCCCAAGGTCACATAACCCAAGTGCACCCAGCCTTGGCCGGGTATGCCGGTGAGGGTTGCCTCGAACAGGTAATAACCATACTGGTTAGGCATCCCACCATTCAGTACTGCGTTGGTAGCGCCGTATTGCGTGAAGCCGCTGGTGGGGTTGGGATCCGTGGTGAAAGCCACGCCTACGTTAGTCAGAGTGTCCGAGCTCGAAGCATCCCAATAAACGAAATTCATGCCGGTGACGTAGTTGCCATCGATTAGGACAAACGAGTCGCTAACCGTGAAACCAAAATTAATGGGCCAGGCCTCGGTTGTGCCGTTGTAGGGACCGTTGGTGTACAGGGTGGTGGCCATAGCCGGAACAACCGCCAGCATCAGGCACAGAATTGTCAGGAGGGAAAGGAATGCAGTACGCATGAAAGGAGTACCTCCTGGGTCTGCTAGAGGCCACTCCCATTCTCATCTTATTTACAACGCTTGCAACACAGGATTGTTGCGAAAGTGGAACCTGTTCCCGTTTTGGTATTCACACACAGAGGTCCGAGAAAACTCCGTGTCAACACCATTTCTCATGCCGCTCTTTCCGCCTCCGCTCGTATGCTTCCCAGAGAGCAACCAAATCCGCCACATCCCGCAGCCTGATTCTCCAATCGGTCGGCTTTTCCGATAGCGATCTCTCTTACACACGCTAACCACCACCAACCCGCCGCGAGGCGGCAATAACCGAGTCCACGATGTGGACTCACCGAAGGAGGATGTAATGCCGAAACTCTCAGACGAACGGAAACAGAAGTATCTCTCGATTTGCGGCGTCCGCTGTCCCTACTGCGGATCCGAAGACATACAGGGCGAAGCCGTCGAGATCAACGAAGGCGAAGCTGCGCAAGAAGTCAATTGCTACGACATCTACGCGCTGGTTCGTGTCGAAGACATGGAGTAAGCCTGAGTACCACCGCTGCTGCTGGTTCCACCACTCTCATTCTGCAAAATCGAACACGAGGAATCTGATCCCCTGAGCGTAGGCCAGGCTTGACCTTGCACACCTTGCTGTCGGATCAGCTCGGGCGTGCCAGATGTGCTACCCATGTTGATGACTTCCGGGTTGCCTCGTGACTGACCCCCAATCGGCGGCAAGCGCCAACTGAGCCTTCCAACTTCACAGAAGCCGAGTTACAGAAGCCGAGTTCGGGAGATCGAGCGAGTACGGCCCGTCAGGCGGAAATTCTCTGCGGGCGCTGCGCTCAGGATGACGCCTCCACGTTCATGAAACATTCCGCCGAAGGTCCTACTAAGCTACAGCCACTCTGGCGATATACCCGCTCAGCTGAACAGCAGTTCCTTGGCGCGCTGCGAGGCCTTAACTACCGCCTTGATGAGCGTCACACGGAGACCGCCCTCTTCCAGTTCCAGGATGCCATCCACCGTGCACCCGGCAGGAGTTGCGACGGCGTCCTTCAGTAGTGCGGGATGATCGCCGGTTTCCAGCATCATCTTGGCTGAACCCATGACGGTCTGGCCAGCGAGCTTCATGGCGATGTCGCGTGGCAGCCCCATCTTGACGCCACCCTCGGCCAGCGATTCCAGGATCATGAAAATGTACGCGGGGCCGCTTGCCGACAGGCCGGTGACGGCGTCCATGTGCTTCTCGTCAACCCGCACCGTTTCCCCCACGGTTTCAAACAGCGTGCGTACCACCTCCAGATCGCCCGGCTTCACGGCCTTGCCGCAGCAGAAGGCGGTCATGCCGGCACCCACCATGGACGGCGTGTTAGGCATGGCGCGAATCACCGCGATGCCGGCGGGCACGCGCTGCTCGATGTACGAAGTCGGCACGGAAGCCGCGATGGAGATCACGAGTTGGCTGGGACGCAGATCGGGCTCAATCTCCTGCACCACGTCGCCCAGGGTCTGCGGCTTGACGCAGAGCAATATGACATCGGCATTGCGAATGGCAGCACGGTTGTCGGTGCTGACTTCGATGCCGTACTTGGAGGAAAGTGAGGCCGCCCTTTCCGCGTGACTTACGGTGGCGGCAATGTTGCCGGGCTGCAGCACGTTCTGACGGCAAAACGCCTGCATGAGAATGCTACCCATTTTGCCGAGTCCAAGAATGGCGACACGGTGCACTCGAGCAGTTTCGGACACGCTTTCACTTCCTGCCTGGTTGGAATTCCGGTGTCCCGGTCTGTGCTCAATTGTAAATTGCTCGACCACCGCGTAAGGCCTGCTGTACCCCTCAAATGATCTGCCGAGTAAGCCAGCATCGCAATTTCGTAGCTGGCGTGGCTCAGCTTCTCCACAAAAGCCATCCACTGAGCATCCCGTAGCTCTACGCCGGCGGAACCGTCGTCCCCACTGACGATCTCAGCGTTCTGCCGATCAGCGAATTCCCTGACCACCGCTAACCACCCGCTCAAGGGCGGCCCCTGCCCGTCCTCGTCCCTTTTTCACCACCTCGTACGCCAACTCGCCGAGCAGCCACAGGGCACTAGCCCATGCGGCAAACCTCGGCCCAATCCAAGGAGAAACCAAATGCAAAGCAATAAACGCGTCACGATCAGTCGTGGCAACCGCAAACTCGGTGCCATCATGAATGTCTCCACCGAACCAGTGCGGTGCTGCCCCAACGGCATACCCTGCGCTAAGGGCGGATGCTACGCTCTGAAATCTCTTCGGCTTTATCCCCAAGCCCGCAAAGCTTGGGCAAAGAACGCACGTATCGCCAGGACCAATCCCAGAAGCTACTTCTCGCAGATTGCCAACAGCATTGCCGACCGTCGACCAACCCACTTCAGGTGGCATGTTGCTGGCGACATCCTGAATGTCGACTACCTGCGCCAGATGTGCAGCATCGCTGCACACCATCCCCGGACTCAGTTTCTCGTCTTCACCAAGGCATTCGATATCGTTAATGCCTACGAGAACACCGGGGCATTACCGCGTAATCTGGCGGTTATCTTTTCGGCTTGGCCGCCACGCTTTGGTCAAGAGGGTTCGAGTGGGCTGTAGAAACGAAATAGCGTGTCCCAGCCCTGTGTGGTTTTCGTGTTATGCACCTTCGCCTTTCGCTTCAGTCTTCCGCAGCATGATGTCTTCGTGTCCGTATCCGGTATAGACGCCCATTAGCCCCTCTTTCGCGTAGACAGACGGTTGGTGCGTGACCTCAACCTGCTTGAAGGGCGGTTGATCCCACGTCGTCTTGGTCGGATGGTGTGCCCCCAGGATCGCCGGTCCGGTTGCGGCGAAGGACGGTGTCTTGCTCAGTCGGGCGCCTGGTGCGAGCCGAGTAAACGTGGCACCGTTCAAGTCCGACTTCTGGTCGACCATATACATCAGCATGTCGTCGTTTGAGACGGGGGCTGCGTCTTCCTTGGCCGGGGGTAAAGACAAGACCTGCATGATGGTCCCGGTCAGCGACGCTTCCACGTTCCAGAACCCACCCTGCTCTTGCCGTTGGCGTAGGGCTGACATGGTCCCGATCGCACCCAGGTAACCCGTGCCGAAATCGCAGGGCAGGGCACCAATAAGATGGTTCTGCCCTCTGCCTTCCGAAGCCAACTCGACCGCCCCGCAAGTGGTTTGCGCCAATTGCTCCCATCCTTTGCGATTGGCCCAAGGCCCGGTGGTTCCATACGCAGACTCGTGAACCAGTACCAGATTCGGATTGAGGGCCTTTAGAGTCTCGAGCGAGAAGCCGAGCCGCTTCAACGCCGGATAGTGGTAGCCCCAGACCAGCACATCCGCACTCTTAATGAGCTCAGTCAAGCGGCTCTTGCCCTGCGGAGATTTGAAATTTACGAAGATCTGCTTCTTGCCATAACTCTCCCCGAAGATGGCGGGGTAGAGGAAATCAAACATAGGGTTTCTGATTGAGATCACGTCGGCGCCCTGTTCCGCAAGTACACGGGTCAACCATGGTCCGGCTAGAACGTGTGTGATGTCGATAACGCGTACACCCTCCAAGGGCCGCCATTTCGCTTCGGGGAGGATGCGGCTCTTGGCATTGCCGTCGCGCTCGATGGAGATGACGGGTCTGGCGCCCACGGCTTTCCCCTGAGGATGCTCCAGCCACTCGGCGTAGCTGTGTCTCGGGGCGACGCACAGCCCCAGCTTCTCAAAGTCCTGCTCAATTTCCGCTGCGGTACGTTTGCTGACCCCGGCCGCGAGTGCGTCCATGTTGTTGGCCGCGTCAAAGTAGTTCAGGATGCCGTTGCGCAGATGGGAATAAGCGCCGTTGAAGCACATCCATTTCCCATCTTTTGTTTCATAGAAGCTGTTGACAGGAACCTCAATTTCACCGCCTAAGACAATCACGCCGTTCAGATAGTGATACAGCGGATCGTTGAAAAGCAGCGTCGCGTGACGCCTGTCCACTGTGATGTCTTGCCCCGGCATTCCGCGGCTCGTGCCAACCTCGGCGACACTAGCGCCAAAAGCGCTGAACAGGCCGGCGGCAAAATCCGCGACCCTGACCGGGTCCTGGAGGTAAGTGGGCGTCTGCTCGACCGTGATCTGGTCGAATGGAGTCTCGAGCGCCGCCGCAGCGGCGATGTCGTTGTATGTCTTTTGCTGATTTTCAATCATGACCTCTCCCGTCTGATTCCGTTCGTTTTGCCCAATGCTGCGGCGTCCCTGTTGATGGGATATTGCTCCCGCTTGATGTGCGCGTTCGCGATTACTTCGCGGACGGTTTGACCGCGGCATGTTCGGCATCCGGCGACATGGTCACAACGTAGCGAGAGACTTTGCCACGCGCGTCCAGCCAGATCACGTTGAACAGGGGCGACACGTGGACGGTCGTCTCCGGCGCGGCGCCCTTCTTTCTCAAATCTGCGCTGCCTTGCATGATGAAGGCATTGCCGACCTGCCAGACGCCGGTCACGTTGTGCACCGTGTCGAACGGAGCGTCGAGCGCCACAAAGAACTGCTTTGCTGCTTCGATGCCATGCAACACACGGTCGCCGAAGACCATTTCAATGTCGTCGGCAAAAACGGAGAACCCCGACGTGGCAGACATGTCCAATGTGTCGATCGCCTTGAAAAGATCCAGCATCCACTGCGGTGTTTCCACTGACTTCATCATTTCATTCATATCGTGCTCCGTTCTTGGTGTCTGCTGCGTCCATGTTCTCTCCCCGTACCCCGTTGTAGGCGTACAAGCCTTCCTTAGTCGGTCACTTTTGGCCAATAGTTCGGCGGCACTGTAGACATGTCAAAGAGGGCCGAACCTTTTACAACTTTCTGTGGGTTATCTGCCGCCATGGTGAAGATGTTCCAAAAGGGCGTCGAGTGGCTGGAACCGTCCTTAAGAACAAAGCGCAGGTGGCCGCCGAACATCACGACACCATCGCCTTGCCAGACCTGTTCGATACCGTGGTGGTACTCTGCAAACTGGACGTCGAATCCGCCGACATTGTTTATGATTTGATCCGCGCCCTTGAAGGTGTAGTGTCCGAATTCAAAGACGACATCGTCCGCCAAATACTTGCTAGCGCCCGCGAAGTCCTTCTTATCAATGCACGCGAACATGCCTCCCAGCCACGCCGGGACAGAGTCCAGCTTGTTCAATTGATTTGTGGACATACTGTTCCTTTCTGGTTCACGAAAACTTCATTCCGGTTGATGGTTGCGTTCGTTATTTCTTGCTGGGCCAGGGCAACCCGAAGGAGTTGCCCCGTCTATCATTTCTCGCCCATGAGACTCTTCAAGTTTGCGTATGCCTGACGATATTCGAGCTCGGCGCGAAACATGTCGGCTTCCATTTTTGCCCGCGCCGATTCAACTTCCGGGTTATCTGGGTGATAGCTGGCCTCAACCACTCGAGACGCCGACACCATGCGGCGCGCCAGTTGACTGAGTTTGCGGGAGCGTTCCAGCTCTAAGTAGCTGCTCTTCACCGCCCCTGCCGCTTTGGCTTTGGTCAATTGCACGCCCAGATCTGCCGCTTCAGACTGTGCCTTGCGCTCCTTCACGCCACGCTCGCGCTTGCCGAAATCAAAGATCGTGTACGTGGCGAAGAAGCCGAGATAGGTGTAATCCCTGGGCAGAACAACGTTGACTGAGTTTTGATTTGTGTAACCACCGACGATTGCGGCGATCGGAAAATACTCCGCTTTTGCCAGCACCAAGCCGGCGTGCGCCTTTATCGCGGTTTGCTCTGCCTCCACGACGTCGGGATTCGCCACCGCTTTGTCGGCGGCTTCTTGCAACGAAACGTCTTCAATCAGAGGTTCGGGCGGGACGAGCTCCAGTCTTGTTTCCTCCGGCAGGCCAAGCATTTCGTCGAGCGACGCGGTCAGCTCTTTCACCTTGCTGGCTGCGAGCACGACTGCCTTTTCGGCGCCGATCATGTCCGTCTCTTGTTCCGTGGAGACACTCGGCGCCCCCGAGCTCGCCGTCAGCCATTTGCCTTGGATCTTCTTAGCGTCTACTTCCGCGCTGGTAAGCTCCCGTTGTGCGACCAGCAGCTCGTAGTAATTTGTCTCGACTTTGCGTGCTGCTTCCGTCACCGGCATTCCCGCCTTCGCTCGGGCAATGTTCTCGTCCGCTCGCGCGATTTTCACGAGCTGATAGATCGCGAACAGCGGCGTGACCGGCTGAACCGCTGCAACGTTGAAGAAGGTGCCGTTCTGGCTAATTATGTTCACCGGCACCTGCAAAAACCCACCTTCGATCGGACGAGGAACCGTTAATATGTCGCCCGGCGCTTGTTGAGGTGCATATTTAGCAACTGCCCGCCGATGTTCGGAAAGTACATTGACTGCACGCCCAGTCGATGCTGCTTTGCGGCTTCCACCTGCAGTTCCGCGAGATGCACGAGTGGGTTGCTCGTCCCTGTTGATTGCTGTTGTGCCTCCTCCAGCGTGATACGGCGCACACCTGCCGGAGCATCGCCTTGGTTTGGAGTGAAGGAAGGTCCGCCCTTGTAAGCCTGCGCGCCAGAACCGCTAGCCGGCGGTAGTGCATTGTTCGCCTTGACGCCAGCGACCAGCGGAGATGCGAACCTCAGTGGCGAACCGGTCACGGCCGGAGGTGAGAAGTTTGGTGTCGATGTTGAGGGCGGCAGGTCCTGGGCCATAACGACTCCGCTGAAAAGGATCCAAGCTGCAAAGGCAAGGAACCGTTGCCAGTAAGCCACTCGTGACAGTTGTGCGTAGTTGCCTGGTTGAAACATATTGTTCTCCTCGTCACGTTGTAAGTGACACCTCAGCGAGATTTTTCCCGGCGAGGGGGTTTGAGCTTTTCCAGCGACTCGATCAGTCGCTGATACGCTGAAGCGTTTTGTACGACCACTTCAGCCTTCCCATTGACCGTCAGCAACTCGGGGCGTCCAGTCCGCCTAAGTCGCTTCAGGTGAACTTTCATATTTCGGGCAAAATCTGTAAGTGACCCAATGTCCTCTGGTCTGATCACGGCTATTGTCTCCATCGATCCGGCACCATTGAACGGACTGCGAAAAACAAGGGAATTAGCTTTCTCTGCGCAGCGTACGGAAAGTGGCTCTTGACTGGCTATCCACTTTCGGCAAAATTGAAGAAATTCTTCCCCAGCTGCGAATTCGCATTGAATTCGCTCCGAGACTGTGGTTTGGTGTGGAAGAGTAGGCCATCAGGCTTTTGGCTGGCTGTATACAATTGCACACATTGGCAAATATGATGTCGGACCGCAAGCCGCCACTTCAGCCACTGCCCAAACGCTCGCGGCCTTGCCCGAAGTGGCACTTGGCGAGAGCGCGACGATAGATGAATAGATGAGTGGAGCTTTTCTTTGGAGAAGATGGCGGTGCGTTGCAAGCGCAGCATTTTGCAGCAACGCCTAATTACAAGTGGCGCACGGTCTCAGAGGGGAGTTCACCAAAAAGGAAGCGATAATCCCGAGCGAAGCGACCGAAGTGCCACACACCGAACTGAGTGGCGATCTCGGTAACAGTGGCTACCGAAGGGTCGGCACCTTTCAGTGCTTTCCGAACGTGATGGAGTGTTCTCAGTTTTAGATATTGCACCGGCGTTGCGCCGAAGTATTGATGAAACGCGGCACGAAGTGTTCGCTCAGAAACACCAGCCACAGCGGCGAGTTGTTCTACCGCAAGGTACTCACGGTCCTGCTGGTCGACGAAATCCATAGACATGCGAATGATCTCTCTTCGTGGAACTACCCGCCGACCGTGCGTGGGTTCGGCTTCGTGCGGCACGGCGAGCAAATTGCGAATCTCTCCGATCAGCTTCCGCTCCGCTGCCCTTTGCGCCGCGGCTGATTCGAAGGCGCCAGGCGACCGCCGAGCAGCCACACCGAGTTGCTCCAAGACCAGGCGAAACCTCTCAAACCGGTGCGGCGACATGTGAACAACTCCGTGCATTGAGGCAACAGCTGTCGTCGCATCTCCGTTGGCGTCAGTAAGCATCCCGTTCGGAATATAAAGAGAACACCAACGACCTGGTGCGTCGTTGGTTAGGCAGAATTCGTCGCCGGCTCCAGCTATCATCAGAGAAGATTCGTCGATTCGGCGCCCATTCCCCCACCCCGACGACTTCTGTGTATGGAAAAAAATCGTGACGCCGCCCGACTGCGGGGTTGTGGTACGCAAAAATTGTGTCGGGCATAAATTTGCCGCTTCAACCTTCCAACGAAAAGGCATCATAAGTCGCCATCCGTCAAATAGGAGCCAAATCCGTTCTCTTCCAGCCACTGATAGAGGTGCACCTGATACAGGTACGAGGCGAAAATCTCTTCCCCCATTTCGTGCGTCTCCGTGCAGACAAACGGCACCCGCAGGCCGACAAGCACGGCGATCAACGACTGCGTAATCTGGTTGGGATTGACGGCCGAGTGAGGATAGGGCGATTTGACTTGGCTCAAAGCTGCCGTGACCACCAACAAGCGGTGAGGATATTCGGCCATCTGCCGCAGGCGAGCGACAAACACCGGTCGCTCGACGGTGAAGGAGCGCACCAGATCCGAGAGATCCTTGCGCTCGACAACGCAGACGTCCTCAAGTCCCGAAATCGAGTAATCCCCCAGTTTCAGCGCTCTTCTTTCGATTCCGCTAAACCAGCCCCGGAAGCGCGAGAAGTCGAATGGATTCTGCTCGCGGGTATCCACCACCAGCACCGGGCAAGGTGTCTTGAGCTGTGTGCCTCCGCGTTCGGCCAGTACCGGTATGGCAGGAGGGGGGACGGGATTTGCACTAAGGAACCATTCCAGTGGGGAGGTGATCAGATTCCGGCGCCGGTTCATCGCCATCGGTTATGCTGCAACTTTCTCAAGTCGATACTCATGGTGTAATCCACCCAGCACTGGGCGAGCCATGACTCGCGAGCCCTCTGGCAGCGTGTGTCTGCCACTACTCGGGAGCGGCAGCAGGTTCGAGGGCTCCGGGATTCCAGGACCAAGGCTCGAATGTGGGCGCGATTGATTGTAGTGTGCGACCCATTCCTTCAGTAAGCTGCGAAGGTGTCTCTCGCCAAGCGGAATAACAAAGTCGAGGAACTCACGGCGCATGGTGCCGATTAGCCGTTCGCAGTAGGCGTTTGCCTTCGGCGCGCGCACGGGCGTTCGCAAGACTCTGAGGCCGAAGGAGCTCTTGAGTTCCTCGTCCAGGCTGGCTGAGAAAATCGAATCGCGGTCATGGATTACGAACCTGTGTCCATGTTCACCGGGAAGAGCTTCCCGAAACTGCTGCAACGTCCAAGCGGCAGTCGGATGGGCCGTGACATTGCAGTGCACAATCCTCCGCGTGCCAATTTCCATCACCACGAAGACGTACAACTGGCGAAAACCTGCCGTCACCACGACTAGGAAATCGCAGGCTAGCAACGATCGGGTGTGATTGCGAACGAAGCTGTTCCAGCGCTGCGATGAGGGGCCTCTACTGTCTGGCAGGTTCGGCCAGTAGGCCCCAATAGTTCTGGGTGAGACTCGAATCCCCAGCTTCAGGGCCAGTTCGTCAGCAATGCGACCCTGCCCCCAAGTTGGATTTTCCTCAACCATCCGAGCAATCAACTGGCGAATGTTCTTGGGAAGCCTCGGCCGTCCGGCACGTGACTTCAGCTTCCAGAACAGTTTGAATCCTCGCCGATGCCATCCGATCAGCGTTTCGGGTTTGACGATCACCAAAGCTGATTTCCAGTTACAGAACTTGGACCAAAGGACAAGGCTGAAGCGAGCGGCATCGGTCAACCGCCTGGGTCGGATCTGACGTTCTTGGTAGAAGGCCAACTGCTTCCGTAAGAACAGGTTCTCCGCAAGCAGAGCGGAACGCGACCGAACACAGGAACGCAGGAATGTGCTGAGTTCCAGATAGACGCCAAAGCCCGCACGGATGAGGGAGGAGAATTGCAGCCCACTGAACATTGTGTCGGATTGTAGTCTCACCAAAGCGATTCGTTCCACCGGAACTCAGCGGTTCAAATCGCCATGCAACGGGTCGAACTTTACCAAGCCGGGCATGCCGCGTTTTCAATGAGTTCAGAGGTCGGACGGAATATTTGCGCACCACAGGCCTTTCTGGGGGATTCTCTTGGTGTAGCGTGATCATGTGCCCACATGCTAGTACCTAGTTGCATAAGTTAGAGTATGACATTTTAGGTCGTTTCTGAAAGACGGTTTGCTTGCTCCACTCGAAGGGATGAGCCGACTGGTTGTAGGCGGCAATGAAGTCATCGATATGGTTGCG
>Ga0208034_1002041_pt1 | contig 11071 bp, 4 predicted proteins | sample June2015DPH_8_10_FD_184699 | JGI IMG/M metagenome (GOLD analysis project Ga0208034, IMG submission 184699) | Peatland microbial communities from SPRUCE experiment site at the Marcell Experimental Forest, Minnesota, USA - June2015DPH_8_100... | ecosystem: Environmental > Terrestrial > Soil >...
GTAGACGGCCAGAAATCGTGTTACATCCCCATCATGAAGCAAGGGGGCGATACCAACACCATTGAGGTGGTCAACGGTGTGCGGAGCTTGATCGGGCACTTGTTTGACATTCCCAAGCAGATGACGGCCACCTTAGTGTTCGATCAATCCATCTTCGTCAAGGAAGCCATTAAGACTCTCCTTCACGAAGGCCTCATCGGACTTGTTCTTACCAGCATCATGATTCTGCTCTTTCTCGGAAGCCTTCGGGCGACTTCCGCGGTCTTTCTTTCCATTCCCCTTTCGGCATTGGCGACCTTCGTGGAGCTGTACCTGATGGGTAGCACGGTGAACACGATGATCCTGGGAGGCTTGGCGCTGGCTTTTTCGCGGGTCATCGATAACTCGGTGATCTCACTCGAGAACATCTACCGCCACCTGGAGATGGGCGCTTTGCCGCAAGCTGCCGCGGAAGCTGGAGGTAATGAGGTCAGCCTGGCTGTCTTGGCAGCTACCTTGACCACCGTGGTCGTCTTTTTCCCCGTCACTTTCCTTTACGGCGTCAGTAAATTCCTGTTTACAGCGCTGGCCTTGGCCGTGGTCATCTCTCTCTTTGCCTCGTATTTCGTGGCGATGACCGTTATACCGTTGTTCTGCTCGCGGTTTCTGAAGCAGGCTCCGGAAGCCGAAGGGCACGGGGTAGGGCCGAGCGGCGCACGGCCCGGGGCCAGCGCCGCTGGCCCCTACAATGACCGGTCCTGGGGGGAAAAGTTCAACGCCGGGTTCAACCGGATGTTTGGCAAGCTGCTCGATTATTACGAGTACTGGGTGCGGCGGGCGTTGGTGCGACCGGGGTTGACCGTCGCGGCTTTGGCGGGGGTGTTTTTGGCCAGCCTGGCCATCTACCCCTTTATAGGTTTGGCCTTCTTCCCGCGCACTGACGCCGGGCAGTTCACCATTAACCTCAAGGTGCCCACCGGTACGCGCATTGAAGTGACCAATGAGTATGTGGCCAAGGTGGAGAACCTGATCCGGCAGACCGTTGATCCCAAGGACTTCAAGCTGGTGGTCTCCAACATTGGGGTGGTGCCGGATTTCTCCTCTCTGTACACCACCAACGCCGGGCCTTACACGGCCACCGTGCAAGTGCAGTTACAGGATGACCACCGGCGCAGCAGCTTCGATTACATGCAACAGGTGCAGGAGGGGATCAGCAAACAGTACCCGGAGATTCGGACGTTCTTCTCCAGCGGCTCGATGGTGGACGCGATCTTGAACATGGGAATGCCGGCGCCCATCGACGTGCAGGTGAGCAGTTCGGACCTGGAGCAGAGCTACGGGATCGCCCAGGACTTGGCGCGGCGGATTCGCGGCTTGGGGGGAGTGGGTGCAGTCTACATTCCGCAAGACATGAACTATCCGGCGTTGCGCTTGGATGTGGACCGGGTGCATGCGGGGGAGTTAGGGCTGACCCAGAAGGACGTGGTGGACAATGTCATCACGGCCCTGAATTCGAACTTAATGATTGCGCCCAACTACTGGGTGGATCGTGTGACCGGCAATGATTACTTCCTGACTGTCCAGTACTTCGAGAATGGCAAACCCGCTATCCATAACTTGATAGACCTCAAACAAATTCCCTTGCGGCGAGCGTCTCAAGGCAAGAAAAACCTGGGGTGTGGGCCGGTTCTTCCGTATCGGCAGTTGCCAAAATCAACGCCCTTGGTTGATCCGCTGAAGCCCGCGTGGAACTGCAATCAAGACTTGCCGGACCCCAAGGCTCATCCAGCGCTCGTAGCCCCGCCGCCAAGACCCATCACGGTGCTCGACAACGTCGTAAAGGTAGGTTTTGTGCAAACTCCCACGGAGATCGACCACTACCAGATTCAAAGAGTCACGGACGTCTATGTGACGCCAGCCGGAGAGGACCTGGGGAAGATTACGGATGCCATTTGGAGCATTTTGGGTAAGACGAGTCTGCCGCCCAATGTGCGGGTGAATCTGCGCGGGATGGTACAAGGCATGGCCGCGTCGTTCCGAAGCTTCGCACTGGGGCTCACGCTGTCGGTGGTCCTACTGTATCTCATTTTGGTGGCGCAATTCCGGTCTTTTAAGGACCCCTTACTCATCATGCTGGCCATTCCCATGGGCTTTATCGGCGTGCTCGTGACTCTCCCCCTGACGGCCACCACACTCAATGTGATGTCGTTGATGGGCGTCCTGATGCTGGTGGGCATTGCTGCGTCGAACAGCATCCTGATTGTGGAGTTCGCCCACCGCCTGGAGGAACAGGGGAGGTCCGTTGAGGATGCCGTGATTACGTCCTGCCGGGTGCGCTTGCGCCCCATCCTGATGACTTCGCTCGCGACGATTATCGGCATGGTGCCCATGGCCTTCAAGATGGGCACGGGAAGCGAGCAGTATGCCCCCCTGGCTCGCGCCATTATTGGCGGCCTTTTCTTCTCCGTCGCTCTGACGGTTTTCATTGTTCCCGCGGCATACTTGCTGGTGTTCAGGGGAAGGCAGCCGGCGGGCGCGGCAGAGCGGTAGGCGGCAAGCGGAAGGCAGTGGGCAGAAGGCGGTAGGCAGAAAGCAGAAAGCAGAAGGCGGTATGCGGAAGGCGGTGGGCGGAAGGCAGTAAGCGATACGCAAGACAGACCTTTGAAAGGGGCTTAGCCCCGGCAGGGGCGACATAAGATTCCCGTGTGGTCCGTCGTGATGATGTCGCCCCTGCCGGGGCTTAAGAAGTAATTCCACGTGTTCCTTTCCTCACGGCTTACGCCGTGGGCCATCCCGCTCTGCGGGACCGCCCGCCTGCGCGGGCTTTCGGGCCGACCTCACGGTTGAGTGAGCGCTTAAGGGGTTCGAAGAAATTCTTTCTGAATTCGTTGCTGGGTGACCCCCTCACCCGTCCCGCCCCGGCTGGAGAAAGCGCCGGTTGCGGTCCACCCTCTCCCCCAAGGGGGCGAGGGAAGTAAATTCAAAGCAACTCCCCCTCGCCCCCTTGGGGGAGAGGGGCCGGGGGGGAGGGGGGTTCCAGGGTCGAACAGGGAACAGGCTCCTCGACAAAGCTTAAGTTAACAACATTGCGAATAAGGGTGGAGGCATATGCCTAGATTTTCAATTCGTAATCCCTACTTCATCGTCGTGATCTGCTTAGTGCTTTTGGTCCTGGGGGTGACCAGCGTGGCGCGCATGCCGGTGGACCTTTTCCCGCCCATCAATCTGCCGGAAGTCGTGGTGGCCACGTTTTATTCCGGCATGCCGCCCCAAGACATCGAAATCGACATGACCAACCCGCTCGAACGCTTCTTCACCCTGGCCAGCGGCATCGATCACATGGAGTCGCGTTCCATGCTGGGCGTGAGCATTATCAAGATCTACTTCCAGCCGGGGACCAACGCCGACGCCGATGTGACGGAAATCTCGAACCTGGCCCTGGCCGACCTGAAGCGCCTACCGCCGGGCACCTTGCCTCCAGTGGTGCTGAAGTTTGATGCCTCCAGCCTGCCGGTTTGCTTGGTGACGGTGAAAGGACCGGGGCTCACCGAAACGCAGCTTCATGATTACGCGCAGTTTGCCATCCGCAACCAGATCGCGGTAGTGAAAGGCGCAGAGATTCCGCCACCGTTTGGCGGCAAATACCGGCAGGCCATGGTGTACGTGGACCCCTACAAGCTCCTGTCGCGTCAGATGACTCCCATGGACGTGGTGGACGCGGTGAACCGATCGAATCTGATCCTGCCAGCCGGCGATGTGAAGATGGGCTCCTACGATTACTACGTCTATTCCAATAGCTTGGTGGACAAGGCGAAGGACCTCAACGAGATTCCGATCAAGACAGTGGGGACCTCGTGGGTCACGGTGAGAGACGTGGGGAAGGCCGAAGACGCCAATCAAATTCAGTACAACGTGGTGCGGGTAGACGGCCAGAAATCGTGTTACATCCCCATCATGAAGCAAGGGGGCGATACCAACACCATTGAGGTGGTCAACGGTGTGCGGAGCTTGATCGGGCACTTGTTTGACATCCCCAAGCAGATGACGGCCAGCCTGGTATTCGATCAATCCGTGTACGTCAAGGAAGCGATCCACACGGTGCTTCATGAGGGCTTCCTCGGACTCCTCCTCACCAGCCTCATGATTCTCCTCTTTCTCGGCAGCTTTCGCGCCACTTCGGCAGTTCTGCTTTCCATTCCCCTTTCCGCCCTGACCACGTTTGTCGTGCTGTATTTGATGGGCAGCACGGTGAACACCATGATTCTGGGCGGGCTGGCGCTGGCTTTTTCGCGGGTGATCGACAATTCGGTGATCTCGCTGGAAAACATCTATCGCCATTTGGAGATGGGCGCTTTGCCCCGGATCGCCGCGGAAGTGGGCGGGGCGGAAGTGAACTTGGCCGTCCTCGCCGCGACCCTGGTGGACGTGGTGGATTTTCTCCCGGTGGTGTTTCTCTACGGCGTGAGCAAATTCCTTTTCTCCGCGCTGGCCTTGGCTTTCTGCCTCTCGCTCCTGGCGTCCTTTGTTGTGGCGATGACGGTGATTCCGCTGTTCTGCTCGCGGTACCTCAAGCAGGTGCCGCACACCGAAGGGCACGAGCACGAGGCGGCGAGCGAGAATGCCGGGAGCCAATCTTTGTGGGGCAAATTCAATGCGGGATTCAACCGGCTCTTCAACAAGCTGCTGGATTTCTACGAGTACTGGGTGCGGCGGGCGTTGGTGCGGCCGGGGTTGACCGTCCTGGCTTTGGCGGGGGTGTTCTTGACCAGCCTGGCCATCTACCCCTTTTTGGGCTTGGCCTTCTTCCCCCGCACCGACGCCGGGCAGTTCACCATTAACCTCAAGGTGCCCACCGGCACGCGCATTGAAGTGACCAATGAGTACGTGGCCAAGGTGGAGAACCTGATCCGGCAGACCATTGATCCCAAGGACTTCAAGCTGGTGGTCTCCAACATTGGGGTGGTGCCGGATTTCTCCTCTCTGTACACCACCAACGCCGGGCCTTACACGGCAACCGTGCAAGTGCAGTTACAGGATGACCACCGGCGCAGCAGCTTCGATTACATGCAGCAGGTGCAGGAGGGGATCAGCAAACAGTACCCGGAGATTCGGACGTTCTTCTCCAGCGGCTCGATGGTGGACGCGATCTTGAACATGGGAATGCCGGCGCCCATCGACGTGCAAGTGAGCAGTTCGGATCTGAAGCAGAGCTACGGGATTGCGCAGGACTTGGCGCGGCGGATTCGCGGCTTAGGGGGCGTGGGCGAGGTCTACATTCCCCAGGACATGAACTATCCGGCGTTGCGCTTGGATGTGGACCGGGTGCATGCGGGGGAGTTAGGGCTGAGTCAGCAGGACGTGGTGAACAATGTCATCACCGCCCTGAATTCGAATTTAATGATTGCGCCCAACTACTGGGTGGACCGGAAAACGGGGAATGACTACTTCCTGACCGTTCAGTACTTCGAGAACGGCTCACCGGCAATTCATAATTCCCTGGACCTGAAGAACATTCCCCTGCGAGCGCCCAACTTGAGACAGCCCACGATGCTCGATTCCGTAGTGAAACTCACCAGCATTCAGACACCCACCGAAGTGGACCATTACCAGATTCAGAGGGTTTCCGATGTGTATGTGACCCCGAAGGGAGAGGACCTGGGGAAGCTCACCGATTCCATACGCGGTATTCTGAGCAAGACCAGTAGACCCACCAATGTGCGGGTCAATCTGCGCGGCATGGTGGATGGCATGGAAGCCTCGTTCAAAAGTTTCGAGCTGGGCTTCCTGCTCTCTTTTACGCTGCTGTATCTCATCCTGGTAGCGCAGTTTCGTTCGTTCGCCGATCCCCTCTTGATCATGCTGGCAATTCCCATGGGGTTTGTAGGGGTATTGGTGATCCTACCGCTCACTCACAGCACGCTGAACGTGATGTCGTTAATGGGAGTGCTGATGCTCATCGGCATCGCCGATTCCAACAGCATCCTGATTGTGGATTTCGCGCATAACCTGGAGACGCAAGGCCTCGCGCCCGCCGATGCCGTGATTACGGCGTGCCGCGTGCGGCTGCGGCCCATCCTGATGACTTCGCTCGCCACGATCATCGGCATGATTCCAATGGCGATGAAATTGGGGACCGGCGCCGAGCAGTACACACCCATGGCGCGCGCCATTATCGGCGGCCTGACCTCATCAGTGATCTTGACGATTTTCATTGTTCCAGCCGCGTATCTGCTGGTGTACGGCCGGCGGCAGGCAAGCCCGGCCCGCGGACCCAAGGAGGTTGGGGAATGAGACGTTTCGGATTTCAGCGCACCGTCATTCTCTGCGCGTTGACTTGCGCCCTGCGTTTGTCGGCAACAATTCCCGCTCTGGCTGCGCCCCCGCAAACGCCAAAGCTCACCTTGAAAGATGCCGAGGCGCTGGCGTTGCGCAACCATCCCTTGTTGCAGGCCGCCACCTTCGAGGCGGAAGCGGCCAGCCAAGTCACCCGCCAAGAGAAATCGGCCTATTACCCGACCGCCACGGGCAGCCTTACCGGCGTAGGGGCCTTGCCCAACAGCCGCATCACCGCCGGATTCCTCAACGACCCGAATGTCTTAAACCGTTATGCCAATGGTCTGGAAATTAACCAGCTTATTACCGATTTCGGCCGCACGTCCAACCTGGTGGCCTCGGCACGCTTGGGAGCGAAGGCCGCTTCCGAGAGCGCGCAGCAAACTGCACAGGACGTGCTGCTCGCTGTCAATCGCGCCTACTTCGGCGTCCTGCGCGCCGAGGCCGTACTCAAGGTTGCTGAGGAAACGGTGAAAGCGCGCCAGATTCTTGCCGATCAGATCACCACACTCGAAAAGAACAAGCTAAGGTCTCTGGTGGACGTAAGCTTCGCCGAGGTGGATTTGGCGCAGGCGCAGTTGCTGCTCGTGCAAGCGCAAAACGGCGAGAAGGCGTCTTACGCGGAACTGGCCGACGCCCTCGGACTCGCCAATCCTCAACCGTTCGACCTTGCCGAGGAGCCGATGCCCCCCGCGCCACTCCCTGACCCCACCGACTTGATCGTGCAGGCCCTCCAAGATCGCCCGGATCTCTCCAGCGCGCGCTTCAGCCACGAGGCTGCGCTGCGTTATGCCCGCGCCGAGCGCGATTTGTGGATGCCCACCATCAACGCGACGGGCGCCGCGGGCCTCACCCCGGCTTACCAAGTTCCGCTCAGCGACCGCTACGCTGCGGCGGGCATCAATGTGAATGTTCCGATTTTCAACGGCTTCCTCTTTTCCGCCCGCCACCAGGAAGCGAACCTCCGCGCCAAAGCAGCGGACCAAAGCATGCGCGACCTTGCCGACCGCATCTCGCGCGACGTGCGCACCGCTTGGCTCGACGCCGGTACCGCCTACCAGCGTCTCGCCGTCACCGCCCAGTTGCTGAAGGAAGCCACCTTGGCGCTCGACCTCGCGCAGGGCCGTTACAAACTTGGGCTCAGCTCGATCGTCGAACTCTCCCAAGCGCAACTGAATCTGACCCAGGCGCAAATCGCCGACAGCAGCGCCAAGTACGATTTCCAGATTCAGTCCGCGGTTCTCAGCTATCAGACCGGACAATTACACTAGTGCATCGTACAGTTAGTTCTTCCGCTGTTTCTTCAGCCTCTATGAGGTTTCCACCTCGAGAGTCACCGGCAACACGTTCAAGCCGTAGAAATTCTTCGGTTCTTTATAATCCGTAAAATCGCCCGCCACGAAGATCCAGAATTTCCGCCCGTCATCACTGATGAACTTGCTCGGGATGCTGGGATTATAAAAGCCTTGGGGCTCGAAATCCTGAGTGTGGAACAGCGTCCAGGGTCCCCACGGCGCGGGAGCCTGATAAAACTCCCAACGGGTCACTTTCCACCGCCGCTTGGGATCATCGAGCTGAGGATAGTGCCATTGCGGCATGATGTAGAGATCCAGGGGCGCAACGTGGTGGATTCCCGTCATGCTGGCGCGGCCCGGCGAGCGAAAGATATAAAGCGCGTTATCGTGCCGGGGCCGCCAAATCGGCTCGCCTTTATCGTCGAAATCGTGGACAAACTCCCAGTCATCGGCATCCAGCCGCTCGATGAGTCCCCGCGAAACGCGCCCCAAGGTCATCCAGTTGCCGTTGTTCCAGGTCCCATCGTTCGAGACCGCGTACACGTACTCTGCGGCGCCATCCTTGATCCCTTTGCCGTCCTTCCCATACTGAATGAAGAAAGGATTGCTGAAGACGCGGCCGGAGAACATGGCGTGACCCAGCTTGGGAGCCGCGCTCCAGGTTTTGCCATGGTCGGTCGACTTGACGATGCTCGCGTCCCACGTTTCCTGAATCCAGAAGTGATGAGCAGAATCGCTGCTTGTGTCGCCCACCCCGTCGTAGTAGTGGCGGCTTACCGCGAGATAAAGCACTCCATCAACGCAGATCAGTCCGGAGGCTTTCCAGGAGGCTTTGTCTTCTTTAAGTTCTCCTCCCTTGCCGAACTCGCGCATCGCGTTGACGGTTTCGCCTTGCACGTTCGGTGGCGATCCAGCCGTAATGCGTTGCACGGCAAGATTACTGTCGCAAGCATTGTCAAAACCCGTGGTGTCGTCGGTGGCGCTGTAGAGATTGTCGTCGTCCGCCCAGGTGGTGGTCCAAACATCTCCGCTACAATTTGGAATCCGGATGGAGTTCCCAATCTGGGCCTTCACGATTCGATTCTTATTTCCGGCTTGCTGAGACGCTGCCGCAGGGAGGGGTGTCGCCGAGAAACCTCCCGAGGTCGTGTAAGCGAGCGCGGCGAGCGAGCCCCATCGTAAGAATTCACGTCGTGCGGGTCGCTCTGGAGGGTCTGAGTTCGTGTGTTGTCCTAACGTACGGTCGCAACTAGCCATGTCTCCTCCTCGTCGCAAAGCCTTACTGGATTAAGAGTAGCTTCATGTGTCACTGAGATAAATACCATCGGCAGCCAGCGATTTAGTCGTTCTGCGAAAACTTACGGGCGACGTCCGACTTAGGGCCAGCGGCGCCTGCATTCGCTTGGACCCGGTTCGTCCTGTCTAACAACGAAGGAACCTCCTGCCCGCTTGTGCTATCTGCCGCCCCCGCCTGTTCAGAAGCGGGTGTGAATCCCAAAGTGTACCGTGCGCGGCTGACCCTGGCTAGTGGACTTTCCGAAGAACGAACTTGCCAAGTCATTCACAGGTTTGTCGAAATTGACCCGGTTGAACAATTACAAGAGCTCCGTCCGGAGCTCGCCGCTCGCACCCTCTTTTGTGAACCAGGGCATTTTCGCGGCCCGAACGAAATTCACATCACAAGAAGCCCGCTATCCGGCCCCGGCGCCTGCTGAAAAAGATCCCGGTCTTCCACCCTGTGTGATGAGAATCAACTTCGCCCCACGGTCTTCTATCGCTGCTTAAGAGTCCTCTTTGAGAACGGCGCAGCGGCTTTCGGGCCCCCGGCCCCGAGCGGAGAGGCAGGTTGATGCCCAACGCGGCGCGAGCCTCGTAAACCTCAATCTGGTAGGAGCGAAGCTGCTGTTCGTGCTGGCTTGTAGCTTATGCCTTAACGAATTTCAAAGCCGCAGAGTTCAAGCAATAACGGAGGTGGGTTGGAGGTGGGCCGTCGTCAAACACGTGCCCCAGATGAGCATCGCACTTCTTGCACTGGACCTCGCTTCGGACCATACCGAGCGTCAAATCGCCCTCCGTGCGGATGTTTTCCGGCGCAATCGGGGCCCAGAAGCTCGGCCATCCGGTTCCCGATTCGAATTTCGTATCGGAACTGAAAACCGCGTTGTCACAGCAAACGCACCGGTAAATTCCCTTTTCGTGATTGTTCCAATACTTGCCTGTGAAAGCACGCTCCGTCCCCTTCTTTCGAGTGACTTCGAATTGCTCGGGATTGAGCATCTGCTTCCATTCTTCGTCTGTCTTTACGACCTTTTCAACCATAATCTTCCCTTCCCTCTTGCCGGAGTCGGTGAATTCTACCAGGGTTACCAAGCGGGGTTTGCTGTTGCTCCGGGGAATCCCCGCCCCTGGAGGGGCAGCGCTTGCGACCCTTGTCAGAGCCAATGTGCTTCCCATCGCAAAAGCAGTAGTGAGGAATCCCCTGCGGCTCAAGCTCTTGTCTTCTATACAGAGCGTCATAAATAATTGCGCATGTTGAGGAAGCAAAGCCTCATAAATACTTGGTACTGGCGACATTCATCCGCGTTCATTTGTGGCGTCATGTATAGAACATGCCAAATGTGGTTGGTTTCAGGATGCACGCTCCACCCCTTATTTGTGCCTTTGTTTGCCCCTCGCCTGACACTACAAGAGATGGAGACAAAGGGTATTTGGTTACAGGAGGTCTGCCTGTTCGGAGGGCAAGGGATATAGGCGTGGGAAAGGCGCTATCTTTTCAGGCGTTTTCGATTGACCGAGATGGCGGCGAGCCCGCGCCGTTGACAGGGAACACCAGGCTTCGGTCCGGCTCCCAGGAGAGGTAAACTTTGGCCCCCGGGGAAGTCCGCTCGAGGGGAAGAGCATTGGCCGCCATGGCCCCGCGGACGACCAGCCGTTCGCCGCTCGGAATCTGCACCGTCCAGCGGCGGCTGCCACCTTCGAAGATGGCCTCAACAACTTCTCCTGGCACGATATTAACGGCCTCGCTGCTGGGTCGCGGGCGGCCCAGCGTCAGTCGCATGGCCTCAGAACGCACACCCAGCATGCCGGCAAGGCCGGGGCCCAATTCCAGCGAATTCCTCGACCAGAGGATCAATCCGGTCGCTGTTTCGAAGCGAGTACCCTGGGTGGAATGGCTGAGGCACCGCACTTTGAAGAAATTCTCTACGCCCATGAATTCCGCCACGAATGGCGTCCGAGGCGCTCCGTAGGTTTCCTCCGCCGGCCCCACCTGCTCGAGGCGTCCACGGTTGATGACGGCAATCCGGTCCGACATTACGAGCGCCTCTTGCTGGTCATGGGTGACGAAAATAAAGGTGATCCCCAGGCGCTCGCGCAGGCGCTTCAGTTCCACTTGCATCTGCTGGCGGAGCTTCTGGTCGAGCGCGCCCAACGGCTCGTCCAGCAGGAGCACCGCAGGCTCGAGA
>Ga0208034_1002050_pt1 | contig 11032 bp, 8 predicted proteins | sample June2015DPH_8_10_FD_184699 | JGI IMG/M metagenome (GOLD analysis project Ga0208034, IMG submission 184699) | Peatland microbial communities from SPRUCE experiment site at the Marcell Experimental Forest, Minnesota, USA - June2015DPH_8_100... | ecosystem: Environmental > Terrestrial > Soil >...
AGCACAACCTCGGCCTGCACTACGCCTCGCAGGAAATCACCGAAACCACTGAAGCCGCCGAAGAATCGCCGTGAACATCAGTGGACGAGTTCCGCCAGTTTCGCGTTGGCACGCCCGTCATCAATAATTTCAGCGGCCAAATCCCAGCCTTCAACCAGCGACTTCGTTTTGCCCGCGACGAACAGCGCGGCGGCAGCGTTGAACAGGACGGCGTCGAGTTTCGGTCCGCGTTCCCCGCCCCGCAGTATGCGCCGCACGATTTCCGCGTTGGTTTTGCAATTGCCGCCGATCAAATCCGCCAGCTTCGCAAACTGCACCGGGAATTGTTCCGGTGACAAAACGGACGTGGCAAAACCGCGTTCCTGATAAAATTCAGCAACCGTGTTCGGGCCCAGTGTCGAAAGTTCATCGAGATGACTCGCAGCCGGGACTGATCCGCACACAACCATTGCGCGCCGCACGCCGAGCGATTGCAACACCCGGGCGAGCGGCTCGCACAATTCCGGTCGTGGCACACCGACGAGCATCGCCGAAGGCCGCGCGGGATTCAGCAGCGGGCCGAGAAAATTGAAGATCGTCCGCTGGCCGCGTTCGGCGCAGAGTTTGCGCGCCGGGGCAATGTGTTTGAATGCGGGATGGTAATTTGGCGCGAAGAAGAACGCAAAGTGATGTTTGCGCAATGAGCGCGCGGCTTCCGCCGGGGGCAAATCAATCCGCACGCCGAGGGCTTCGAGCACGTCCGCGCTGCCGGCTTGTGAAGTAACCGCCCGGTTACCATGCTTGGCGACCATCACGCCGGCGGCGGCGCAGACGATGGCGGTGGTGGTTGAAATATTGAACGTGCCGTGCCGGTCGCCGCCGGTGCCGACGACGTCGAGGATTTCCCGCGCGCGGGTTTCGGCATCGAGCGGTGGTTGAATTGATTTGTCACGCAGGGCGCGGGCGAACGCGGCGATTTCGCCGGGGGTTTCGCCTTTTTGCGCCAGCGCGCTCAGAAAAGCGGCTTTGCCGGCGGCCGGAACTTTTTCGTCGGTCAATTGTTCAACCGCCAGGCGGACTTGTTCGTCCGCGAGCGGACGCGCGGCGGCAAGTTGTGGAATGAACTTCTCAAGCACGGGACAATTCTAGGCCCCGGCGCGCCCGGCTCAAACCGAAAGTGCGCGCGGATGAAAGCATGGACAGTTGCGCAAAATCACGTAACTTGTCTGGCGCTGGCGCTGTCTGAAACGGCAACAGCGGACGAATTGCAATCGTATGGCAGAAAATCGGAGCAATCATTGGATAAAGTGGACTATCGTCATTGTGGCCGCCGGCGCGGTCATTGCCGGCGGCGTTTGGTATTTCAAACGCGGCCACACTGACGCGCCGGATTACCAGACCGTCACGGTCACCCGGGGAGATTTGACGCAGGTGGTGACGGCGACGGGCACGCTCAATCCGGTGGTGAACGTGACGGTGGGCAGCCAGGTTTCCGGGCGCATCAGTAAATTGTACGTGGACTTCAATTCGATTGTGAAGTCGAATGAAGTCATCGCGGAAATTGACCCCTCGACTTATCAGGCGGCGGTCGAGCAAAGCACCGCCGATCTGGCCAACGCGAAGGCGAATCTGGAATTGCAGCGGGTGGAGGCGGATCGCAGCAGCGATCTGTTCACAAACAAATTGGTTTCCGGTTCTGATTACGACACCGCCATCGCCACGTTGCACGAAGCCGAGGCGACGGTGAAAATCAAGCAGGCCTCGCTCGATAACGCGCTGGTGAATCTCAACTATTGCAAAATTCTTTCGCCGGTGGACGGCGTGGTAATTTCGCGCGCTGTGGACCTGGGGCAGACGGTCGCATCCAGTTTTAACACGCCGACGTTGTTTCAAATCGCCAACGACCTGACGAAAATGCAGATTGACGCCAATGTCTCCGAGGCCGACATCGGCACAGTTGAGGAAAGTCAAAACGTCACCTTCACCGTGGACGCTTTCCCAAGCCGCACCTTCAACGGTCATGTCGTGCAAATCCGCAATTCGCCCATCACCGTGCAAAACGTCATCACCTACGACACCGTCATTGCCGTCAGCAATCCCGATTTGAAACTCAGGCCGGGCATGACGGCAAATGCGTCCATCATCACCGCCCAGCGTTCCGGGGTGTTGAAAATCCCCAACGCCGCCCTTCGTTTCCGGCCGCCGGAGCCTTCCACCAACCAGACGTTCACCGCGCAATTGCTGGCGAAAATCGGTTTGGGCGGGCAAACAAAATCCGCCGCCACCAATGCCGTCCCAACCGCGAAAGCCGGCGATACGAACCAGACCGGGGTCGTCGCGAACAGTGAGGCACCGCTCACGGGCAATGAACCGCCGCAGGAGTTGTTCCGGCGCGTCCGGGAAATGCGCGAGCGCGGCGAAGAAGTGCCTCCGGAAATCCGTGCGAAAATCCGCGAATTATTTCAAAGCGGCGCGCTGCAAATGCCCGGCGGCGGCGGGCCAGGTGGAGGCGGCAACGCCGGCTTCCGCGCAAACACCGGTTTGCAACCCGCGATACGCACCGTTTACCTGCTCGTGGCCGGGGAGTCCCCCGGCACCGCACCCGTATTGCAGCCCGTGCGTGTCAAAACCGGTGTCAGTGACGGCACCTCCACTGAAATCAGCGATGGCCTGAAAGAAGGCGACGCGGTCATCACCGGCGTGAAGCTGCAGTCCCAGAATTCCGGCCCGGCTCCCGGCGGAGCGAACCCTTTCGGCGGTGGCGGGCGGCGATTCTAACCGGGGAAAAGTTCACATGAAGCCCATCATCAAGCTGGAGGACATTCACAAGACCTACCAGACCGGTGAGGTCGAGGTGAAGGCCGTACGCGGCGTATCGCTGGAAATTCATCAGGGGGAATTCGTCGCGCTGATGGGCGCCAGCGGTTCCGGCAAATCCACCATGATGAACATCATCGGCTGTCTCGACCGTCCGACGCAGGGAAAGTATTTTCTCGATGAAATTGACGTTTCCCAACTCAATCGCGACGAGCTGGCGGACATCCGCAACCAAAAAATCGGCTTTGTCTTTCAAGGATTCAACCTGCTCTCGCGCACGTCCGCGCTGGAAAACGTCGAACTCCCGATGCTTTATACGCGCCAGCGTCTGAATGGTGAAAGCCTGCGAGAGCGGGCGATGCAGGCGCTGGAAACCGTCGGCCTTGGGGATCGCGCCGACCATTCGCCCAACCAGCTTTCCGGTGGCCAGCAGCAGCGCGTGGCCATCGCCCGCGCCCTCGCCAACCACCCGGCTCTCTTGCTCGCCGACGAACCCACGGGCAACCTCGATACGCGCACCAGCGTTGAAATCATGGGCGTGTTCCAAAAGCTCAATGAACAGGGCATCACCATTGTCATGGTCACTCATGAGCTGGATGTGGCACAATATACCAAGCGGATGATCGTCATGCGCGATGGCCGGGTGGTGAGCGACACGCCGGTGGCCAGGCGTTTGAATGCGGAGGACGAATTACGCAGGGTGCAGCACGAACAGCAGGCTGCCCAGTTGGCAGGTTGAATTATGAGATATTGGGCCATCATCAAAATCGCCTTTCGCGCATTGCGTCGGAACAAAATGCGCACGATTCTGACGATGCTCGGCATCATCATCGGCGTGGGCGCGGTCATCGCCATGGTGGCTCTCGGACGGGCCGCCAAAGCGCAAATCGCGGCGCGCATCGCCGCCCTCGGCCAGAACGTCGTCGTGGTTTTTTCCGGCAGTGTCAATCGCAACGGCGTCTTCTCCGGCTTCGGCGGCGCGGGCACACTGACTGTCGAAGACGCGCTGGCGATTCAAAATGAGGTTCCCAATATTGCCGCGGTCAGTCCGGAAGTCCGCAGCAGCGCACAAATCATGGCGGGGGAAAATAACTGGAGCACCTCGATCATGGGCGAAAGTGTTGATTATCTTCCCGTCATTCGTCAATGGGACTTTGCGGAAGGCGATACATTCACCGAAGCGGACGTTCGGGCCGCCGCCAAGGTCTGCGTGCTCGGCAAAACCACGGCCGACAAATTATTCCCGGACGGCGATGCGGTGGGCCAGATCATCCGTATCAAAAATGTTCCCGTCAAGGTCGTGGGTGTGCTCACGCCCAAAGGTGTTTCCATGGTTGGTCAGGACCAGGATGACACGGTTATCGTGCCCTACACCACCGGCATGAAACGTTTTGCCGGGGTCACCATGCTGCGCACCATCAATGTGTCGGCGACAAGCTCCGACCACGTTGCGGATGCCATCGACGGCATGACCCAGTTGCTTCGCCAGCGGCATCGCATCCAGGCCGGTCGCGACGATGATTTCATCATCCGGAATCCGCAGGAATTTTTCGCGGCGCAAAACGCCACCACCGACACCATGACCGCACTGCTGGCCGGCGTGGCCACCATTTCGCTGATCGTCGGCGGCATCGGCATCATGAACATCATGCTGGTCAGCGTCACTGAGCGGACGCGCGAAATCGGCATCCGCATGGCCGTGGGCGCGCGTGGTCACGACATCCTCCTGCAATTTCTCATCGAAGCCGTCACGCTGAGTTCCATTGGTGGCATCCTTGGCATTCTGTCCGGCATCGGGGGCGCAAAATTGCTGACCCTTATCAAACACTGGCCCACGCTTGTTTCCACCAATTCCATCATTGTCGCCTTCGTTTTCAGCGCAGCGGTGGGAATTTTCTTCGGCTTTTATCCGGCACGCAAAGCTTCGCAGCTCGACCCCATCGAGGCGTTGCGCTACGAGTGATGAAGAAACAACCAACCACCAACATCCAACCCCGAAGTCCGCCGCCGGACGACGCGGACTCATTGAATGTTGACTGTTCCCCTTTTTCATTTTCCGTTCAAACCGATGAACACGGAAATTCTCCCCACGCACACGCCCGCGTTGTTTGACGCCGCGGTGAAGCGCGCCACGGAATTGTTGCGGGCAGGTGAAGTTGTGGCACTGCCGACGGAAACGGTCTATGGCCTGGCCGCGAACGCACTGGACGAAAAGGCCGTCGCCAAAATTTTCCGAATCAAAGACCGTCCGGCGAATAATCCGATTATTGTCCATATCGCGAGCGTCGAAATGGCAAAACGCTGCGTAACGGCGTGGCCGAACCCGGCGGGAAAATTGGCGCGGGCATTTTGGCCCGGTCCACTGACACTCGTGCTGCCGTGCGCAAAGGAAATTCCCGGCAGGGTCACCGCGGGCGGCAAGACGGTCGGTGTGCGCTGGCCGGGTCATCCGTTTATTCAAGCGGTGATTCGCGAATGCGGATTCCCGCTCGCCGCCCCGAGCGCGAATTTGTCCGGGCGGGTTTCACCAACGAACGCCGAACATGTGCGCAAACAGCTCGGCGACAAAATTTCTTTGATCGTGGACGGCGGCCAATCGCAAATCGGCATCGAATCCACCGTGCTCGATTTGACGGTGTCGCCGCCGCAAGTTTTGCGTCCGGGAATGATTCACGCTGAATCGCTGGCCGCCGTGGTTGGAGAATTCAGAATTCAGAATTCAGAATTCAACAGCGAGCATGACGGAACGCTCCGGAGTCCGGGAAGGTTGCGGAGACATTATTCGCCAAAAGCGAGGTTGTTGGTTCTGAGCTGGCGTGACGATGCTGATTTGAACTCTCAAGTCTCAACTCTCAAGTCTCAACTTTTGGATTGCCACGTCATTGCCCATACGCACATTCCATCGGCGGAACGTTTTGCGCGGGTGAGCGTGATTCCGCATGACGCAGAGGCGTTTGCGCGGGCGATTTACGCGGAGTTGCACCGTTGTGACGAGGCGGGCGCGGGATTGATCGTCATCGAAACGCCGCCGGAATCGCCGGAATGGTCGGGCATTGCCGACCGGTTGCGGCGGGCATCGGCGTAGATCTATTGTGCTGTTTTCCAGCGTTCCCGGTCCGTGAGAAACAGGCGGTCAGGCAAGAAGCCGGTCGGCGCGTTGCGGAGCGGGAAACTCTGCGGAATTTGATTTTGCAACACTCCCTTGATGATGAAATTGCCCCAACTGTATTCGCCGGAGCGCACCAAGTCGGAGACGAATTTGCCATTCATCGTTTCGGGCGTGAGGTAGAGCGCCTGCACCGGCTTCAAGTAATCGTTGATGGCGAAGAAATCGTCCTGCGCGTTTAGCGTCAGCCAAACGCATTGATGCCGACCATACCACGCGACCGCCCACGGTACGTCGCTCATCATCAGTTCATTTTCCTTCATCCAGCCCACAGTTTGCTGGATGTCCGGCGGATAATACGGCGGATAAACCACCGGCATCGCCTTGGGCGCCAAAAGTGTGGAAATCAAAATCATCGGCAAACACGACAGCGCTACGAATACCGCAATGACAACGTAACGCAATTGCGGGACCACCAGTTTCATCTGATCCAGGAAGGTAAAGAAAAAACTCACGCCGTAGCAGAATACCAACGGTACGAGCAGCACGAGCAGGTTTTCGGAATTCACCTCCGGCGATTCATCTGAAAGCTGTGTCTGCCCCAGCGCCTGGACAACAATGAACGTGCCCAGGCACATGAGCAAAAAATAACGCATTCGCCGCGCCGCTGTCCCGCGAAAACCCAACAGCAAACCCGCCAGGAATAGCAGACTCGCCCAGCTGCCGCCCAGCCTTGGCAGGCCGTTTGCCAAAATGTCATTCGCATTCCCCAGAAGTTTCATCAAATACAGCTTGAACCACAACGCGTGCGTCAAGTGGGGATGCACCGACCGTTCCAGTAGGAATCGTGGAAACAAACCGGTTCCTTCAACGATTGCAAAACCCGCCGTGCCAAACAACGTGCCGCTGACCGCGTAATTGCGGATCACCCATGGGATCAATACAACCACAAAGGCGCCTAAAGCCACCAGCACGTGCAACACCCGCCGTTGCCCGCTGAAGAAAAACAGGAACAACGCGACGGGAATAATCGTCCAGCCGAACGCATACCGGGTCAACGCACCCGCGCCCGTTAACACGCCTGACGCCAAGGCCAGCCCCAGCAGCCAGGTTATGCGCGGCTGCGGTTCGCGCGCCACTTCTTCGATCCGCAACACGCACCACGTCAGCCCCAGAAAAATCACCATCAGCAACATCGTGGACAGGCCCGAGATGCTGAATCGCCACAGCAATTCACAACCGATGGTTAAAAGCGCCGACAGCCAGGCCACGTTCGCGTCAAACAGTTTTCGCGCGAGGAAAAATGTCAGCACCACCACCACCAGCAAAAGAACCTCATTGAACATCGCAATTTGAAAATCCGGCTGATAACGCCAGAAACGACTGTTGTCGCTCCAGAAAGGTTTCATGAGTTCAACCGGGTACCGAAACGTCCGCACGTTCATCAGTCCGGCCAGTACCACCGGATATACCGGCGGATTCGCCAGGTCCGGGTGGGGATTGAATTTGATTTGTGCGAAATCCAGGTTGGTGGTTGCCGGCGCCGCGGCATGTTTGGCCTCGTTGTGGCTTTGCACGAGGTAAAGGCTGAACGGGCGGATAAAGAGCGTGGTGTAACCTTTGCCATCCGCGATGTTGCGCGCCAGTTGCGCCGAGTCCATCGCTTCTTGTGTGGCGAGATTCCGATACGCGCGCAAATTGTAAACAAACGCCAGACCCACAACCGCCAGGCCCAACACGAGGAACCGCAGATAACGCGACCCCGCGCCGACCTCCGACATGTGAATCAGTTTCTGAATCAGCTCCCTCGGTGGCATAGATCAAAATCCTTCCAAATGGTACAGGTGCAATTTGCGATGAAACGTTCGCCGGCTCATGCCAGTTTTTTTCGCCGCCAGTGTGCGATTGCCATCAGTTTCTTTCAAGGCGCGAATGATTAATTGTTTCTCCGCTTCCCTCACCGTTAGATCATTTCGCGCCAGCGATGGCCCCGGACTGCCGGATTGCCCCCCCGCCCGCACTGGCGGCGGCAAATCGCGCGCCGAGATTTTTTCCCCGCGGCACAACACCACCGCGTGTTCGACGGCCGTGCGCAACTCGCGTATGTTGCCCGGCCACGAATAATTCATCAGCCATTCGAGCGCCTCCGCCGTGAAAGCGTTCAACGGCTTGCCGTTCTCGTGCGCGAACTCGCGCAAAAATCTTTGCGCCAGCAGCGGAATATCGCCCGCCCGCTCGCGCAACGGAGGCAATTGAATTTCCACCACGCGCAACCGGAAAAACAAATCCTCGCGGAACGCGCCGGCTTTGACCAGTTCCTCCAAATTTTTGTTGGTGGCGGCAATCAGCCGGACATCGGCGGTCAAAGTCTTGTTTGAGCCGACGCGCTCAAACGTCCGTTCGCCGAGAAAGCGGAGCAGCTTCACTTGAATCGTCGCGTCAATTTCGCCGATTTCATCGAGAAACAGGGTGCCGCCCTGCGCCTGCTCGAAACGGCCGATGCGGCGCTCGTGCGCGCCGGTGAACGCGCCCTTTTCGTGGCCGAACAACTCACTTTCCAGCAGCGTCGGCGCGAGCGCGGCGCAATGCACCGTGACCAGCGGCTGTTTCGCGCGCGGGCTGAGCTGGTGAATCGCCTTCGCCACCAGTTCCTTGCCCGTGCCGCTTTCGCCCGCCAGCAACACCGTCGCGCGCGTGGGCGCGACTTGCCGGACAATTTCAAAAATCTCCTGCATCACGGGCGATTCACCAACGATGTTTTCCAGGCCGAACTTCGAATCGAGTTGTTGACGCAGTGAAACGTTTTCGACTTCGAGATTTTGCCGCTGCAATGACCGGGCAATGCGCATTTCCAATTCGTCAATTTGCAGCCGCCCTTTGGCGATGTAATCGTCCGCACCGCGCTTCATCGCGTCCACCGCTAATTCCTCCGAACCGTAAGCCGTCATCAAAATGCAGATGGGCGGCCGGGCCAGCGACTTGGCGCGCGCGATGAGCTTCAAGCCGTCCTCGTTCGGCAGGCGAAAATCCGTGAGCAACACATCAAAATTTTCACGTTCGAGCAACTCCATGGCCGCCCTGGCATCTTCGGCCACGTAAACGTCATAACGATCCTCAAGCGCCGCGCGCAAGCCGTCGCGCGTCGGTTTCTCGTCATCCACAATCAATAATGTCGGTTTCCCTGTCACAAATTGTTCAGCGTCGCGCGTCGTCGGTTTTTTCCTCGAGCAAACGCGGTTTGTGTTCATGCAATGGCAGCCAGACGCGGAAGGTCGTGCCGCGACCGACGTGGCTTTCGAGTTCAATTCTGCCGCCGTGCGTGCGAACGATGCGCTGCACGATCATCAAGCCGAGGCCGGTGCCTTTTTTCTTCGTTGTGAAAAACGGCTCGAAGATGCGGTTGATTTGTTCCTGCGGAATGCCGCCGCCCGTGTCCGCAACGCTCATCCAAACGCCATCCGCGCCTTCGCCGGTCTGCAACGCGAGCGTGCCGCCCTTGGTCATCGCGTGCATCGCGTTTTTGACGAGGTTCACCAAAACCTGCTGCATTTGCGTGGGATCAATCGGCGTGGCGGTCAACTGGCGCGCCAGCCTGGACTTCACGGTGAGGCCGCGATTGTCGAATTCCGGCCGCAGCAATTCGAGCGTTTTTTCCACCACGGCATTAAGCGAAGTCACTTTCAATTGCAACGGCGCGGGGCGGATGGCCTGCAAAAATTGCGTGATGATGTAATCCAGCCGGTTGATTTCGCCTTTGGCTACGTCCAGGTATTTTTCCAGTCTGCCGGAAACCTCCTGGTGTGACGGGTGACGGGTGACGGGTGACGTGACCTTCCCGCCACTCGTCACACGCCACTCGTCACTTTTAAGTTTTTTCAACTCGCGCTCCATGAGTTGCAAATGAATGTGCAGCGCGTTGAGCGGATTGCCGATTTCGTGCGCGACACTGGCGGCGAGCAGTGTGAGCGCCTGCACGCGCTCGCTCTCAATTGCTTCAAAGGTCTTCTGCCGCGCCTCGGTCGCGTCGTGCAAAATAAGCGCGACGCCGGAACTGCCGGCGGCTTCGCCGTCAAGCGGCGCGGCGTAGAGCCGCAAAAAACGCGGACGTGGATAATGCACTTCAAATTCGTGGCGGGTGATGCGTTCACCACCGGTGTCATCCGCCCGTGAAATCTTTTCCCAATCCACCTCGGGCAACAAAGTTGTGATGTGCTGCCCTTCGACGCTGGGTTGCAAACCAATCAATCGGGTGACGGCCTGGTTGAAATAAATGACGTGACCCTGTTCGTCCACGACCAGCACGCCGTCTTCAATCGTGTTGAACAGCGTTTCAAGGAAACTGCGCTCCCGCGCAAGCCGCTGGACGACAGTTTGCAGACCTTCCGCGTCCAGCCGCCCGATGCGGCCAAGCACCTTGTCGAGAAAACTGGATTTGGGCGCTGGCATTGAAAAAAATCAATAAATACGATGTCACAACCGAGTGACAATTTGTCACAATATTGAGATTCGTCAATGGCAAAAGAGAAGTTTTTGGGTCATGCTGGCGCCTGCATGACCGGTTTTTGGCACAACAGCACTCTATCCACTGCCTCACTTTCCGTTTGCAGTCAGTGCCAGGAATATATCTTCGAGCGGGCCGGCAGCACCGCTCTGACGGCGCAGTTCATCGCGGTTGCCCACGGCAATCAATCGTCCGTTGTGAATAATGCCGATGCGGTCGGCCATTTCCTCGGCCACGCTCAACTGATGTGTGGAGACGAGCACGGTCATGCCTTTGACTGAGCGTTCCTTCAGCACGTCTTTCACCACGCGGGCGTGCTGCGGGTCAAGGCCCACCATCGGCTCGTCAATCACAAACACCTCCGGGTCGTGCAGCAGCGCGGACACGATGGCCACGCGTTGGCGCGTGCCGTGCGAAAGGCCTTCGAGCGGGTGATTCACGAATTCATCCAGATGAAAACGCACAACCAGTTCCTGCGCGTTCGCCTCGATTCTTGCGTCATCCATCTGGAACAACTGGCCGGTGAAGCGGAAAAATTCCCAAGCCGTCAACTTGTCGTAGAGAAACGGGAAATCGGGGACATAAGCAATGCGCCGCCGCGCTTCCAGCGGTTGCAATTGCATGTCAAA
>Ga0208034_1002053_pt1 | contig 11016 bp, 13 predicted proteins | sample June2015DPH_8_10_FD_184699 | JGI IMG/M metagenome (GOLD analysis project Ga0208034, IMG submission 184699) | Peatland microbial communities from SPRUCE experiment site at the Marcell Experimental Forest, Minnesota, USA - June2015DPH_8_100... | ecosystem: Environmental > Terrestrial > Soil >...
AACCACAGCTGCCACCGCTAGCGATACGGGAGCAATTGTACTTCCTGCTCATCCTGCTGGGTTTTTGGAAATCAACATTAGTGGCACCATCTATAAATTGCCGTATTATGCGTCATAAACAGGGAGGGCTCAGATGTGGGATAAAATATTATCAGCGGCTAAGGATTACCACTTGCCTATCGCTGTGTTCGTCTTCATAGTAGGTTCAGTGATGCAGTGGTTTCATCACCTCGACGCAGCATACGTGGCGTACACAGCAACAGTGCTTGGGGCTGTAACTGGGCATGCATTCAGTCCGGCGCAGCAGGACAAATCTGACGGTACAAGCAAGTGAGACGCCTAGAAAGGCATAGAAAGCCCGAGGTTGCTCTTCCTCCCGGCAATGCTGCAACGATAATCGTCCCAAGCAAGTACCCGGACATCTTCGAAGGGTGCCGCAGCAGCCTTGAGCAGTATGCTCCACATGCGCCTAAGATTCTGGTGCGTGACGGGGAAGCCATAGGGAACCCTAAGGGCTGGACGGTCATCCAAGGGGTTTCTCCCTTTGTTTATGCCAGAAATGTGAACCTTGGGATAACGGCGTGCTCTGGGGACTTACTTATCATGAACGACGATTGCCAGTTCATCCAGCCAGAGACGCTGTACACCCTGCAGAGCCTTTTCGTCACTCACCCACACGTAGGCATCCTCTCACCCAGCGTGGACGGCGTAGCTAACGGTGTTTCGTGCTCGGGTCAGGCTGTGCATGAGACCAAGCATTACCTCAGCTTCGTATGCGTCCTGATCCGGCGAGAGCTGATCGACAAGATCGGACTTCTGGACGAGAAATTCACTTTTTATGGGGGAGAAGACGTGGACTTTTGTCGCAGAGCACAGCGTGCGGGCTTTACGCTCGCGGTTACGTCGCTGGTGACGGTCGCACATAAGCACGCTAGTTCTTCATACACCCGAGAGCATGCGCTAGAGTTGAAAAGAGAAGCAGCAAACAGGTATTATGTTGAGAAATGGGGCCGTAAGACTCAAGGACATTACGCAGACGAACAGTAGGAGACTCAGATGAAAAATAAGCGCGTAACGGTGACTGGGGGAAGTGGATTCCTCGGAAAGCACGTTGTTGAACAATTGCGCGGCAGGGGAGCGGTCGTATCCGCCCCTCGATCCTCGGATTTCGACTTGAGGTACCGAGAGAACGTGAAGCGCATGTACCAAACGTACAACCCAGAGATCGTGATACACCTAGCAGCACTTTGTGGAGGCATAGGAGCTAATCAGGCAAACCCAGGAAAGTTTCTGTACGACAACCTGACGATGGGCCTAGAAGTGATTGACGAGGCCAAGGATTTCGGCGTAGAGAAGATTGTAGAAGTGGGAACGGTCTGTGCATATCCCAAGTTCACTCCCGTGCCGTTTAAGGAAGAGGATTTGTGGAAAGGCTATCCTGAGGAGACCAATGCACCATATGGTCTGGCAAAAAAAATGCTTTTGGTGCAATGCCAAGCATACCGTCAGCAGTATGGCTTGAATGCCATATACCTGCTGCCGGTGAATCTCTACGGGCCTAATGACCACTTCGATCTAGAAACATCTCACGTTATTCCAGCCCTCATACGCAAATGCATTGAAGCCAAGGAGTCGGGAGCAAAGGCTATCACAGTGTGGGGAACGGGCAGCGCATCACGAGAATTTCTGTACGTAGGAGATTGCGCTGAGGCGCTTGTTTTGGCCACAGAGAAGTACAATGGCTCAGAACCAGTGAACATCGGTAGCGGCTCAGAAATTGTCATGCGTGACCTGATAGAGATCATCAAAAAGTCTGTGGGATTCTCTGGAGAGGTAGTTTATGACACCAGCAGACCCGATGGACAACCTCGCAGATGTCTTGACACAACCAGGGCTTTGAAGGAGTTTGGCTTCAAGTCAAAGACTAGTTTTGAAGAGGGTATCCAGAAGACCATCGAGTGGTACCTATGGACTAGAGGACCATGGACCTAATACTCACAGCAGCACGAGGTCTGGGATGGAACGAATTTCGTACGTACGCTGCATCCATTGCAAAGATAGGATTCAGCGGCACCAAAGTGGTGCTGGTGGAAAACATCACGCAAGAGGCAAGAAACAACCTGCTCAGCCAGGGATTCCAACTGGTGGATTTTGTCACTGAAGATGCCTCCCGATTGTTCTACACTACGCGCTTGGGCGCAGCAGTCTCATTCTTGGAGAAGAACTATCAGAACTTCAGAAACATCGTGTGGGTGGATAGTAGGGATTTGGTATTTCAGTCCAACCCCTCAACGTGGATGGAAGATCATTTAGCTCCCCATACACTTCTAGCTGCCGGGGAAGGCATTGCTATTAAGGATCAACCCTTAAACGCATCTTGGGCTAAGGCTGCGGTGCCTGAAGAAGTCTACGGATGGCTGCAAGATTGTGAGGTTTGCTGTGGGGGAACCTTGGCAGGAACCTCAGAAGTAATGTACAGAGTTCTGGAGAAAGTCTACAGCATACTCAGGGCTACCCCGGAACGGCTCTACGATCAGGCGGTGCTAAACCACGTACTGCGGGAATCTCCATTCAAGGAAGTGATGCGTATTCCTAGCGTGCACGAAGGCTTTGCCGCTACATGCGAAGTCTTTCTTCGAGGGGAACGCAAGGGGCCCCTACCGCGCCTCGACCCTAGTGGCTTGGTTTTAACTCCAGAAGGTACTCCGTTCGTGATTGTTCACCAGTATGACAGGAACTCTGCTTGGAAGAGCACAGTAGAGTCACGATACGAGGAACAGAAGAGAAATATAAGACGACTCAGGAGGTAAGCAATGGGCATGGAAAAACGGAGGCTGTCTAGGCACAAAATAAGACTTACTGTTCCCAGCATCCCCAATGTCCCTTCTCTATGGGTATGGGATGATCCCGGGTTCTCTAGCCATACACCCAGAGTCGAGGAGAATGAATATAATCCCAAGGTTTCTATTGTTCTCCCCACGTACAAGAGACAGCACGTCATCCTCAGGACTATACAAACGGTGATAGACCAAGACTACAAGAATTGGGAGATGTTCATAATCAACAATGAGAAGGGAGGAGTTCTTCCAGACCTTCCTACAGACCCTCGTATAGAAGTGCACGAGCACTATGAAGAAGCCAATGCATGCTATGCTAGAAACGTGGGACTTCAGTATGTCACTGGCGACCTTGTTTGCTTCTTTGATGATGACGACGACATGTTGCCGGGATACCTTAAAAAGATGTCCGCCCCATTTTGCGACCCAAAAGTCATGATCGTGAAATGTGGGATGCTCTCATACGGTAACAAAGACTTCAGTTACTCTACCCAAGAAGCGTGGCTTCGAAAAGAATATGCAACCCCTACTTGGCAGAAAGGATTCCTTGCTCATGACCAAGTGTACTACAGGGGAATCATTTTGAAGAACGGTTGGAATAAAGAAAACATCGTCCAACTGGACGAAATTTTAGTCACAGCTCACTCAGAACTCCAGGGAGGGTTGAGAGCGTCTGTGAACGGCTATTAGGAGACTCAGAATGAGAACGAGGACGAAGACCAGTATTGTTACTACTACCATTTACTTGCCAGAATTCCTTCTGGAATATGCCGAGAATGCAAAGAGCCATGAGCACGATGTAGTTTTTATAGTCATTGGGGACAGAAAAACTCCAGATACGGCTGCAGATTTTTGCAGAGAAATAGAACACTGCGTTTATATGGATTTGGTAGATCAGGAGAAATATCTTAAGCGTTTTCCTGAACTGAAAGAACACCTACTTGTAGATTCCATCAGCAGAAGGAACATCGGGCACCTTATGGCATATGAGAACGGCTCCGATGTGATTATCATGCTGGATGACGATAATTTTGCCACCACTGATGACTGCATAGGAAAGCACAGCATAGTTGGCACAACCGTAGACTTGCCTGTGTTCAGCAGCAATTCAAGATGGTTCAACGTATGTAATGCGTTGCATGAGATTCATGGGGTAGAGTTCTATGCGCGCGGGTATCCCCCAGCACAGCGCTGGAACGATGGGAACACCTCACAAGACCAGTACCCCTGCCGCGTGGCAGTCAATGGTGGGCTGTGGATCAATGACCCAGACATCGATGCCCTGACACGCTTGGAACGACCCCTTAAGACCTCAGGCATGAAAAATGGGTGGCCTAAGGCATTTGCCCTGGCGCTCGGCACATGGTCTCCTTGGAATTGTCAGAACACAGCCATTTCTGCAGAAGCGTTGCCCTCGTACTTCTTGAGCCCCTATGCGGGGCGGCATTTGGACATTTGGGCCAGCTACGTCACAACTCGATGTGCAGAAGCCATGGGGCAAGTAATTGCCTTCGGGGAACCCTTAGCTCGCCATGATAGGAGCCCGCATAACCTCTACAAGGATATGGATCAGGAAATGCCCTGGATCAGGATGACGGATGAGTTTTGCAGAGCCCTTAGAGAGTCAGACATAAAAGGCAGCAGCTATTTAGAATGTCTGAGCAGCGTTATCGAAGCCTTGTCTAAAAATTGGAGAACAGACGACCCAGTGAAGGTACAATATTTGAAAGGATTGAAGGTGTGGTTTAGCACATTTTCAAGACTGATAGTGCAACCATGAACAATCGAAGACTCAGCCGAAGCCGTGTAGTACCTGTATCTGTTGCTCCATACGTTTCCACTTCCCCGGAAACTATCTCCATCGTGTTTGCCACGCGCGGTAGGCCGCAAGGTATGCGAGACTTCTATCAATCTCTAAAAGATACCTCTAGGGTCATGCCGGAAGTTTGCGTCTACATTGACGACGATGATATACCAGAAACACTTGCGACCATCAAAGATTTGGGTATAAAGTACATCCAAGGCCCACGGCATACGCTGTCTCAGTGCTGTAATGAGGCTGCTGTTCTAGCTACAGGCAGCATCCTGATGTATTGTGGTGACGACTACAGGTTCAGGGAGAAGGACTGGGATGTCAAGGTCATCACGGAATTCAACAAATCCAAAGATAAGATCATTTTTGTCTATGGTGATGACGGAAAGTGTGGCCGAAGACTCGGCACTTGCGGGTTTATACACCGTCGCTGGGTAGATACGGTGGGATACTTTAATCCTCCCTACTTTTCATCTTGGTGTATTGACGGGTGGATTAACGACATCGCGGAGTCGTTGGGACGGAGGGTTTATTTGGACTTCGTTTTGGCTGAACATCTGCACCCTATGAATGGGACCGCAGAAATGGACTCTACCTATGAGTTTGGATACCCACTACATGATCTCAATATGCAGATTCTGAACGATCCAGAGCACGTAGCCATAAGGCAGGCAGACGCAGAAAAACTCAGAAAGCTTCTCGGAGCATAATATGCTATTATTTTCTCCTAGTCCAGGGCAGATTGTAGATCGTCTTTCTATTCTTGAACTCAAGATAAAGGCATCTACTGCCCGAGGGTTTGATACGCAGGCTCTTGAAGTGGAAGCACAGGCGTGCAGAGAAGCCCTTACCAAGAGGACTCTACCTGAAAACCAGTTTATGGAGTATGAGAGCCTTGTAAAGAGGCTGCGAGTACAGAACCAGGGGCAGTGGGAATCTGAAACCGCCTTGCGTAGTCTAACAGAGAACTTGTCTGTCCCTCCAGCGTACGAAGAACTTATTGAATATGTCAAGACTGTAAGCGCTCGGGATAAAGGAAATGAGTTAAGAGCATTTCTGGTAGCATCCATAGATGGCTTGTTTAACGAAGTTGTTGAAAGGAAGATGTACAGATGAAGCCGACGATCTTCTGTATCTACAATGCCAGCGACTTGTGGAACGAGGCGCACACGTTGTCAGAGCAGCCCATTAGCGTGTCCTTAACGCATGACGAGGCTTTTAACTTTGAGGATACATCTTCCTTCAAAGTTCTTTGGCAGGTTGAACCTCCAGAGATACTCAACATCGTGGACAAGATCATCGAGAATCACAAGTTTTATGATCTCATCTTGACGTGGAATGAGAAGATTCTGAATTCATGTCCTAACTCTCGACTGTTCGTGATATCCATGTGCGCTTGGTTGCCGTGGAATATCGAAGGGCATAACCCCTCTCACTTTAGGACACCAGATGTACCGTATCCAGAGTGTGATCCTAGCAAGAAGCAGTACAAAGCATCTTTTACTACCAGCAGTAAAACTCAGTCACCGGGGCACAGGTTTCGTTTACAGGTTTACGACGCGCTGCCGAGCAGCGTAGGAAGTCTTGAAATTGACAAACACAAGTCTCCACCTTGGGTAGAAGACAAGAGAGACACGCTTTGGGACTACCAGTTCACAATCGCTGTCATGAACTCTTGTCACAGAAATTACATAGATGAAAAGGTTTGTGATGCGCTCATTTCCAAGACCATACCCCTGGTCTGGGGATGTCCAAATTTGTCCGACTTTTTCAACATGGATGGAATCATAATGTTTGACACCATTCCAGAATTGATGGAAAAGTTGTCGTCTTTGACGCCCGATTACTACGCTAAGCATTTTGATGCGGTGATGGACAATTACAACAGGGCTCTCGTTTATACTCCCATTTGGACCCGTATGGACAAAGAGATAAGTGACGGCATAATGCGTAGGGGAACATCTCTTCCACCTAGAGCTAGCACCATACAAACACCTAGAAGGACATTAAGGTGGACGAGAAGGAAATAGGAGACTCAATGAAGACCGCGCTCATTACGGGAATAACGGGACAAGATGGCTCGTACCTAGCAGAACTTTTACTGAATAAAGGCTATGAAGTTCACGGCATTGTTCGACGTTCTAGTTCCTTCAACACAGGGCGCATTGATCACATCTATGACCAGATAAAAGTTCACCCTGCCGACCTTGCGGACGGAACATCACTGCAAAAGGTTGTGGACGCTGCCAAGCCTGACGAAGTATACCATCTTGGCGCACAGTCCCACGTACGCATGAGCTTCGACATCCCAGAGTACACCGCTGATGTAGACGCCCTTGGTACTCTCCGCATGTTGGAAGCCCTGAAAGGCTCCAAAGCGAGGTTCTACCAAGCCAGCTCCAGCGAGCTGTTTGGGAAGGTTTTAGAAGTACCGCAGAGAGAGACTACGCCTTTCTATCCGCGTAGCCCCTACGGGTGTTCCAAGCTATTCAGCTTCTGGTATACGGTGCACGCCCGAGAGCTGGGATTGCACGCCAGCAACGGTATTCTGTTCAATCACGAAAGTCCGCGCCGGGGAGAGACATTCGTCACACACAAGGTCACCAAAGCTGCAGCAAGGATTTACATGGGCAGTCAGAAAGACCTTATGCTGGGCAATCTTGATGCCAAGCGCGACTGGGGGCATGCCAAGGATTACGTAGAAGCAATGTGGCTCATGTTGCAGCAGCCTGTCCCAGACGACTACGTAATTGCTACTGGAGAGACACATACCATACGAGAGCTTCTCAAGGTAGCCTTCGGGCATCTTGGATTGGAATGGGAAACATATGTAGGAATTGACCCCAAGTACTTCCGCCCAACAGAGGTGGATATACTTCAGGGGGATGCGTCTAAGGCTAAACGGGTACTTGGATGGGAACCCAAAGTCAGGTTCAAAGAGTTGATTGAGGAAATGGTGGATCACGATCTGTGCAACGAGCGCACAAGGCAGCAATAAGGAGACTCAGATGGACCTTTCAAAGAAACGAATTTTGCTTACAGGTGGACATGGTTTTCTTGGTAGTTACGTGCTAAAAGCCCTGCAACGTCGTGGGTGCACCGATGTATTCGTTCCCAGCCACTCAGAGTATGATCTGAGAAACATCGAGAACATCAAAAAGGTCCTATCATTCAGCAAACCGGAAATAGTATTGCACCTCGCCGCTATTTTGGGAGGTATCGGAGCCCATATCCACAACCAAGGAGTATACCTATACGACAATCTCCTTATGGGTTTGGAAATGATGGAGCAGTCCAGGATGTTCGATGTAGAGAAGTTTGTAAACATTGGCACATCTTGCTCGTATCCTGCAGTTCAGCCCCGTCCAGTTAAGGAAGATCATCTGTGGCAGGGGTTCCCAGAGAAGACCACATCTTCATATGGCATTGCCAAGCTGGTCCTTCTCCTACAAGGGCAGACCTATCGTGAGCAGTATGGAATGAATACCATCTGTGTGATCCCGGCCAATGTGTATGGGCCCAGAGACACCACCGATCCGGCTAAGACCCACATCATACCAGCTATGCTTGTGCAGTGTGCCAAAGCCATAGAAGAGGGTAAACCCCTGGTTGTGTGGGGTACCGGAAAAGCTACCAGAGAGTTCGTCTACGTAGAAGACGTAGCAGAAGCTATTGTGAGGGCTACGGAGAGCTACGACAAGATTGAGCCCGTCAACATAGGAACAGGAGTAGAGACCTCGATCCGTGATGTAGTTCTGGAAATAGCTAAGGCTATGGGGCACGACGGAAGTTTGGTTTGGGACTCAACGAAGCCCGATGGTCACCCAGGGCGCGTATTTGATGTCTCACGGGCCTACGAGGAGTTTGGATTCAAGTCTACCGTGTCTTTGTCAGAAGGCATCAGGCGTACGGTAGATTGGTACAAGGAGACTCAATGGAAAACACAGTCCTAGTTCACATAGGTACAGGGAAAACGTACTGTGAATTCTTTCCTCCATTGCTAGAGTCTGCAAAGAAATTTTTCTCTCCGCACGAGACTCTGATCTTCACGGACAGCAATGTAGATTTCGGAGTGACAAAGCAAGTGCATCTAGATAAGCCCGACGAGAGCATAGGGCCTCAAAGGTACCCGAACATCCTTGCAAAAAGGTATAACATTATCTCGTCAGAGGGCAAGTGGCTTTCCCAGTTCGAAAACATTCTATATATGGACACCGACGTGGTGTTTGTAGATTATGTCAAGGCGGAAGACGTGTTCGTTGACGGGATAACAGTCATGACCCATCCTTGGCCAGCCGTTGAAGGGGACAAGTGGAAATCTCCGTACGAAAGTAGACCAGAGTCTGCCGCCTACGTAGACGGAACTGATTACCAGACCTACTACCAAGGATGTGTAGCCGGTGGAAGAGCGTTCGACTTCTTAAAACTGGCAGAAACAATAGCGAGGAACGTGGATGCAGACGAGGAGAAAGGAATTGTTGCTGAGTGGTTGGACGAATCTTATCTGAACCAGTATGCTTATATCCACCCACCTGCCAAGGTGCTTCCATCTACTTTTTGTTACCCTCGGCATTTTCCCAAAGTAGATGGCATAAAAGCGATACACATAAACGCCCATAGCGCTGGAGGCGTGCAGAAAGCCCCAAGCAAGACTAGGGAACGTACACCCGCAGGTACGACTAGGAGGCCGCTTAGATGGAGACCATAGTCTTAGTCCACACAGGGTTTGAGGAAAAGTATTGTAACTTTTTTCCCACTCTGATTGAATCTGCAAATAAGTTTTTCTCTCCTCATGAAACCTTGATCTTCGCTAACAGCGGTACAGACTTTGGAGCAACACGACAGGTTAGGGTCGAGAATCCCGGTTACCAGATGGCGATATTGAAGAGATACCACACAATACTCTCTGAGAAAGAATGGCTCTCTCAGTTTGACAACATTCTGGTTCTGGACGCCGATTTAGTGTTCGTGGATTATGTCAGGTCAGAGGACATATTTGTGGACGGGATCACGGTTATGACTCATCCGTGGATAGAGCATGAGTTGGAGACATGGAAATCCCCATATGAAAGTAGACCAGAATCCTCCGCATATGTGGACGGTACCGACTACCAAGCGTACTACCAAGGTTGCCTAGTTGGAGGCAGATCAACTGCTTTCTTTAAGATGGCAGAGACTATCGTAAAGGGTGTGGATGAGGACTTGCAAAAGGGCATAGTTTCGCTCTGGTTGGACGAGTCCCATATGAACCACTACATGTATCTTAATCCTCCTGCCAGAGTTCTTCCTTCCACATATTGCTATCCCGCGCATTGGCCTAAGGTAGATGGGATCAAAATGCTTCATAACAACTCTCACAGTGACGAAGAGGCACAAAAAGTTCTAGAGCAGGCTAGAGAGTGGAAACCTCAGTGAAATATCTAATCTATAACAATAGCCTGCCAGAGCCTCCTCTTCGGTGGATATGGGAGATAAAAAAACTTTTTCTTCTGGTTTTGGCATCGGTTACAGCGGTTGTTCTTCTGGTTGTTCTGGTGGCAAAATTATGACAGAAAAACTTACGGAAGAAGAGCACAATGCTGGGGTAAGATGGATGCCAGGAAAGCCAATAGGGTTTCATAAGGTTTCATACCCAGACTGCCATGCACCATCTGAGAAGGTAAAGCAACTGCTGGACAATGTACGAGAGCAGTTCGCCAAGGCGAAGGAGAAGACTCAGGAGAACGTATCGAATGCGAACCCTTTTAGCGTTAATAAATTGCCACGGTCGCCAAGCGTACGCAAACGCCCAACGTGAGACATGGATACCCAAGATACCCCCAGGGTTGGACTACAAGTTTTTCTTGGGGCCAAATGAAGGCACACCGAAGGCAGATGAGGTGTTCTTGGATTGCGATGATGGGTACTACGGCTTGCCCTCCAAGGTGCGGGCGGCGATTAGGTGGGCCTCGGAGCAAGGCTATGATCACATGGCCAAGATTGACGACGACGTGATCCTGAAGCCTGCAGAGTTCCTGAGTTCAGGATTTCAAAACTATGACTTCTCAGGGCATACCAACAATGACAAGGCGGCTATTAAAATTCCCTGGGGATTTTGCTACACGCTCAGCCGCAAGGCCATGGAGATCATGGCTAATGCTCCGCTTCCCCATGACTTCAACGATGAAGCGTGGTGCGCGAATACTCTGGCTGCTCATGGCATACTTCTGCACCACGAGCCACGGTATGTTCTGCACCGTGGGAAACGCTCAGACTTCATTGTCCCTACTAAGCGTCCACTCAGGGCACCCCCAAGGACGTTGCCCATGGAAGAAGAAACCAGTAGGGACGCCATAGCAACTTGCATATTTCTTCATCATTTTGGGT
>Ga0208034_1002064_pt1 | contig 10982 bp, 12 predicted proteins | sample June2015DPH_8_10_FD_184699 | JGI IMG/M metagenome (GOLD analysis project Ga0208034, IMG submission 184699) | Peatland microbial communities from SPRUCE experiment site at the Marcell Experimental Forest, Minnesota, USA - June2015DPH_8_100... | ecosystem: Environmental > Terrestrial > Soil >...
AAGGCTCGGTGGTCGTCGAGGAAGTCAAGAAGCGCAAGGGCAACGAAGGTTACAATGTCACCACCGGTGAATACGAAGACCTCGTGAAGGCCGGCGTGGTGGATCCGAAGAAGGTCACCCGCACCGCGCTGCAAAACGCGGCTTCGATTGCCGGTTTGTTGCTCACGACCGAGTGCCTCATTGCCGATGTGCCGGAGAAGGAAAAACCGGCCCCGATGGGCGGTGGCGCTCCGGACATGGGCGGCATGGGCGGCTACTAAAATGGTAGGGCCGATCCCCGCTTTGCGGGATCAGGACTCACGGTAGCGCGTCCCTACCAAATGAAAATATCAGGCGGGGCCGGGAGAAATCCCGGCCTCGTTTTTTATTGGGACGAACAGGAGTCGCCAAGCGTCTTGGAGTGCGCCAGTCCCCTGGCGCTTTGGGTGGTTCGAAAAGCGGTGGAGGGCCACCGCACTCCAGGACGCCGATGCGAGGTTTGAAGGAAGCACCCAGCTTTCAGGCCCCATTTTCAGTTGAAATTTTAATGTAAAGAATGCTTGACAGATGACAAGCATACTTTACACTGTTTTCATTATGAATAACAAACCGAACATTCCTCAAGAAGTGATGCCTGGGAAAAATTACTCGTTCCTGGCTGACATGACCATCAATGGTTGGATAATCGCGTCAGGGCTGGCAAACTTCGTCGGCGATTTATGGCTTTTTAATCACGAAGACTGTCCATTCATATTTCGGGTGATTATTGCACTGGTCCCGCTGTCCCTGTGCCTGCTTTGGATGCGAAACGTGGCCCGATGGATACGCGGCATGGATGAATTGCACCGCCGGGTAACTCTGGAAGCGTGTCTCTTTGCAGCTACTTGGATGCTTTTCGTTATTGCCGCCTGGCACCGTTTCAAACAAGCGGGACTTCTGGAAGCCATTTTCCGGTCGTCCGATTCTTTACCTGCACATTTAGCCTTGGGTTTTGAGGCAGGGGGCCTCACTGAATACCATTTTAACTACTTTTTGGCCGTTTCGCTGCTCTTTTTGTTTTATGCTCTTGGCCACTTCATTTTCATCCGCCGTTACAAATGAGATTTATGAAATGCAAATCAAAATACCTGATACGAATGGCTGTCGGATTCACTGGATATGCGCTGGGACTTGTGGCGTTGAACTACTTTTACACCGAGCCCCCACCTCATAGATATTGGTTGGTTCTTCTGCCAGTGTTGCCGATGATCTATATGGTCACTGCCATCATCCGCGTCGTCTCCGACATGGATGAGATGTGGAGAAAGATTGTTACTGAAGCCATGGCTTTTTCAGCAATTGCCACGGGGTTCACCTGCTTTAGTTATCTGTTCCTCCGTGATATGGGCGCACCGGAATTTCGTGCGGAATGGGCGTTTTACATCATGTGGGCCTACTATGGGATTGGAGCGATCTTTTCATTTCGGAGGTATAAATGAAAAATCGTTTGCGCGAACTGCGCGCGGCGAAGGAATGGTCGCAATCCGATCTGGCCGACAAACTCGGCGTCTCGCGCCAAACCGTGAACGCCATTGAGACGGAGAAATACGATCCAAGCCTGCCGCTGGCGTTCAAAGCCGCGAGACTTTTCAAGCTGCGCATTGAAGACATTTTCGATGACAATGAAAAACCATGATTCGCCGTGATTATATTTTGCGCCAGATCGAACAGTTTGTCGCGATGCTGGCGAAGATTGCCGGGCTTGCAAAAAACGAGCAGTGGCAGGAGGCTTCGGCTGTGACCGCCGGGGAATTTCAACGGTTGACGGGCATGGACGCCCGGGGGGTGGTCCGGATGTCCGAGACGGAGTTGCTGGCCCGGCTGATTCAGGGCGAACCAACCCACGCTGTCGAATCCAAGACCTTTATGCTGGCGACTCTGCTTAAAACAAACGGTGACCTCATCGCCGGCCAGGGCCGGCTGGAAGAGAGCCGCCAATATTACCTGAAAGGGTTGCACCTGCTGCTCGATACTTTCGGACGCAATGAAATCACAGAACGCCCTGACTTCGTGCCTGCCGTCGAAGCATTCCTGGCCGGCTTGCGCGACGCACCGCTGCCGGTAAAGACAAACGCGAGGCTCATGCGCCATTACGAACAAACAAGAGAATTCGCCAAAGCCGAAGACGCATTGTTCGCGACGCTGGACGTCGCACCGCCAAGCCCCGAACTGCTGGAGTTGGGCGCGTCTTTTTATCAGCGGTTGCTGGATTTAAGCGACGATGCGCTGGTGGCTGGCAACCTGCCGCGGGCGGAAGCGGAGGCGGGACTTGCAGAATTTCGTGCGCAAATGAAATTCGGATGATGGGGCGACCGAGGCCCACCGCTCGCCCTTGAGGTGGCGCGCCTCTTCAAGCGGCCCATCGAGGGAATTTTTGAATTGGACAAGGACTGATTTGAATCAACTGCCCGGCAGGCTGACGGGTTTTTCCTGGAGCCGGCGCAATTGGTTTTCAAGCTGCACCACACGGAAGTTGAGGCGTTCCAGAATTTTACGCACATCGGCAGGAAGGGCAACACAGTCCGCGCAATGATGCCGCGTGGCATCATTGCCCTTGACGGGACAATCGAATTTTTTGCCGCAAGCACGGCAGGTGCGGGAGCGTTGACCGGAGGCGACCTTTTCCATGGCCGGAAGTTTAATTTAAAATCCGAAGCGCGAAATCTGAAGCTTCCGGATGGAGGCAACCCGGCGATTCGTTTTTCCGCGCCATCAATTTCCGCAAAGGATTTCCCAATATGCGGTGAGAATTGACTGTTCTTCTGTTTATTGTAGTAATGGACGTACAATCATGAGCCAGTCTTGCAATGAGCGTGGCGGGACGGAGCGGTGGGTGGGCTTCGTCATTTTGCTATGCCTCGCGGGCATCGCGGCGGGCGTTTTTATCAAACAATTTTCCTTCAACCCTGCCGTGTTCGTCGCCACCGCCGCCGCCCCTGCGCCCGCCGCGTCCAGACCCGCCGCGTCCGCTCCAAACGAATCTCTGCCAACCCTGCCGCCGGAACTTTCCGCGTTTAGTGCGCCGGAAACATTCACGGCGGACAATCTCTACGACAAAATTGACGGCAAGGCGGATCTTTATCTCACCGCCGGGTTCGTCGGGCTGCAATGCCAGCGTCTGGCGCTCAAGGCGACCAACGATGTCTGGATGGAATGGTTCGTCTATGACATGGGCGCGCTGCCGCAGGCGTTCTCGGTGTTCAGCCTCCAGCGCCGCGCGGAGGCGCAGCCCCTGGACCTGACTCCATTCGCCTATCAAACCCAGAACTCGCTCTATTTCGTCAGCGGGCGCTACTACGTCGAGGCCGTCACGGCCATGCCAACGGAACCCATGATGGCGGCGATGCGGGCGATGGCGCGTCAATTCGTGGCGGCACATCCGCCCGACGCGGCGGAGATACCGGAACTAAAACTGTTCCCACCGGAAAATTTGGAGGCCGGCAGCCAGGGTTTGCAAGTGGCGGACGCCTTCGGCTTTGACCGGTTCACCAACATTTTCACCGCGAAATACCGCGTGGACAACGCCGAAGTGCTCGCATTTTTTGAAATAACAAAAACCTCCGCCGACGCTGCGACGCTGCGCGAGGCCTATCGTTCCTTCCTGCTGGCGAACGGCGGCAAGGAGATTGAAGCCGGGGCCGCGGCTTCGTTGGGCAAACCCATCAATTTCATGGACGGTGTCGAAATCATTTTCGCCGATGGCAACGTGTTGGCGGGCGTTCATGCCGCGCCGGACGCCGCCTCGGCGGCAAAAGTTGCGCAGTTGCTGGCCGACCGCCTGCGGAAAGGAAAAGATGAGTAAGCCCGGCCGGCTCAATCCACTCGACCGGCGCGATTTTATCATGCGCGCGGCCAAGGCGGGCGCGGCTATCGTGGCGGCGGGCGGTGTCGGCCTGTGGCTGCACGACCGCAAAGGCCCGTCAGCAAACGTGGTCGGCGGAACGGTGACACTGCCGGATTTCTCGCTGCCGTCCACCGGCCCGAAGATGAGCATCGTCACCGGCGCGGACCGCGTGAAAACTGTCAATCGCGCGCTTGCTGCGCTCGGCGGCATCGAACGGTTCATCAAATCCGGCGACCGCGTGGTTCTGAAAGTCAACGCCGCTTTTGCCTCGCCGCCCGCGCTGTCGGCCACGTCGCATCCCGATCTGGTCGCCGAAGTGGCACGGCTTTGCCTGCGCGCCGGTGCCGCGTCCGTGATCGTGACGGACAACCCGATCAACGACCCGCAAAGTTGCTTCACGCTCACAGGCATCGCCCGGGCGGCGGAATCCGCCGGTGCGAAAATCACCCTGCCGACACCGTCTTCGTTCAAGCCGACGACATTGGCCGACGCCGCGTTGATCAAGAATTGGCCGTTGTTATTCGAGCCGTTTCATGGCGCGACCAAACTCATCGGTCTCGCGCCGGTCAAGGACCACCATCGCAGCGGCGCGTCGCTGACGATGAAAAACTGGTATGGATTGCTGGGCGGCCGGCGGAATGTTTTTCATCAGGACATTCACACCATCATTTTCGAACTGGCGCGGCTGGTCCGTCCCACGCTGGTCATCCTCGACGGTACCACGACAATGCTGACCAATGGGCCGACCGGCGGTTCGCTGGACGATCTCAAGGCCACAAACACGATGATCGCCAGCACGGACGGCGTGGCGGCGGACGCGTTCGGCGCGACGCTGCTCGGCAAAACCGCCGCCAGCCTGCCGTTCATCGGCAAGGCCGCCACTGCCGGGCTTGGCACCGCCGATTTTGAATCTTTGAACCTGCTAAGAGACCATGTGGACTAACGTTATTGCCGATTGCCGATTGCCGATTGCCGATTGCGGAATGGAGGACATCCCATGAGCATCGTCACTGTCCGGCGCATCGCGCAGATTTTTTTCTTCTCGCTGTTCGCGTGGTTTTGCGTGGTCACAACGGTTGGCGACCACTGGTGGCAATTGCGCGGCTGGCCGGTCAACTGGCTGCTGCAACTCGATCCGCTGGTGGCGCTCGGCACGTTGCTCACCACCAGGACGGTCTATGCCGGACTGCTTTGGGCGCTGACCACCGTGGCGCTGACGATTCTGCTGGGCCGGTTCTTCTGCGGCTGGGTGTGCCCGTTCGGCGCATTGCATCAATTCATCGGCTGGCTGGGGCGCCGGCGCAAAAAACACGCGGAGCGGGTGGCCATGAACCAATACCGCAACGGCCAGACGATCAAATACTACATTCTGATCACCATGCTGGCGGCGGCCAGCGGGGGCCTGCTGGCGGAACTGCTGCAGTGGCCGCGCGAAAAACCGGCGGTGGGCCTGGTCGTGCTGGTGGCGAGTCTGGCCGTGACACTGTGGTTCGCCACGCGAAAAGTGGTTGATGGCTGGCGCAAAACCGCCGAATGGTTCGTGGGATTGCTTTTCATCGGCACGGCGCTGGGATTTCTTGTTCGACCGGAGGCGCTCGTCGCGTCGTCATTGCAGACGGGTTTGCTCGATCCGATTCCGCTCATTCATCGCTCGATGAATCTCGTGATTCTGGCCGCTTTCGACGGACTCGCGACGGCGTCGCGGTTTTACATAGCTGCGTGGTCCATCACCGCCGTCTTTTTTGCCGCGCTGCTTTTGAATTTGTGGATACCGCGGTTTTATTGCCGCTTCGTCTGTCCGCTCGGCGCGTTGTTTGGCGTGTTGGCGCATTGGACCCCGTTGCGCATTGGCAAGCGTCAGGGCGAATGCAGCGGCTGCGAGCTGTGCGAGAACAATTGCGAAGGCGCGTGCGATCCTTTCGGCAAAATCCATCCTCACGAATGTCTGCTGTGCATGAACTGCCTGCGCGCCTGCCGCCAGGCGCAGATGACCTACGGCCCGCGCCGCTCGGCGGTGGGCGAGATCCCGTCACCCGGACTCACGAGGCGCGGTTTTCTCACGGCGGCGGTTTCAGGACTGGCCGCCGTGCCCGCCGTGCGGCTCGCCGGGTTGCTGAATCAAAACTGGAACCCCGGCGTGGTTCGCCCGCCGGGGGCGCTGGCGGAGGAGGATTTCCTGCAGCGTTGCATCAAATGCGGCCAGTGCATGCGGGCCTGCCCGACGAATGTGATTCAACCCGCCACCTTGAAGGCCGGCTGGGAGGGTTTGTGGACGCCCATCCTGAATTTCCGCGTGGGCACCAGCGGCTGCCAGCTCAACTGCATTGCCTGCGGCCAGGTCTGTCCCACGGCGGCCATCCGGTCGCTGTCGCTGGATGAAAAGCTCGGTCGCGGCGGATTCACGGAGCGTGGGCCGATCCGGATGGGCACGGCGTTTGTGGACCGTGGCCGCTGCCTCCCGTGGGCGATGGATGAACCATGCATCGTCTGCCAGGAAAATTGTCCGGTCAGTCCCAAGGCGATTTATGTCCGTGAAGAATTTCAGGTGGTGCGCGACGGTGCGCGGACGATCACCGCCGCCGCCGCGGACAGCCTGACGCTCGATGGCGCGGCGCTGCGGCCCGGCAGACTGGGCACGGGCGATTATTTTGTCGGGCTGGAAAACGCCGCCGCCGGCGAACGCCGGTTGATCGCGGACAATTCCGGCCAGGACGTGAAGCTCGCCGGGCCGTGGACCGCGGCGCCGGCAGCCGGCAGCCGGATTTTTATTGAAGTGCGCCTGCAAAAACCCTACATCGATCCCGCACGATGCACCGGGTGTGGCGTCTGTGAACACGAATGTCCCGTAAACGGCTTGCGGGCCATCCGCGTCAGCGCGGAAAACGAATCTAGAAACAAACGGCACTCGCTCACGACGAGGGCCTGAACTAAACACAAAAAATCCTATGAAAGAAAATAATGTTTCCCGCCGGGACTTTGTCAAAACGCTCGGCGTTGTGGGCATGGGTTCGGTAGTCGGCGCCGGCCAGGTGCTCGCCCAATCAAATGCTCCCTCCGCCGCCCCCGCGCCCACACTGATCAAGGTGGTGAAGGTCCCCACCCGGCCGTTCGGCCGGACGGGCGTGCAAGTCCCCATGCTCGCCCTCGGCGGCATCTTTGACATCGTGTCCAACCAGCTCGTCTTGAAACAGGCGCTCGACTGGGGGGTGAGCTACTTGGACACGGCCGCCAGCTACAACGGCGGCAAGAGCGAACTGGGCATCGGCGCGTACCTGGAAAAAAATCCGCGGGCCCGCCGGGATATTTTCCTGGTGACCAAATCCCACGGCGGCGGCACGGAAGGGATGACGAAGGCGCTGAACCAGTCGCTCGAGCGGCTCAAGACCGATTACATTGACATGTATTTCGTGCATGGTCCCAGCAATACCAGCGAGTTCACGGACGACATGAAAGCCTGGGCGGAAAAAATGAAGGCGGACAAAAAGATCCGTTTCTTCGGCTTCAGCACGCATTCCAACATGGAAAACTGCCTGCAGGAGGCCGCCAAGCTCGGCTGGATTGACGGCATCATGCTGAAATACGACTTCCGCGTCATGCAGACCGACGCCATGAAGACGGCGGTGGACGCCGCCACCAAGGCCGGCATCGGCCTCACCGCGATGAAGACCCAGAGCAAAAGCCCGGTTTCGACGGAGACCGACGCGGACTTGAAGCTGGGCGGCCATTTCATCCAGCGCGGATTCACCCAGCAGCAGGCCAAGCTCAAGGCCGTCTGGGAAAATCCGCAGATCGCGTCCCTCTGCTCGCAAATGCCGAACCTGACCATCCTGCAGGCGAACATCGCCGCCGCCTTGGACAAGACCAGCCTCACCGCGGAGGACCATGCGGCGCTGCAGCAATACGCCGCCGCCACCGGCTCGGGCTTTTGCGCCGGCTGCACCCAGTTCTGCGAAGCCGCCCTCGGCCATCAGGTGCCGGTGGGCGACGTGATGCGTGCCCTCATGTATCACCGCTCGTATGGCGACCACGAACTGGCGCGGACGGTGTTCCGGCAACTGCCGGAAACGGCCTGGCGGGGACTGGCCGGCTTCGATTATACGGCGGCGGAACGCGCGTGTCCGCACAACCTGCCCATCGCGCAATGGATGCGCGAAGCCGGCGAATTGTTCGCCTAGTTTCGGGCGATCCTGACGGTGGGGCTGGGAGCAATTCCAGCCTCTTTTTTTTTTGGTTTTTGGAACAGGTGCTCTTGTTAATGCCGCACCGGAATTGGCTTCAATGGGATCCACGCGCCATTGGTATACAAAATAAAGATGTCACCCGTATCCGAATCCAATACCACTGGGGCTTTAGGGTCAAACACGTCCCATCGCCATTCGTAATGGTGAGACTGGCGTTGTGGCGGATGAGTTAGAACCAGCGCGGCAATGACGATGCACACGCCTAGGAAGATTTGGCCAAAGTGCTGTTTCATTGGTAAATAGCTTATCAATTTTGGACCTGTTTTTGCAGAAGAATTTATTCATATTTAGAACGAGCATGAAACGCAATTCTTGTTTTTGGCCGCCCAATGACCCGCGTGCTCGAACTGAATGGGATTTTCGTGCTGCTTGGCAAGGCCGCGACGAAAGAAAACATCGTTTTGATTTCCTGTTGCCAGAGGAAGTCTGGCTTTGCCACTGCTACGAATTTGACCGGACGCTTCCGCGCACCGTTAAGGATGTGCTTCAGTGGCGTGGGAAAAATGATTGCGCGGATTTCGAGACCCTGCTTGAGCACTATTGGCGCACCGACGGAAACGGTAAAGAGGGAATCCCCATCGTCTCAAATTGGTTCTACATGATCTGGCCGGAGTGGCCGCAAAAGCCCTACCTCTCAATCTCCTCCGGTGAACGCAGAAAGCGATTTGAGAGAATGTGGCCGAAGGCCACCAGCAGGCCCCGCAAGCTGAAGTTACTGTCTTTGGGCGAGGTTTGCCGGGCTTTTAATGACTTGAGCAAGTGCAGTGAACTCGTGCGCCAGGTGTTTCAACGACGTATCCCGGAGCAACGCGTTAGCTTTGACGGCGAAACCTATACTGTTTGGCACAAAGATCATCGAGATGAAATGGAATATCCGCGCGTCGTTGCTGCCTTCGAGATTGATTTTGCTCTGTCTCCGACCCGCCTCGCGAAGCTATTCGAGAACTGGTGTCGTGAGCATCAAAACAAGAACAAGTGGAAAGCCAAGCCCAACCGAGGCCAGACTTCCGACACTGACAAATTACGCACGCAACTGAAAGATCTCGGGGCTTGGAGGCTTGTGCAAGCCGGTCTGACTTACGAGCGAGCGGCTAAATACACACAGGAGATGAGCGGCCAGCCTCTCTTCACAGACAAAGCAGATTGGAGTCGCGCTGTTGCCGCCGCTGAGGAATTAATACTCCGCTATTCTTAAAGTTGGTCTCCAAAAACTTCTTTTGAGCGTTAATTTAAACCCTTTGCTACAAGTGACGATGAGCAATTTATCGTCACATGAAAAAGAAACGGGCTAAAAATTTTTCGGTTGCCAAGTTCGAACTGGAGGAGCAACTCACCTTGAGGCTCGAGTTTCAAGACAAAGAAGCAATTAATTTTAAGAATTCCTCGCGCAAAAATCGCCGAGAACGCTTCAGTCGGAAACATTGAGAAAATTGAATGTAAATTCATTAAGAATTTGACCAATGAATTGACTTGGAAGATTATTGTTTTACCGATGGGGGCGCACTGGTTTCGACCTGGGGAATGCGCCAGAGGCGGCATGCCGAGGATGGTTCGTTGGCCTCGTAAAAAATCGAACCAAAACAAACAGCTAATCAAGAACTAGCTCTCGCGGCCTAAGGCCTCGACGTCCGCCACTGGACACCTGCTACGGTGGACGGACGCCACAGCAGGTTGGGTTGCAGACGGAGTCTGCGCGCCGGCAACCGAGATCTTATCCTGCGGACTAGGCAGTGCGATTCGTGTCCGGACGCCATCGCACAGCAGAAAACCTTCTCCGGACTAAGCATGTAGTCGCGGCTGGTTTGTTTGTCAGGGACGCGGGTTCAACTCCCGCCGCCTCCACGCTTCGCCCTGTGGGCTACGCGTGGCAGGCCACGCTTACGGCAGGAAAAGGCCGCAGATGAGGGCATCTGCCGAGATTTGGCGAAGCGTGTCCTGCGGAGTTGAGCGAAGCGAAACGGAGCACGGGCTAGGTTCTATGTCTACTCATTCGGAGTATAAACCGGCCGGACCAGACCTATATCGGGTTCACTCGGAATCTCAAACAGCGACTCCGCATGCATAACCAAGGCCGCAGCCTGCATACGGCCAAATTCAGTCCGTGGCAGATCGAGTTTTACAGCGCCTTCAAGCAGGAAGATAAAGCCCTCGCCTTCGAGCGCTATCTGAAATCGCATTCAGGCAAGGCCTTTGCCAGCAAACGACTGCTCTAAACAGATTTTCGTTCGGAACCGACGCCCGGAGGTTTCGAGTACAGGATGGTGTCCTCTGCCGCCTTCGCGAAGGAGGACAATCGTTGGCGTTCCCCTTCCGAGCAGCGGATGGCTTAGAGCCGGCCTCCCCCAAGGCCTTACAAGCTTTTTTGATTTGGTATGGCATGAAAGAATAAGACACGCTAAAAAACTCTTTACTTTCTTAAGCCATTGGCATCTACTCGGGTTGAAACGAGGGTTCCGAAAGGGCACAAAATCTGTTGAGGTCAGGAAAGCCCGTGCGGGTCCAGTTCAGCCAGCCAGGTCCGCTGCCGGTTCTTTGCCGGATGTACTTGGGCAAACGACCGGCGATGAAGGGAGAATTTTTATTCCGGCCCGGGATCCTGACGGAGCAGTCCATCAGCAATCCTCGCCGAGCCCTGCATGGCTTTTCTCCTCAAACTTCCATCAACGAACTTCACCGGAGATGTCTATGAACACACGAACCAGTTCCAACGAACGTCCATTATTGTCAGGTTTCGTACATTCCCAATGCCGCCGCTGGTGGGGGCTTGGCTTGGGCATTTGGCTTGGCCTCGGGGCCAATTCCCTGTGGGCCCAGCCCGCGCCGCCAGAGGTGTTCAATGCGGCCAGTAACGGTTTGCCGGTTTTCCTGGCGTCCGTCCC
>Ga0208034_1002067_pt1 | contig 10964 bp, 10 predicted proteins | sample June2015DPH_8_10_FD_184699 | JGI IMG/M metagenome (GOLD analysis project Ga0208034, IMG submission 184699) | Peatland microbial communities from SPRUCE experiment site at the Marcell Experimental Forest, Minnesota, USA - June2015DPH_8_100... | ecosystem: Environmental > Terrestrial > Soil >...
CGAGAGCAGCTCCCAATCCAGCTCGCCCAGGCGATTGAAGGAGTCCGTCTCAGGGACTTTGACCACGAAGCTGGTTTCCCCGGCAAACGTCTGCTTGCCGACCTTCAGGTCGGTGCGCAGCTTGGGGCGCCGAAGGCCCTTCGCCACCACACCCGAGAGTTGAATACTGGTGGGACCGAAACGCATGGGGAACTCAGTCGAGAGTCAATAGTCGAAGGTCGAGGAGTTAGTCTAGAGTCGACAGTCCACAGTCGACAGCCAAAGGTCTAAGAGGAGGCGCCGTTGGGATCCTCACCCTCTCTCCAGGGAGACGGCTGTATTTACGACCAGGCAGTCAGTTTTGACTCTCGACTCTCGACTATCGACTGACTCCTTGACCCTCGACTCTCGACTTTAGACTCCAGATCACTCGCACCGCCATTCCCGGCCGCAGGTTTTCCAGATGGGGTCCCGTCAACTCTGCCGTAAGATCATAGCTGGCGCTGGCAGCATCCACGGTAGGGCTGACCAATTTCACATGCGCGTTATACTCGTGCGACTTGTCATCCGCCGGCACTACTTTCAACGGATACCCGGCTGTGGGCCGTGGGCCTGCCGACTCCGGCAGTAGAAACCGGACCTGGAGCGGGTAAAGCTCGCTTAAGCGAAAGCAAAGGTCATTTTTGATCATGTTCTGTCCAGCGCGGATAGCCCGCCGGACAATGTATCCGTCGAAGGGGGCCACTATTCGAGTCTTTTCCAGCTCGATCTCCAGCTCGTGAACTGCCGCTTTTTTTTGCTCGATGGCAGCCTTCCAGCTATCCAGATCGAAGCCTGCGCCGGTGGATTGAAACTCGGCTTCCTCCAGCGCCGCTTGACTGCTCAAACCGAACTTGCGCAACTCCTGCTGCCGTCGATAGGCAGCATCCTTGGCCTTTTTCTCAGCTTCCTGGTACTTGAAGTTATTTTCAGCCACCCTCTGGTCCAGGCGAGCTTTTTCCAAACTGGCAAGCAACTCGCGGTCGTCCAGGCGTGCGAGCACCGCTCCTTTCTTTACCCAACTGTCCTGGTCGTAGAAGAGCTCTTGCACAATCCCGTCGCGCTGGGCGAGCAAATCCACAGAGTGTTCGACCGACAATACACTTGCAATCTCCAGAGTGTCCGCAGCCGGCACGGAAGGCGGCTGGGCAGGAGCTTGGGTGACACTGGGCTGCGGCGATGCGGCAGGGGTTGCTTTTTGTTGAGACTGGTTCGCACACCCGGGAACACCCAGAATAGCAGCCAGGATTCCGAACAGGACCCAATCAGATCGTTTCATTGCTTCAGCCTCGCGGTAGTCGAGGAGTCGAGAAGTCGAGGAGTCGAGAGTTTGACCACTGACCTGCATCCGACTTTTCGACTCTTGGCCGCAGGAGAAATCGAAGATCGGGGATTTCACTTCTCGATTCTCGACTTCTCGACTCCTCGACTTCTTACGGTAGCAGTGCCCAGACCTTCCGCCATGCCCATTGCGTTGGGGCGCGCAGCAGCATGTAGCCCACCGGATACCACCCGCTGTGGAACCAGCCTCCCGCGCTGGTAATCTTCGCCTGACCCGCCATGCCATCGCGGGCTTTGACATCAGGATTGGGGAACAGGGCACGCGTTACGAAGAACTGCTCGCCCTCGGCAGAAATGGTCTGGGGGGAGACTCGCTCCACCGATCCCCGGAGCGTTAGGGTGGGATAGGCATTCAATTTGAGGGCCACGGGCGCGCCGGTTCGAATCAGGGATATATCGGTTTCTGGAACGTTCATTTCGACCGCCAAGTGGTCCTGATCCACGAGCTCACAGAAGGCGTCGCCCACCTTGAGCAGTTTCCCAATTTTCTCTTCCACCTTAGGTGTCACAACGACGCCCGGGATGGAGGCCCGGAGATGCGCCTTATCGACTTTTTCCTGATAGAGGGTGACCTCTGCCTGGTGGAGGTCCATGTTCAGCCGGGCTTGGCCGGCGCCGGCCCAATCCCTCTTTTCCTCCGCCTCGGCAAGCTGGCGGTGGGCAAGCGCGAGGTCGGTCAAGGCCCGTTCCAGCCGGATTCTGTCATCGCTGTCGTCCAGTCGGGCCAACTCGTCTCCGGCGTTTACTCTTTGCCCTTCCCGGACAGGTACTCCTTGGACAATGCCGCTGACCTCGGCGCTCACAATGCGGCGCTCGGCGGGGACCACGGTGGCGTTCGTCTGGATTCGGTACTTCCAGGGCACTACGATCAAAACCAGCGCAGCTATCCCAGCCTTCGATGCAATCTCGAGCCAGCGGCCGGCTGTGATCCCTTCCAGTTTGCGCTTGCTCTTGAGCACGGGCTGCCAAATGCTCAGCAGCGGCACGTCCTGGTAGAGCCGGGCATTGCGGATGGCCACAGTGATCTGGCTGGCAAGGATAGCGAGAACCTCCAGATGGCTTTCCGATAGGAATTCTGCGGTGTTGCTCAGGAGGGCCAGCACGCCCACGGTCCCCTGTTCATCGCGCAGAGGCATGGCGTAGAAGCCGCTCAGTCTCTGCTCTTCCATGTAGCGCACCAGCGCCGCGTTCGCTCCCTCCGGCTTAACTTTCCACCCCTCTTCAGTCTGGTCAGCCGAGACCGCCTCCGGTTGCTCAGCCACCCACGCCAGCAGTTCACGCAACTGCTCCATTTCGCGGGTCCGCGGTACCTCGGCTTCCCCCGAAACAGCACCCAGTATAAAGCGGTGGCGGTCATACAAACCGATGACGCACTGATCGAAGGGGACGACGGTGGCAGCTTCGTGAACCACCGTGGTGAGGACATGATCGAGATTGAGCGTGGAGGTTATTTCCTTGCTGATGGCGAGGAGGGCGTCCAGGGTGTGAACCTTTCGCTCCGCCTGCAACAGATTGGCATTGTTCAGGGCGTTGGAGGCCTGCTCGCACATGTTGGTAAGGTAAAACAGGTCATCCTCATCAAACGGCTTTCCATCTGATCGGTTGACGATTTCCACGACCCCCAACACCCGCTCTTCCTTCAGAAGAGGCGCGCACATCAGCGATTGGATTTGATACTTCTCGCTTGCCTGTACGCGGGCCTCAAGTCCCGGCTCATCCTGGGCGCTTGAGACCAGGCGAGCTTGGCCGGTCTGGGCCACGCCCCCAGCCATGCCCTCTCCAATTTGAAGGCGGCTACCCTTGTTGGTCGTCGGATCCTCACCCGCTTGCTGCGCGCAAAGCAGCTCGTTCGTTCCGGAATCCACCAGCCAGAAGTTGCAGGCCAGGGCGCCGAGGTTCCCTTGGATCTTCTCAGCCATAATGGGCAGTAGATCCTCAAGCTCCAGCGTAGAAGTGAAGGTGCTCGCCACATCGTAGAGCGCGGTCAATCGTTCAATCGTCTCCAGGCTCGACCACTTTTCCTGCTCGACGGCGCGCAAAGCATCCAGAACCCGGCCCGCCAGTCGGCAGGCTTCTTCAACGAAGCCTGCGTCATTGGCTGTAAATTCTCCCGTGCGCTTGTTCAATACCTCCAGGACGCCGGCCACGTCTGTAGAGGTCGGGATGGGTGCGTACAAGGCCGTTGCCACGCGCTCCCGGTCGCCTTCCGCGAGATGCGGGAACATCTCCGGCTCGATTTCCTCCTCGTCGAGCCGCCGCGCACGTGATTTTGCTAGCATCTCGGCCAGAATACCTTCGCTCGCCTGCCCCGGAGCAAACTCCAGCCGAAGTCCGGCCTCGAACCAGCGAGAGCGACAGAGCAATTCCCCACCCCTCTCCTGACGTAGCCAAACCATCGCCGCACGGGCCTCCAGATCTCGGCCAACATGCGTGACAAGCGTCTTCGCAAAACTGTCAATGCTGTTGCAGGAGTGAAATCCAACCGATAGTTCAAAAAGGGAGGACAACTGCTCCATAGAAAATGTTGCCGAGGGCGTTACCCTTGCGGCAGGGGCTAGTGAGCCGATACAGGATAAATTCCAAATGAATCGACTGGGAGGCTACCAAAAACCGGCGGGCGAGTCAAGCAATGTGGTTCGGCCATGTTTTCTCCACGTTTTTCTCACCTACTGCCTTGATTTGCTCAACAAGTCGGCGTAGTCTCAGGTGACGGTGTAAATCTCATGCTACGCTTTGAAAGCAGGGCATCAACCGCGAGGAATCCGTGACCATTAATATCAGAACAGTTGATCAGGTGACCATTCTTGACCTCAACGGCCCCTTTAAAGCAGGTGAAGCTGAGCAGGCCTTTCGAAACTCCGTCGGCGAGGCGCTCTCCGCCAGCGTCACGAGACTTGCCGTAAACCTTGCGGGCGTGTCTTTTCTCGATAGCTCCGGTGTCGGCGCACTGGTTCGCACTTTTTCGGCCCTGAAAGAAAGAGGGGGTGAATTCAGACTCTTTGGGGCCTCAAAACAGGCCGCTCAAACCCTCAGGATGGTTCGTCTGGACAAAGTCCTCGGACTGGCGGAAGATGAGACCGCTGCCCTCGCGAGTTTTTAGCCAGAGGCTGAAAAAAGTCATCCTCCTGTCATTACCTCGTCCCTACCTTCTTAGGACAGTGAGGTCAGCGTCCCGTCGCGCAGAATGCTTAGGTTTTTCACCAGAGTATCAATCCCAAACCGTCCGGAAACAATCTCGGGAATCGCTCCTTCGAGTTGAATGCGCACACTCGCGTCACGCATTTGAGCAGGGTGGCTTTCAGGGTAGGGCCAGCAACGGCAGGACGTATGATTGGAAGGCCTGGGACGGGACCCCGCATGGCTACGAGGGCCTGCTCGTGGACGGGTCCCGGCACTGCTGGCAGTGTTGTCGCGCTAATATGACGCACGGGCATATACGGTGAACAGCCTCCTTGGCAAAACTTAAGTGAAGAACATGGGGTCCAGGCAACAATCCACAGTTGAGCTAGTCCCCTGAAAGGGTGGAACAAAGGATGGGTTATCTACTTGTAATGGCCGCCGGCATTCTGCAAGGCGCCTTCATACTGCCGATGAAGTCTACCCAGAAGTGGGCCTGGGAGAACACTTGGTTCGTCTATGCCTCAACAGGCTTTCTGATTTGGCCCTGGCTATTCGTGCTCTTGACAATTCCTCATCCCGTCACCGTCTTGGCAACCACCAGCATGCGCTCTCTGGTTCTGGTTGAGGTGTTTGGGCTTGGATGGGGGATAGGGACTGTTACCTTTGGATTAGGTGTGAGTAGGTTGGGGATGGCCCTGGGATTCACTATCATCATCGGACTGGCGGCAACTGCCGGGGCGCTCATTCCCATGGTCGTGATGGCTCCCGAGAAGTTGGGCCAGCCACAAGGCTTACTGACGCTCGCCTCCCTCGCCCTAGTTCTGGTCGGTCTTACTCTCGGCTCCTGGGGCGGAAAGCTCCGGGAACCCGAACGGAACTCCACAGGCAATGACCCACGGAGTTCCTTCGCCGTCGGGCTTGCGATCTGTGTCGCGTCCGGACTTCTCTCTTCATGCGCGAACCTGGGCTTCACCTTCGGCGGAGAATATGTACGAAGGGCCATGGAGCTGGGCGCGGCAGAGTCAATGGCGGGCAACTCACTCTGGGCTCCACTCACCCTGCCGCTCTGTGTTTGCAATGCTGGTTACTGCGTATGGCTAATGAGAAAACGTAAGACCGGCGGGTTGCTACTTTTGAAAGGAACACGCCACTACTGGGCTCTGGCGGCTTTGATGGGCTTCATGTGGATCGGCGGATTCATTCTCTACGCGCCAGGTACCCGGCGGTTGGGTTCTTTGGGGACCTCGGTGGGATGGGCCGTCATGATGTCCACGATGGTCATTACCGCAAACATCCTGGGGTTCATAACGGGAGAGTGGAAGGGCGCGAGCCGCAAGGCATACACCTTGGCCGTGGGGGGCGTAGCAATTCTGATCCTGGCCATTGGTGTTGTGGGCTACGCAAATCAGTTGTGATTGGGACGTTCAGAAAACATTAGACCTTGCAAGGGTCGAATGCTCCCCCGGTCAGTCTCTTTTCTTTGCGCGGCGCGAGGAGACGCGCTCTACAGCGCTATAATGTGGTTTTTCCAATTCAGTGATTGATCGGAAATTGCAGCACCTATTACGAAGCTGGGGGCTCGAGCATGGTCTTCAGGGGGAAGGGAATGGTGAGACGTCTACTCAGTTTGCTCGCTCTACTCTTTTTGGCCGGGGCCGCAGTTGACGCGCAAGAGGCGAAGAAGCCTTTGACCATCGAGTTGGTCACCCACCCGCAAGGGCTAAGCACGATGGGCCTCTCCCGCTTGGAATGGCGTCCGGGGGGCAAGGAGATCAGCTACCTCAAGCGCCAGGGCTCCGGCAAGGGTGCTGTCCTCACCCTTTATCTCTATGAGATTGCGGGCGGCAAGGAGCGAGTTCTTCTTGGACCTCCCAACGACACGGTTGAAGGCGAGAAGCTTGACCTCTCTTCATATCAATGGTCCCCGGGCGGCGACGCGCTGCTACTCCAGGGTGAAAAGGATATCTGGCTTTACAACCTGGCGACCGGCCAGATGAAATCCCTTGTCAAGGACGCTATGCCGGTAGAGGACGCGACGTTTTCTCCCACGGGCGAGCGTGTGGCATTTGTGGAGCAGAACAACCTCTTGGCCCTCGACCTTAGGACGGGACTTCGTGAAAAGCTCACGGACGACGGCAACGAAAACGTGATGAACGGCAAACTCGATTGGGTTTACGAAGAGGAACTTGCCAATCGTGCCACCGGTCGGGCGTACGAGTGGTCGCCGGATGGGAAGAAGATTGCCTACCTTCGCCTGGACGACGCCCCCGTGCCTCGATACCCGCTGACACATTACTTGTCCAACCACGTGGAACTTAGCGAGGAGCGGTTCCCTCAGTCGGGTGACCCGAATCCCATTCCTTCTCTCCATGTCGTTTCCGTGGAAGGCAGCGAGCACCAGAGCTGGACGTCGACCGCGGCGAAATCCGTCGAATACTTCGGTCCCTCGTTTTCCTGGACGCCTGACTCGAAGGCGGTCGCGTTCCTCACGCTCGACCGCGCCCAGGACGAGTTGGACGTCCATCTCTGGGATGCTGCCGCAGGCGCCCATCGCCTTCTGCTCACAGAAAAGGATGCGTACTGGATCAATTCGCTCGAGCCGCCGCACTTCCTCGGCGACAACCAGCGGTTCCTCTGGCTCTCGGAGCGAGACGGCTGGTTGCACCTCTATCTCTATGGCCGCGATGGAAAGCTGCAGAAACAGCTTAGCCACGGCAACTGGATGATCGATCGTCCCTTTTTCCAAGACCTCCCCATCATCGGCTTGGACGAAAAGGGCGGCTGGGCCTACTTCGCGGCCACCAACCCGGACCCACGCGAGCGCCAGCTCTACCGCGTGAGGCTGGATGGCAGCGGTTTGGAGCGCCTCTCGCAGCAGCCCGGAGTCCACGGGCTGAACCTCTCGCCGGATGGCCAGTTTCTGCTCGACAACTTTTCCTCACTCCATGACCCGCCGGAAACCCGGCTGCTCAAGGCGGATGGGTCGCTCCTCACCACGCTGAGCAAGCAGACGCCCCATCTCGATGATTACGCGCTGGGCAGGACGGAATTAGTAGAAGTGAAAGCCCCAGACGGCGCCACGCTCTACGCGCGCCTGGTGAAGCCCCCGGACTTTGACCCGGCGAGGAAGTATCCGGTCATCATCGAAGTGTACGGCGGCCCCCACATTCAACTTATCCAGAACCGCTGGGGCCTGACTTCCCTCAGTGACCATCTCTTCGCGGAACAGGGCTTCATCCTGTGGTCGCTCGATAATCGCGGCGCGTGGGGGCGAGGACACGCTTGGGAATCAAGGGTGTTTAAGGACTTGGGGCACTACGAGCTTGAAGACCAGCTTGCCGGCGTCGCCTACCTGAAGTCTCTCCCTTATGTCGACCCTATGCGGATCGGCATTACCGGGTGGTCCTACGGCGGCTATATGACGCTCTATGCGCTAACTCACGCACCTGACGTGTTCAAGTGCGGCGCGGCGGGTGGTCCCGTCACCGACTGGAAGTTCTACGACAGCATATACACCGAGCGCTACATGCGCACGCCCCAGGAAAATCCGGACGGGTACAAGACTTCCTCCCCGCTCGAGGCCGCCGATAAGCTGAAAGCCAAAGTGCTGCTGATCCAGGGCACCGACGACGACAACGTCCACATGCAGAACACCCTGAACTTCGTAGAAGCTCTAGTCAAGGCGCACACACTCTTCGATCTCTACCTCCAGCCGGGAGAAAAGCACGGATTCGCTAGCGAGGCAGCGAGGTTCTACCTCACCCAGCGCTTGCTGGGATTCTTCAAGCAGAACCTCTAAAGAGGCGTTGCCTCAGCCCGACGAGTCATGCCTCGTTAGGAATCGGAAGCGCGGTCCCGCAGGGCGGGACCCGCCGCCGGAGTTTGCGCGCGGAGCCAGAGAGGCGCGGCATTAGCCGCTGAAGCCGCATGTTCGCTATTGGCATTGGCCAGTGCTTCACGGCTGAAGCCGCTTTCTGACGGGCGCGCCATGGGAAGAGGCGCGGTCTGTATGTGGCCTGTCTTCGGCACGGTGACGGTGTCGTTTGCGGCAGCCGTCCCGCTCAACGGCAGCGACGCGGGATTGATCGTGCACGTCGCCCCACTAGCCGCGCCGCCCCGAATCTGCCAAGGAAACCTCCCGACGCGGTCGCTATTCTGTGCGGGACGCAGCCCAGATGATCAAGATCACCATAAGGACGCCGATTCCAGCCAGCCCGTAAATCAAACCCCTGCTAAATTTCTTCCCCGTCGTCTCACCCTCGATCTTTTTTAGGGTCTTTACTTCTGTAAAGGTAATCTTCTGCGTCTCAACCTTGTTTCCTTGCGCTGTCTGCAGACTGAAGCCCTCGTTTGTGACCTCCCCGAGCCTCCCCCTGAGTGTTTGCTTGTTCATGAGGCGTACTTCAATCATTGTTCCGGGTGGAATTTCCATAATGCGCTCCTGCACAGTCGCTTTCTTGGTTGTTTCCTGTGGCAAGGAAGCGCCTGTGGCAGAGGCTCCGACTCTGGCCTCTAAAAGCGAATTGCCGAACAGAACTGATATCAGAATCAGTAGGATCGTGTCTCTCAAAGCAGCACCTCCAAGTGCTAAGCTGAAATTTCTTCCTCGAATTATGACAAGCCTCCCTTCGGGATCCCGCGGGGAAAAGATTTCCGACGGCGATGCATTTTGTTCTTGCTTCGCAGGTGGCGCAGACACGCCGGGGTTTGACATGTTTGCGGTCGGGAAGGGGACTCCATTTGTAGGACCCCCGCCGGCGCCCCGCGGCTCTGGACGTACCACCACTCGCGGGCATCCAGAAGCGATCTCTTCCCGACAGAGCCGGGACAGGCCGCCACCCGGGAGCGCCATCATCCCGTGCCGAAGACAATACCAACCCGAGAGCCAACCAAGTGCACGGCCTCTCCGGTCTCGGGTGAAAAGACATGATGGCGGAATTCGAATCGCAGGCCGAACCGTCGTCGCACCCAGTAATTCATTCCGCCACCGTAGTGAATCGCTACTGCCCCGCCGTTGCCGGCAAGCAGAGAGAATCCGCCGTCCACGAAAGGATCGAATTTGCGCTTCGAATCCCTGGAGATGAAATGAAAGGCGGGCGTCACCGAAGCCAGGCCGGTCGTAATGGCGTATTGGTTTGTGACCGGCTTGAGAACCCCTATTTCACCCCCCAGGGCGAACCGGTCGGTGAGGCGGCCCTCGCCTCCTCCTCCCGCATGGACGAAGTCCCCGTTCCAGCGTGTGAAGGCGCTCTTCGGCACGACCACCGGTCCGCCAAACGCGTAAACATAGCCGCTTGACATCTGTGCAGCGGCTGGGAAAGAAGCGAGTACCATAATCAGCAATCCAAGGATTGCCTTGACCATCGCATTCCCCTTTCAACTCAGGCTCATTTTCTGGGCTTCGTCGCGGCGCGGTAGACGTCGTGCCAGCCGCCCGTGGGCAACACAGCTCCCAGGCCAGTTCCTACTGCCGCACCCACAAACCCTGCCAACGCGGCACTCGTAGCATTGATGCAAGATCCCTGCGCACATTTCCCTTGACCCAGTTCAGGGGAAGCAACGCCGACAACGACCCCGGCGCCGGCACCGACCGCGAGGCCGATCAGTGCGTTCCGGCCGCGGTGGGTGTTGCCTCGCGTGGAGACCCGCAGAACGTTTTTCCGCTCAAATGTCTGGCTATCCTTCCCGACGCGGAGCACGATCCCATCATCGCTCACGCTTTGAAACTGGCCGCTGTAAGACTTAGCGTCGTTCAGCACGATCCGGATCTGCTCGCCCGGCGCCAGTTGTTTGAGGTTGTCCCAGTTATTCTGTGAAGATTGAGCCAAGCCGGATCCTTGGACCATAAGCAGAAGCAGCACGGCAACTACCCATTTCAAGCTCCAACTTGTTCGTCTTAACGTTTTATTTGCTGAGACCATGGAAGCCTCACTCTTGCTGTGTCGTTCACAGATGTGCCTAGCCACGGTCGATTCGCTCGATGAATCAACCGCGGGTTTGTGGTTGTAGCGGCGATGTCTTATCGCCGTTTCTTATTCGGTACAGGGGACGCCGCCGCTACTGAGGAAGCTACAGTTGCACGAAAACCAACCATGGCTACCGAATACGTAAAAAATGTCTTGGGCGGTTCGACATCTGTGGGTTGACAGGAGGTGCGCGCACACACTGCCCTTGTCCCAAAATGGGTAGTGGCAGCGGCTGCCCATGACGCGCACTTTCGAGACTTCCGCCGAGCCGCCAATCTATGACTGCGGGTCAGGGGATATCAATGCCCTGGAGGTCCCCTTTTTGTCCTATTCAAGTTAGTCCCCTGGAGGTCCGTTCGGAGTAACTGACCACCTGGCACACGCCCCGATCGCAGCAGCTTCGGAAACGGCAGATAGGCGCTTCCGGCTGTAGCTAGGAGCCGCGCATCTCCCGGCGTTCCCCTCGAGTTCTCCTGAACCCTTCCTATTTTCGCATTCCCCAAAAAAGGACTTGACAGG
>Ga0208034_1002075_pt1 | contig 10928 bp, 9 predicted proteins | sample June2015DPH_8_10_FD_184699 | JGI IMG/M metagenome (GOLD analysis project Ga0208034, IMG submission 184699) | Peatland microbial communities from SPRUCE experiment site at the Marcell Experimental Forest, Minnesota, USA - June2015DPH_8_100... | ecosystem: Environmental > Terrestrial > Soil >...
TTCGTGTCGCTCCAAGCCCGTCAGCCGACGGGCCTTCGGGCGACCTCGAAGCTTAGGTTAGCGCCTATGGGACGAAGCCCCCAGCTCGAATCCCCTCTCCTTCCTTCATCCCCCTTTCATAAAACTTTTGACGGAACCCGGCTTCCCTTTGAGGCTTGCACGATCAAAACCAGGTCTCCAGCTTTAACAGCTTTGTTGCGAGTGCAACACTCCGCATAGAGGAAGTTAAGAAGCTCCTGGAGTGCCTCCGTATTCGCCGTGTACCAAAGGAATGTGCCCTCCCGCCGCACCTTGACCAGTTCCTCGTTCTTGAGTTTGTCGAGATGATGGGAAAGGGTTGAAGCAGGGATACCCAGCTCGTCCTGAATATCTCCCACCACCAATCCCTGCGGATGCGCGGTCAGCAAGAGTTGCATGATGCGCAAGCGAGGCTCGGCCCCCATGGCCGCAAACATGTCCGCATAGCGTATGACTCGCTCAGTGTCGTCAGCGGTTTTCATATTTCGATTATACCGGAAATAGCGAATCCGTCAAGTGGCTTCCGCCCTCGTTCCGGGGTTTCGTCAAAGTCGGAGTGGCCGGGCCGCCAGCCAGATTACTGGCGAGTGGGCGGGCAGTGAAAGGAAAAGCGCTTCACGTCGGGCTTCCCACCTCTACGAGTAGGCTGTAATACGTCCAAGTGGAGCGGGAGCTTCAACGACCGTGGTTCAGGCGTAATCGTGTTTTCTTGTGGTAAGGACTGTTATCGACAGATATTGGTAAACCCTTGGCGACTACTCGTTAGTAATACGGCGAAGTGTCCACCCACCATAGGTTTTGGGTCGCCTGCCATTTAAGCACGACTGTAAGAGATGAGAGTGTGGGCCAAATCTATGCCAAACGCGCTGGCTTGCGCGGATAACCGCCGACACTCGCATACGGACGCGTAGAGTATGCCCGTTACGCCTCCGGAAAGCAGAAGCTCAGAACCCATTTCCACCCCTTCCAGCACGTCGGCGAGGACAAGGAGGGTACAGGCACTGGGCTGTACCAGGTACAGTGCCCGCCTGTACTTTTTTTGTCCCTCGACTGTCCCTCAAGTACATGGTCAAACCACGTGCACTGGCGTTAGCTAGGAAGAGCAATATCGCAAGAGCGCTTAGGCATGCGGCGGTGTCCGAAAAATCCGGTTCCAGCGCGAGTGGCAACCCGTTTCGAGGCCTTCTGGAAGGGCAGGTCGGAGCCGACGACCCTCTCGGAGAAAAAAGCGTGATCGGTTGGACGCAAATGCATGTATACTTTCGGCCACTCGGAAGGCCGAAAAATTAATTCCGGTAAGCTTTTTTGTCCCTCGGTTGTACCTCAAGGAGATGGCGAGATGACGTTTTCAGCCGTTAACTGGGCGAGATTCACAAATCCTGTTGCGCGACAAGGAGGAAGCACTGATGAACATCACTAGGCGAGCAGCTTTGAAGTCAGGATTGCTGATTGGCGGGTTGGCGCTTGAAGGAGAAATGGCCCAAGCCAGCCGCGACGGATACATTAATTCATGTCCCGACAACTGTGACACATACTTCGATGAACTGAGGCCTTATTACCCCGGCAAGGAGACTCTGGGTGCGAATGAGATGCGCATCACGTTTTTGGGCACCTGGTTTGCCGAGCGCTTCTCACAGGCATGCAACAGTATCTTCGTGGAGTTGGGGAACGGCGAGAACTTTGTGTTTGACTGCGGCGCCGGCGTGTTGACGAAATACAACGCCATGGGCATCCCGCAGTCTAAGCTGAACAAAATTTTCCTCACCCACCTGCATGCCGACCACATGAACGAGTTGAGCATGCTCTACGCCTTCGGGAGTTCATGGGGACGCATGCAGCCCCTCTATGTGTGGGGGCCGTCACGCTCCGGGATAAAAGATCCGTCAGGCAACACCTACAATGACGGAACGGCAGATTACTGCGCAAATATCCACGATGCATTCATTTGGCATACACAAAGTCAAAGTTTTCTTCCCACTCAGATTGAGGGCTGGACGCCTCCCTCGTGGGCTCCGCAAAATGAGGTAGACTCTTACGACTTGGTGCCCTTCGAACTGAATTGGAACGCAAATCCCGGCTCGATAACTACGGCTGGTGGCACTGCGTACGACTACAACGGCGTGACCATCAACTACTTCCCCTCCGTTCACAACCGGGCCGGCGCAATAGCCTACAAGCTCATGTGGAACGGGCTGTCCATGATCTTCACGGGCGATACCAAGCCCAACAAGTATCTCATCTACCAAGCGAACGGCGTGGACCTGCTGATCCATGAGATGACAACTTCCCCAGTGGTGTGGACCGAGAAGATGTCGGGACTGAAGCCCGGCGATCCGGGCTGGGATGCCGCTCTCGCTGGCACTACGGCAGTCCAACTAAGCTCGCATACGGTGGACAAGGCGTTTGGGTACGTTCTCAGCCAGATTGCGACGCCCCCGTCGAAGGCTCCGCGCCTGACCATAGCGACCCATTACCCGGCATCGGACGAGACGATCGGGCCTTCTCTGCGAAATGTACGTTATTGGTATCCACAGGGGAATATCATCATCGCTCTCGATTTGATGGTGGTCGTTGTCTCGCCGGAAAAGATTGACGTTCGCCGAGCCGTGGTCCCGGAGTTCGCCTGGCCGCTCATCGTTAGAATTCCGTCGGGTACCACCGCTGCTCCGGAATATCCAACTCCGACGTACCAACTCGACCCGACGCAGTTGTCGCACACGATCGATCAGTCCGTATACGGTCCCGAGTTGGAGTAGTCGTCATGCTCCTGGATGCTTTCATCGCGGTTTGATGGAGGATGCCTTGGCATGATTAAATCGCGTGTTTGATATCCCAGGGCGTTGGAGGGCGCGCCAGGAGCATATTGGCTGGAAGCTAACAAAGGACTTGCGCAATTACTATGTCATCCGGCAGGCGACGAATGGTGTGGATGTGCTGATCCATGAGATGACAACCTCGGCGGCGTTATGGATCGAAAAGTTCACTGGCATTACGCCGTCCGACCCAGCCTATGCGACCGCTGTCGCAGCGCTCCAGCGTGTGATAGATAGCTCGCATACACCGGAAAAGGCTTTTGGCTATATTCTCCACCAACTCGCGGTTCCCGCGCGGCTCGCGGTGGGTACTCATTTCCCAGCTACGGACGACACCATCAGCGAAGCTCTTGAGCAAATCCAGTTCTGGTACCCCACGGCTGACGTTACGGTGGCCTCGGATTTGATGGTTATCAATGTAACCAAGGCGGCCATTCAGGTGCGCCGGGCCGAGGTCTCGGATTACTCATGGGCTACGCTTAACAAAACGATTGTCGAGGAATCCCCGACCGTCCTCGAGGTTCCTAAATATAGCCTCAATGGAGTGGGAAATCCCTATGCGCAGCTCGACCCGAAGGCAGATGTGATACCTGCAAGCGCTTACAACCCCAGCTAACGGCTTCGTGGGTTTGCGTTTGAATACGAGCTTGCTGAACGTGTCGGCAACATCAGCCTGCTTTCAGGGCTGCGTGATGAGTTCTAGGTTCGGGCTGAACTTGACCCTTTTGTGGCAGCCGCTGTAGCGTTCCACCACAGCGGCGCACTCCCTGGGATCAAGGACAGGGTCGGCCATCCGTTTCTCGAGGAACCATGCAACCGGACGCATTGTCGTAGCGGAAGGTGCGATGCTGCAAACGGTGGTCTTGTGCGGCAATTCTCTGGTGCTGTCGAGTATCGGCGCGAGTCTCGACGGGCGTCCGGACCTGCAAGTGTTCGCCCTGGACGCCACCCAGCCGGGCGCGGCCGAGCGCCTGAACGCGCTCGGGGCAGACGTGGTGGTGTTCGATCTGGCGACTACCCCGCCGCAACTAGCGATTACCTTGTGCAAAGCGAACCCCGGCCGGCTGCTGATCGCCGTTGATTTCACCACGGGTCAGGCACTATTGCTCTCGAGCCAGTCGTCTCCGCTCCTGACCACGGACGACCTCGTGCATGTCATCGATACCCATGCCTCTCTTGAGAGGAGATCCAGATGAAGACCGAGCCGAACTCGCATGCTACGGCATTGAAGTTATCGCCCCCCACTGGGTGAGGGGGCATGGCAAAGCCAATGCGACATTACCTGGCTAACCCCGCGCGCCGGGCGTACTCGATCACCTGCGCGCGGTTTTCCATGTGCAGGCGCGCGATGATTTCGCCCATGTGGTATTTGATGGTGCGCTCGCTGAGAAATAACTTCGCCCCGACTTCTTTATACGTCCGCCCCTGCGCAACCAGCGTCAAGACCTGCTTTTCACGCTCGGAGAGGAGCCCGCGCCGTTCTTTTTCCGCGGCCGGCAGGCGGCCAAACTCGCGCAGAACCCTGGCGCTCAGCCCCGGCGAAAGCACTGCCTCGCCCCGCGCCACGTCTCCCAACAACGCGAAAAACTCGTCGCTCGCCTGGGTCTTCAGCACATAGCCGCAGGCGCCGCTCTTGATCGCCTCGAAAAGGTTTTCGTCGTCCGCCGACATCGTCAGCATGACGATTTTGATCTCGGGTAGTTCCGCTTTGATCAAACGCACGGCTGCCAGCCCGTCGAGCTGCGGCATCTGGATGTCCATCAGGATCAGGTCGGGACGCAGGGCGTGCGCCTTTTCGACCGCCTCCAGCCCGTCCCGGGCCGTGCCCAGCACCTGGAAGCCCCGCGAGACCAGGAGATTGCGCAAGCCATCGAGAAACAGGGGATGATCGTCCGCCAGCAGCACTTTCATGGCAGCTCCTTACGCAGCGGCACGGAGATCACGACCCGCGTGCCTGCGCCCGGCGCGGAATGGACCTGAACGGTGCCGCCCACTTCCTCCGCGCGTTCGCGCATGAAGCGCAGTCCGAATTTCTGTCCGGAGGCGGTTTCGAGCAACGCCGGGTCGAACCCGGCGCCGTCGTCTTGAACGATGGCCGCGGCGAGGCCATCGCGGACGCTGATGCGGATGTCAACGCCGGTCGCCCGCGCGTGTTTCCTCACGTTGGTGAGCGCCTCCTGGATTATGCGCAGCAGTTGGGCCTCGACCATGGGGGGGAAGGCTCCGTCGGCCAGCTCGGGCGAGACGTTCAGTTTCGTGGCCAGGCCATAGTTTTCACGCAGGCGCTGGAGATAGTCTTCAAGTGCGGGGAAAAAACCGGAGCTAGTAGACATCCCCGCCCGCGCCCCGAGGATATACTCGCACACGTCGCCATGCGCATCTTGCGCGACGGTGGCCAACTTCTCCAGACAGGCGTCGGCCTCCGAGGTTTGGCTGCGCGCCAGCATTCCCCGGGCCGCCTGGGCTTGCATCTTCACAAAACCCAGTACCTGGCCGAGGTTATCGTGCAATTCACGCGCCACCCGGTCGCGCTCCCGCAGCGTCGCCAGGGCGCGCTGCTCTTCGGCGGCTAGCGCCTGCGCCTGCATCTTCTCCGTCACATCGTGGAGCAGGATCAGGGAGCCGACGGGAAGGCCATGCCGCTCCTTTAGCGCCGAATGATAGAGCGCATAATGGCGGGCCCCATCACCGGTGCCGAGGGTGATCTCGGATTCCGCCAGGCGGCAAGCCGGAAACACCTCAGTCAGCACAGCCCCTCGGGCGCGCCTCGCGGCGATGCCCAAGATTCGTTCGGCCGCGGGGTTCAGATCCATGATCCGCTGCCGGCTGTCCAAAACCAGCATTCCTTCGCGCATCTGCTCGATCACGGTTCGGCGGGCGATCGGGATCAGATCGAACATGCGAAAGCGGAACAGCGCGAGCGCATATATGGCTGAAGCGAATGCGGTGGCGAGAACGATGAGGTTCACCGGCGCGACCGGATTCACGTCGGCGGCGGTCAGCGCAGCCGCGCCGCGGACGACGAGCTGCCCGCAGAGGCAGAGTGCCACAGGCCGGCGGTGCACCGGTGCGGTTACGAAGAGCCAGACAAAGACCAGGGATATCGTTACCATCAGCAGGAAGGCATAGCCGGCCGCTATCCAGCCGCCGATGCTCCGCACCAGGTGGATAGACCCACCCACGGAGGCACTGGCCACCATCAGGTGATGAGCGTCGTTCGTCAGATTCAGCAAACCGAACAACAGTGGGGGAACGGCCAGCAGAGGGACTGTTCGCCGGTTTAGCCAATGCCCCAGGTCAGCGTATTCCAGGGCGAACCACACCCCGGCGCTCAGGCCGGGAAGCACCGAAAAGTACTGGATCCTGTCCCAAAAGACCTTGACTGGCGCATCTAAGGCCGCCTGTTCCAACGCGGCCCCCCCGTCCCAAACGACAGCGGACAACATCATCGCGGCAAACGGCAGCGCGCCGGGCAACGAGCGGTGACGCCAGCCATAGATGGCCAGCGCCCCGACGAACCCCGCCGCCGCCAGCGTGGGCCAGAGGTACGGGGTATATGCGTAATGCCAACTCATATCCACGACCGCGGCGGAAACGCAAAAACCGCCATCAGGCTAACGGATGGGCTTCCTCAACCTGCGACAGGGACTGCGGGCGGAAACTATACCAACAATGTTTAGTCGGAAACTGTCCTCCGCAGGATGCAGCCGCTTGACAGTTAGTCGGCATACGGGACAAGTGTAATGTCGGACCCCTCCTGCCCGGAGAGCGCCTAACGGGACGCTATCCACAGCGGGGTCGTGGCGCGTCTATGTCGCGCGAGGCCTGCTCGGGAGCCTTAATTTAACATCTATGCGCCCAGCCCCTAGCCCCTGTTCTTTCGACAGGTTACTCAGGCAACTTCAAGGGTGTAGCAAGTAGCGCGGACCTGCTTGCCAAGGTCTGCGGCTTGTCTTGGTTCGGAGGCTAAAGGCCTGGGAGTTATAGAAAAAATACTCCTCAGCTTAACGCTGGTGGTCAGCGGCGGGCGCTGGCTGCCCGTCCACTCGACGACCTTGCCAGGCGGCGGGTGGTCTCGGATATTCGCAGCAGAGATCGGAGGGCTTCGTTCACTGCCGCCGAGTTGCGGAACACCTTGGCTACGTCCGGCTCCAGGACCGCAACGTTCGCGCCTTCCCTCATGATGCGACGGTAATACTTGCCGCGGACGGCCGTCGAGTAATCGAAGTTGTACTCCGGGCGCATGTCATCCCGCTGCACCGGGCTCTTCGCCTTCATGACGTTTCCTTTCGCGAAGGGTCGCGCGACGTGCGCTGATTACGCGCGTGGCGCCGCCTCGCTCAACATGGCTGACGACGAGCAGCCGGCCGCGGGCTGAATACCCCACCGTGATCAGCCGGCTCTCTTCTTGCGAATGGTCCGGGTCTCCAAAGGTGGCAGCCAGGGGGTCGTAGAACACGGTCACAGCTTCGTCAAAGGACACGCGGTGCTTCTTGAGGTTCGATGTGGCCTTGCTCCCATCCCACTCAAAACGCATTATACCATTTTCTCCTGTGTGGGGCCGTGGCGCGTCTACCTCGCGCGAAGCCTTCTCGGGAGCTTTGATTCAACACTCATGCCCCTAGTTCCTAGTTCCCAGCCCCCTAAATCGCTGGTCCTGTCCTTAGAACAGAAGCCAGTAGGCAGGGTCAATCCAAAATCCAAAATTCCCCAGCCTCTAGTCCCCAGCCCCCAGCTTCAAGGCTGAAGTCCCCTGGACTCGGACGGTCACAATTTCAAACGGTTTAACCGGGAACTGGAGGTTGTGTCCTGAAACAGCGAGCGGCTGCTGATTCTTCTCCATGGCGTTGCAGATCCATCCGCTCTGGAGATCGAGAATCGGCACCTCGACCTTCACCGTGCTGGGTTGCCCGTTCACCTCCACGAACCGCAGGATGGTGCCTTGCTCGTCCTCGGCGCGCTTCCAGGTGACCAGCACCACATTCGGCTGGTCAACCTCGAGGAAGCTGCTCTCGGCGGAGGCGAGCGGACGCGGAGGGCTGATGGCCTTGTCCTGCGGCGTGATTTCATTGGTCTCGATGGGTGACATTTCCTCCCAGCCCAGCCGGCTCAGCGCTCCGGGACTCAAATTCTGTCCGCTCGTCACGGCATACCGGAAGGTGTAGTCACCCCCTTGCCCGGCCGGCCAGTTCGTTTCCCAGTAATTGCTCATCAGGTAAGAGAAGATGCTCCCCTTCCGGCTGCCGAACTCCTTCGGCCAAGCGCCGCGAACGATGTCGCCCAGCGTGACCAGGTGAGCATCCACAGGAACCAGGGCGGCACTGACGTTGTCCTGATCTGCGGCGACCCAATGCTGCACGCTGAACCATTCTAAGTTGCCCCCCTTCATGATGTCCCGGGCAGGATTGACGTAGCCGTTCTGAATCTCGTAACGGAACTCCGGATGCTCCATGGCGAACGGGAAAGCGAAGTACACCGCTTCCTTGGTATAAACCTTGGTTTTGTTGACCCGGTTGATGAATTCGATTTTCTTCTGGCCGTCGAATAGGATGACTTCGGTTTGGACGCGGGGCGTATTGACCGACGAGCTTTCCATTTTCGCCACCGTGCCAAACGCCGTCTTCAGCACGGAAATCAGGCGGCCCCCGCCCGCCCCGTGAGGCTCGAGCTGCGGTTTGGGTAGAGTCGGCTTGTACTCCAGCGCCGAGTTGCGGGGCTTGTCGGCGCCGGTCACGTAGACGTACTGGTTGAATCGGTAGGGGCTGGACGAGTCCACGAGTTCACGATTCAATTCTTTGTCCAGAATGCTTCGCACACCGCCCGTCTCGGGGTCGAGGACCACGCGGTAATAGGGGCTTTCCAGGGTTGTCGAAGTACTCGGCTCGGCAGTAGCGCCGGGCTTTAGCCCGGCACCTGCCGCCCTAAAGGGCGGCGCTACATTGGCGGGTTCCAGACCGTAACACTTATAACCGACCGCCGGAACGTTTCGAGCGAGAAATCGCACGTGCCGGAAACCCTCGCCGGTGTAAAGTTCCTGGTAAGGTACGGTTTCCTTGCTTGCCAGGTCCAGCAATTCAATCCCCTTGTCGATATCCACCTCCACCAAGTTGTTCCTCTGCCAGCTCAGGGGGTTGAATACTACCAGGGTTCCGCCGGGCCGCTGGATGTAATCCGCGATGGAGGCCATGGAGCGATCCAGCACCTGCTCGAGCAGCAGCTTCCCATTTGTGGCTCGGGAATCCTTAATGGCGCTCTGCCGCAGGCTCTCCGCATGTTCGGGGTCCTGCCAGCTCCGGTACGCCGTCCACGTGTGTTCGTCAAACATCCGCAGGTTGTCCCAGAGTAACTTCATGGCTTCAGAGTCCGGACGGATGACAGGGTTGACGAGGGAACTGATGGTGGAAAACTTCTCTGCCGCCAACACCCGTTGTTCGTTGGAGCGCGCCAGGGCGGTGGTGTAGGCGTCGGTAGTCAAGCCGTCTTCCCAGTAAGGGCCGCCATCAGCCCGGATGACGGGAATCGAGTCGCCGAGCTGCCCGCCGATATACCGCATTGCCTCCGAGAAACCTGAGAAGCGCAACTGGGGGAATGCGTAGACCTTGTTCCATTCGCTGGCCAGGGCAGCCTGCTGCGGGAATAGATCGGTGTTTTCCACCTGGGTTCCGAACACGAGCACACCATCTGATTTGTAATCCGGACGGTCATAGGCCTGGAGAAAAATGGGGAGCGAATCACCTCCCGCGCTGATCTGCGGCGGCAGCCCGAAAAGGCTTCCCACCTGAATATAGTGCCTGGAAACCCAAGTCAGGATGCGGCCGCCGTCAGGGCCTTCCCACCAGAAAGGTGAACGCTCGTTGACGCGCCCAAACAATATAACAGGGGCACGCCAGTTGTCGCTGGCATCCACGAAGTACTTCAGACCTGCCGCCGCCATCACCGAGGCATACGACCATGTGCAAGAAGGCACATCGGTGATGTTGGCGTAATCAAAATCACCGCCATGTTCCAGGTGAAACTGGTAACTGGGATAGAGCGATCGTATGGTGTTTTCAAGGCTCGGAAAGCCGGTGGTGTTTGAGGCATATTGAGCCGGGACGAAGATCTTTTTCTGCGCCACCATGTCGAAGAGTGTCTGGCGCTGCTCCTGGCTGCGGCCGTGAGAAAATTGTTCCACCGACCAATAAGCGTCCGGGCTGTAGCGGAAGTCCGGGTTCTTCCGAATCATCTCGATAGCTTCATCAATAGCGCGGCTCTGGATTTCCGCCACCTTCGTGGGATAGTCGGAGTAGCCGATGTCGAGGTGCTCGTTGGGCACCACGAAGAGATTCCACTTCTTGCCCGGAGCCATTTCCACCGGGAAGCGTGAAGAACGGCCGTTGGCGGCGACGAGAAGCTCTCCCTTCGCGAGCGCATTGAATTCCGGAACCTCGAGCTCCACCCGGTACTCGCCAAACTCGCGGTCGGATTCGAACTTCTGTGAAGACTTTTCTCTCCCCAGGGTCAGCGTTACCTGACCTTTCGCAAGCCGCCCCCTGGCGCGGAGAAACACATCAACAAGTTCCACCAGTTGGCCATTCCGGGATTTGTAGAATATGGTTGGAACCACCTCCGCGGTTAGGCGGTTGGCCGCATACTTTGCCGCAGGATCGTTGTCCAGCTCCAGGGCATCATAAGCGAGCCCGGAATTTCCAATCCCGGCGGACTGAGAATCGTCCCGTTGTGCGGGCTCATCGATGGCCGTCAGCACCAGGCTGTTCGTTCCCTTAACCAGGAGCTGCGCAGGAAACTCGGCGACAATCGTTGCGTAAGAATAAATGGGTATGAAGACCGAGTTTGTGTCCCCCCCGGCGTAGTTGAGCTTTGGATGCAGGTAGAACAGGCCGCGGTGCCCGTTCATCTCTATTTGCAGTCTGGGCAGGCGAGCCATGTACGCCAGCAGTCCCACCTTCAGCGAGAAGACCCCCTTGGGTACGTTCGGAAGATCGAACTTGACCGTGAAGGGATGGGGGCGGAATCCGGCCTTTCCGTTGGCTGAACCCGGCTGATAAGCGTACCAGTCCGTGGCAGGATCACTCTTACCCACCGTGAATACGGGGT
>Ga0208034_1002084_pt1 | contig 10901 bp, 9 predicted proteins | sample June2015DPH_8_10_FD_184699 | JGI IMG/M metagenome (GOLD analysis project Ga0208034, IMG submission 184699) | Peatland microbial communities from SPRUCE experiment site at the Marcell Experimental Forest, Minnesota, USA - June2015DPH_8_100... | ecosystem: Environmental > Terrestrial > Soil >...
GATCAGGGCGGCGAGTTCGGCCGGGTCTTCGCCCAGGGCACACAGCGCCTCCTCCCGCTGCTGCGAGTAAAACCCGTGGCGCAAGTGCGCGGCGCGGCTGCGCTCCTTGCCCTCGGGAGTCGCCGCCTCGCGCGACTGCCGCCCGTTGCGCTGGTGCGCCGTCCTATTCTTATCGGTCATGGATGGCTTTTGGATGAGAGACATAAAGACCTCCTGGGGGAAGTGGCGAGTGGTCAGTGGCTAGTGGCGAGCGGTCAGTGGTCGGTGGTCGGTCAGCGCGCACCCTTTAGCTCGCTGCCAACTGCTCACCCCCGACACCTTAATGCCTCTTGCGTACTGCCTACTGCTTTCTCCTTACTGCTTACCGCTCACTGCCTACTGCCCTCTGCTTGCTGCCTTCTTACTTTTCGACTTGGCTGATTAAGAATTCCTCAGCGACGTAGCGGCGGATTTACCCCGAGCTTGTCCAAATTGCAGCCCGCCCCTCGACGATGACCTGCGGCTCCGCCGCTTGCTCTGCGGAAAGGCTCCGCCTTTCCGTTGCGCCCCACCGATAAACCTCCTCCGCGCCGCCTGCCCCGATGGCTCGGGGCAGGCGGCGCGCAGGGGGAGAAAATGCAGGCGATGGGCCGGAAAGGCAGAGCCTTTCCGCAGAGCAGGGGGCGAAGCCCCGTCAAACGACTTGATCGCCCGCTAATTTGGACAGCCGTGGGTTTACCCCGCCATCGGTGCTGGAGTTTCAACTCCCGATGGCGGCGCCAAGCCGGCGCGACGTCGATTTCCGCCGGCGGCCAGGGATGGCGCCGGCCTCCGCAATGAGTATACAGACTGTACTAGTCCATGTCAAGTAAATAGTAGAGGCTACAATAGAAATATCATAGTCTGCGACAAAACGTCAGAACCCTGGTGAGAACCTTGATCGGTGGCGTAGGGTTGGAGATGATCGAATCTGTTGATTCTAAAGCCTGGCCGCCGGAGACCCCCACTTCCGCCCGTGGCGGCAGGTTTTCGTCCCGCCTCCAGGGTTCGGACAATTTCATGGGCGAAACTCGATGGACATATTCACGCGCGAATTTCTATAGACAAATTCACACGCGAAATTGACCGGAAATAGGGAAAACGAGGAGCGGCCGCAGCGCGCGTTCGGGTCTTTGGCGCCTGCGCGAGAGCCTCGCGCCGAACGGCGTTCGGCCTCGGTGCGACTAGCCAACCGCGGCTGTCCAGAACCGCGTACGATCATGCCGTTTCATGGAACTTCGCCCCGTATGGTGATGAGAATAGCTGCACCAAAGGCACCTCGGAGTGCGGTAGCAGCGGCTACCGCCTCCCGCTTTCGGTTCATACCGCAAATGTGCGAGGTGGGGACAAAAGCGGTAGCTGCTGCTACCGCACTCCAAGGCGCTTCGCGCACGAGATTTGTTCGTAATCTCCCGGAACGAAAAAGGGCACCCTTTTCGGATAGGCAGCGGCGAAGCCGCAGCGCATCGGTCATTGGCCGGACCGTGAGGTGGACATGCTCGGTTCGCGAACCGCCGCTACAAACACGTGGACGCAGTGCGAAGCAGTGACTTAAACTTAAGGCGCTTTCACCACCGCAGCCGGAAAAGGGAAGGCCGCTGTTGGGAAGATGCCGAGGTTCGATTCATCGGATTGTGAAATCATATTGATCTAACAAGGAGAATGCCCATGCCTGTTGAGAACGCCGACTCGCCCGGAGTGATGGAAAACCCCCTCAAGAAAATGCTTCGCGAAGGGAAACCGGTGATTGGCACGACCATCACGGTGGCGAGCGCGGAAACCGCCGCCCAGGCGGCGACGCTCGGGTTTGATTTCCTCTGGATCGAGATGGAGCACAGCCCCATCACGCTCGAAACTTTGCGGACGATGGTTCTGGCCACGCGCGGCCTGAAGGCGGTGCCCATTGCCCGTGTTCCCGTCAACGAGCTTTGGACCGCGAAACGCGTGCTGGATGTGGGGGCCCTGGGGGTCATCTTTCCGTTTTGCAGCACTCCGGAATTAGCGCAGCAGGCGGTGGCGGCCTGCAAGTATCCCCCGCACGGCCGGAGAGGGTCGGGGCCGGGCTTGGCGTCATTCCGCTGGCCGGCTCCCGAGGGTTACCACACCTTTGCGGACAACAATGTGATGGTCGTGATCATTATCGAAGAGGTGCGGGCTCTCGAGCAGGTCGAGGCGATTGCCGCGACGCCGGGCGTTGATGTCATCTTCGTTGGTACGAGCGACCTTTCATTTTCCATGGGTCTGCGCGGGCAATCGGGCCATCCGCGGGTTCAAGACGCCTTGAAAAGGGTTGTCGCCGCAGGCAAAGCGAACAACAAGTTCGTGGGATTGCCGGTTAAGGATTCCGACCAAATAAAGAAGTATGTGGACCAGGGCTTCCAGTGGTTCCAGACCGCGACGGAGCTTGGCCTGATGGCGCGCGGCGCGCGCGAACTTCTCGAACCCCTGGGCCGGGCAGCGGAACCGTTGCAAAAAGGACTGCTGTATTGATCGGGTCATCTGGCCATTGGGTCATCGGATCATCTGCAAGCCAGGGTGACACCACGGGCCGAAGACCGGCACAGTTCACGGCCGAGCGGCAATCCAGAAAGGCATTCACCACAGACACAGAGGTCACGGAGAAGAAACGCAGATAAGTACGGCGATTCAACAAACGAGGGCTCAGCCATCCCTATCCGCACAAGCAGACGTACTTCTCTCTGTGACCTCTGTGTCTGTGGTGAATCTTTTCCTCGCGGTCAGCCCAGGAACCCGCGGAAGCGGGCAGGTGAAACCTCGTAGCCGGGGAAAATGCCGGCGGGATCTTCTACCCCCAGATGGCGCATGGCCAACTCGGCGAAAACATCGCGGAAATCGGTGGTTAATGCCAGGTCGCGCCCTTCGTGGAGTTGATGGTCTTTGAGGCCCGGCCAATCGCCGTAAACCTTTCCACCCTTCACCGCTCCGCCAAGCACAAACATGGCGTGAGCGTGGCCGTGGTCCGTGCCGCGGTTGCCGTTTTCATGGGCAGTGCGGCCGAACTCCGACATGGTGAGGACGGTGACGTCCGCCATACGGTCTCCCATGTCGGTATGAAACGCTGCCAGGGAGTCGCCGAACTCCTGTAAGCGGTTTGCCAATTGTCCCTTCACTCCGCCTTCGTTCACATGGTTGTCCCATCCGCCCACTTCCGCGAAGGCAACCTCCAGGCCGGCGCCGGATTTGATGAGCTGCGCGATCTGCTTCAAGCTCTTCCCCAAGGGGCCGCGCGGATACTGCGCGCCATTTTCCGGCTGATACGCTCCCATCTGGATGCGTTGCAGGGTGGAGATGGCTTCAAAAGTCTCGTGCGCCGTGCTGGAAAGCAGCCGGTCTGAAGCCGAGGCATACATCTCCTCGAAGGCGCTCTCCACCAGTTACACGCCGCGCCCCTGGAGGTTGGCCTTGCCCGCCAGGTGGAAGCCTTCGAGGTCCTGAGTGCAGAGGCAGGATGCTGTGCCCATCATCGTGCGAGGCGTGGAGGCGGCAAAGGCCACAGCGCGGAAGGGCGTGGCATCGGCATGGGGAGCGCTTTGCAGGAAGCGGTTCAACCAACCGTCGGGAGTGGACTTCACTCCGGGCGTCGCCGACTCCATGTAGTCCTGGGCGTCGAAATGTGAGCGCGTGGCGTCGGGCGAACCGGCTGCGTGAATGACCGCCAAATGCCGGGCGTCGAACAGAGGCTTTAGAGAGGCGAGGCTGGGGTGCAGGCCAAAGACCCCGTCAAGATCCAGGGCGCTCGGGCCGGCATCGTTGCGCTGGGAGGGCTCCGGGATGGCAATGCTGGGGCGCAGGGCGTAGTAATTCTTTTCGCCGTAGGGGACCACGATGTTCAGCCCATCGGCGGCGCCGCGCTGAAAAATGGCAACCAGGATTTTCTTGCGCCCCGGCTGCTCCGCCGCGAAGGCTGTCCGCCGCAGGAAGCTCGGAACGAAGCCCGCGCCGAAAAGGCTCAGGCCCGTGGTCTTCAAGAAATAGCGTCGGGAAATGCTCATAGTGCCCTCGATTGCGAGTAAGGTGTCAGGTATCAGGTGTCAGGTGTCAGAGAAACCCTCACTCTCTATACCTTTCAGTTGGCTCCTCGGATCCGGTGCGTGACACCTGGCACATAGTGCCTGACACCGATACCTGGCACCTGACACCTAGCCTTTGTGCCTGACACCTGGCACCTGCTAACTGACACCTTCCCCTCATCGCCGCTGGAACTCCGGCGACCCGAGCAACAGCGCCGCCATCAGCTTGGTCTTTGGGAAGGCGCCCGGATCACCTAAGCCTACACTGTCTAAATTCTCCAAACTCTTCATGACTGCCGACTGGGTTTCGTGCGAAACCTGCCCGCCCAGCGTTCTTCCCACCAGGTGATCCCATACTGCGTGGGGGTCATCGGACGGGGTGAGAGATTGAAGATCGAGTTGGGTCCTGCGAATACGGTTGGCCGCCAGCACCATGGAAAAATTCATTCGGGCCAGCAGCGTGCCGGAGTTAATCCAATTGCTGGCGCGGTCGGGGAAACCCGTGGGTGCTTGATAAAGGAAAAGCGGCTGGCCCATCCGCATGATCATCCCCAACAGCGGCGCGCCGCCGTCGGTTTCCGCGTCCAGCGATCGCAGCGCGCTGGTCACGAGCTCGAAAGGAGACTTCACTTTCGCCCGGAAGGCAGCTTGCGAGTTGAATTCCCGCGAAGTCAGGATGGTTTTCAAGACCGAACGAATATCGCCCTGAGATTCGCTGAAGGTGCGAGCGGCGCGGTCAACAATCGAAGCTGGAGGGTCATCGGCAATAAAGTGCCGGCAGAGTTTGAGGGAAATGAAATGGGCGGTGGAGGGATGTGCCGCCAGCATCTGAAGGACTTCCATGCCATCTTCCATCCCGCCCTGACCCTGTATCTTGCGGCCCAGAACCACTTTTTCACCGTAGTCGTGAAAGCGCGGGCGGAAAATGAAGCCGCCTCCCTGGCGTGGGCGATCGATGGTCCAACCGGTAAAGCAGCGCGCGACGTCCCGCACGTCTTGCTGAGTGTACCCGCCGTCCGCCCCCAGGGTGTGGAGTTCCATGAGCTCGCGCCCGTAATTTTCGTTCAGGCCACGCCGGGCTTGGGTAGGGCCGAGGCCAGCGTTCTCCTTGGGCGCCACGCTCAGCCAATTATCCAGATAAAAAAGCATGGCGGGGCTTTGCGCCGTGGCTGTGAGCAATTGCCCAAAATTGCCCAAAGCATTGGGGCGGATCGTATCGTGCTCGAACGAAGTCAGGAGCCACTTATCGACACCCTTGGCGGCATAAACATTGAAATGGTTCATCCAGAAATGAACCATGACTTCCTGGAGCTGCCGCTGGCTGTAAGCCGCGCTCCAGAGTTGTTCGCGGCCAAGCTCCATGAGGATCCGGCGCGGCCCGCCGGCTTCCATCCCTGGACTCATTTCAGGACCAGCTTGCGGACCATTGCCATCCGGGTCGGGAGCCGCCGCTTGCCGGCGTTCCATGGGTCCCTGCGTTGCGGCTGGTTTGTTGCCTTTTTTCGGGGCATGGAAGTCCTCCATCAGTTCTTCCGGGCTCATCGTCAGGGTGGGAAGGGCGGCGATTCTCTGCTCCACTGCGGAGTCTTCGATTCTTTCGGGATGGAGTTGTTCGTCCAGCAGAGCGGTGATGCCTACCTGCTTTGCTCTTTCCAAGTCTTGAGGCCGCGGCCCAAACGTCGTCCGGCTGAGAAAATGCCAGGCGGCCGGGTCGGCCGGAAGTGCTGGAATAGCATTCTCTTTCATTGAAGTGCTTTTTATGCAGAAACAGCCGCGCAGAAGGGATAGGTAGCCTCCTTCCCTACGGCCGTGAAAACTGCGTCGATAGTGACCCTAGTTGAACGCCCTCAAAGGGATTATAACCCCCCCCCGGGGAGGAAAAGTTGCGCCGTCTAAAGGATACCGTGGTCAACCACAGCTTGTGCAGGTGTGAATGCGAAGCTTTAGAGTGCGGCAGCTTGCTGCCGCTTTCCTCCCAGCGAGCTTGCTCACGGGAATGTCGACTCGGAGCACAACCCCCGCCAGCATGCTGGCTCGGGAAAAAGCGGCAGCAAGCTGCCGCACTCTAAAGCTTCGCACCTATGGGCCGGGGGTCCATCCCAAATCCTTCCGTTACTTCAACGCCAGACGGCCCGATGAGGCGAAAATCTGTTTTTATCCAGGCAACCCTTTCCCAAGGCCTGGCTTCCCAGCAAGGGATGACTTTTTGTCTGTAGTCACCTAGGGGTGTCTCTTGCAGTTGTCTGTGCGGTCTGCCGGCAGTCGGCGTAGCATCGGCCCAAGTAAAGTTTTCTGGCAAATGCCAGCAGGGGTAGACAACTTGCTTCGAATGGCTCGGAATGCGTCCCGTCGCGGAAGTTTTCTGGCGGGGGTGGTTGGCAAAACTCTCATCGTCGCGATCGCGCTTCTGATCGTGGCCATTGGAGTTCTGGCCACGCAATCGCGCTTACACCCGGCAGGGCAAAGCGGTACTTCCTGGCACATTACGAAGAGCAGCCGCATGGCAGAGTGTGGCGGCGAGAAGTTGGTGCCGAGGCAAACGGATGATTCCCGGCCCCCTGCCCCCATCCTCAAGACTGAAGTCATTATCCATTATTCCCCGGTTTCCCCCATTGAGGTTCCTCTCTCGGAACTAGCCGGCGTTCCTCAATCGCACGGCTTAAGAGGACCGCCCCGCGCCTAATCCCTTTCCATTTCCCGTATCGGGCCCTCGCTTGAGAGGGTGACCGACACGCGGATTATCTCCAATCAATCAATGACCTCAGGGAGCGGCAGTTAAGCCGCTGTCCCTAGCGGTGATTGCGACGTGCGCAGGCTGCCAGTGCTTCAACACTTGATGTCTTCTGTGGGCGGTGGATGCGTGAATCGCCCCCAGCGTTTACAGCGCCGCAATCGAACATATCGAAAGGATGGAGGGTAGCATTGTGAGCGCAATTCTTGAGGCGCCAACCATGACAGTGGATGTGGAGGCTGGGAACGAGATTCGCCCGGGCGCGCAGGGCTCCGGCGAAGGGATGAGTTTTTTCCCTACAACTTTTGTGAAACGGAAGGGTTTCCTCGGCCACAACCCTTCAACAGATCCGGGCGCGATCCCTGCCCCGCGAAGACGTTTCTTTCCGCTGGCTCATGATTCCGGCCCCCGGGTTGCGCAAACGGAAGAGCATGGGGTATCCGCGGCGCGGTCTTGGCCGTCTCCTCAATCGCCGATTCCGCCCACCCCCGGCGGGGCGTTGTTAGCTGAATTTGACGCCCTTTACGACAAGTACCAGCGGCGCGTCTATCGGCAGTGTTTTCGCATGTTGGGGAATGCGGAAGACTCCGAGGATCTGACCCAGGAGGTCTTTCTCCAGTTGTTCCGGAAGGCCCACACGTTTCGTGGCGAATCGAGTTTTTCCACGTGGCTGCATCGCCTTACGGTCAACACGGTCTTGATGCGATTACGCCGCCATCGCCGGTGGCGCGAGGTGGTCACCTCCATGGACGTTGCCCCGGGCTCCCACCAGGAGGTGAGCGACGTTCTTACCAAGGTGCGCGCCCTTTCGGCCCCAGCGACCGACACGTTGGACAGGATTAGTCTTAACGTGGCGATTGCCCAATTGTCTTCCGGTTACAAGGAAATCTTCCTCCTGCATGACCTGGAGGGCTACCGGCACGATGAGATCGCGAAACTGCTCGACATCACCGAGGGGACGTCGAAGTCGCAACTGCACAAAGCGCGGCTCAGGCTCCGCGAACTTATCGAATCTGCGGGCGGGAGGGGCAATGGGATGCGACATGCATCTGCGGCTCATAAGAGCCGAAAGAGGCGCTGCCATTCTCCCCGCCTAGAGGAGTATGCATCTGCCTAGCCGGGTTTGCGAGCGCTGTGCGAAGCTTTAGAGTGCGGCAGCTTGCTGCCGCTTTCCTCCCGGCGAGCTTGCTTGCGGGGATTCCAATTACACGCGCGATTCGCCGCCAGCAAGCTTCGGGACAAAGCGGCAGCAAGCTGCCGCACTCCAAAGCTTCGCATGCAAGCATAAGGAGTAGGCGCACCGCTCAGCGTAGCAGCACGGCCAGCAAGGCTTGGTATCCATCCACCAGCAGACCTTCGTAGCCGTGCGGGGTCCCGTCCCAGGCTTTCCAATCGTACGTCATGCCATTCGGACCGAAGCCCTGGAAGCCGCCCTTCTCAAACCCTGCGAGCATCGGAAACAGCATGGCGTCGGCTTCCTTGTGCCGGCCCAATTGGTACAAGGCTGCCAGGGTGAAATAGGCCCAGCACGCGGTGGCGCCGCCGTTCTCATAGATTTGAAACCCATCCGACCCATCTTCTTTATCCGGTCCGCCAAAGCGCTTATCGTGATCGACGTAGTCGCCGCGCCGAATGGGCACCAGGTTTCCCGGCAGGCCGTATTCGAAATGTGTGTAACCCACCTCTTTCATCTTGGCGAGGAGGCGATCCATGATGAGGTTTGCCTTGTCGCGCGGGACTAAGTCATAAGCAATGGCCACGCTGTTCACGAAGGTAAAGTAGTAATCGTGCAGGTTCCCGTCAGCGCTTTTCCAGCCGGCCAGCACTCCAGTTTTGGGGTCGTAAAAGGTCGGGAAATAGACCGTGCGGAGTTTTTCGGCGCGAGCGGAAAACATCTGCGCATCATCCGGCTGGTTTGCCTGACGGGCGATTTCCGCCATGTTTTCGAGAGCATGATAGGCAAGGGCGTTCGAGTAAGCATCTTGATAGCCGAAGCCGATGGTGTCCCACCAGTTGGCCGGGCGCACCGAGACCTTTTCCGGCCAGGAGCCGTAGTTCCCATTCATGGGGTACTCCAGCAGCCCGTCTCCATTCACGTCCATGGCCAACATCCTGGTGGTCCAGTCCTTCAGCCCGCCATAGTTCTTTTCCAGCCAGGCGTGATCGTTGCTGCCGCGGACGTATTCGCAGGCGGCGATCAAAAGGGAGGGGTAGGTGTCGCTAAAGTCGAAGCGGGTGTCGCCTCCATATCCCTCCATTCCGTAACCTTTCATTCCGCCGAGGTATCGGTCCAAAGTTTGACGAACCATATCGAGCGCGGTGAGGCCGGGGGCCAGCGGCGGCGTGCGGGGCGCCATCGAGGAATACAAGAATACCGTGAAGGCCACCGGGTCACTGGCGGCGTGATTGGCGAGCACTCGCGCCCGCGGATTCAGTTGAAAGATATTCAGCCAATTGCGCCGGAACCCGTCACATCTCGGGTCGTGGGCGATCGCCGGCGAGTCGGGATAGATGGCCACGATATCCAGATCGTAATCAATTTGGGGCAGGGCAGCGGTGGCGGCGGAGAAGGTAACGCGCACGTAGTCGTCGCCCTTGCCTTGGTCATATCGGAATGCGTCATAACCGAGCGCCGGACCGTGGTCGGGGCTGGAAGTTATGCGGAAAGTTCCGAGGTCAGGCAGATGCAAGAGTGCCGGCAGTGGCACGCTGCTGTCGTCATTGATGAGGCCCAGCAGCGTGGCATGGTTAAGGTGGGGATTGAAGTTCAGCACCAGCGGTGGCGGTTGATTTGCGGCGCTAAACTGCGAGCGCAAGCGAATCTGGCGCGGCGAGAATTGAAACGTCCACGCGGGTGTCGTCGTGGCAGAAGCGCCGGCGGGACGATACTCGAATGTCGTGCCCACGTTGCGCACCTGATAAGCTGTGTCCGTCTTGGCTGGCGGGCGCAGCGGGTTAGCGCTGAGCTTGTGCTTACCCAACGAATCCACGGTAAGGGCTACGAAGGCCGGCTGGTCATGCGCCAGCTGAACGCGCATAAACGGGGATTGATACTCGAGCGCACTGTTTGATTGTGCGACAAGAGCCGTGACGGCCAGGAAAATTGCAGGAATCAAGGTTCGTGAGCATTTGGGCATCGGTCGTTCTCCGAGGCGAGGGTTTTCAACGGCGAGATACTAACACGTCTTGGATACATCACTTGAATACATCAGATGAATACATCCGAGTGACAGCCAGCCTTTCTAATGATAATCTTCACCACTCTTTGGGAGGGCAGTACCCCCTTGTGCGTTGGAGGGGGCCGATCCCGCCGCGAGGAAATTGCGGCGGCTACTTTGCGGAGGTAAGGTCATGTCGAGTTTATCGATCGGGATCATCCTGTCGATTATCGCGGGGACGCTTAACGGGAGCTTTGCCGCTCCCACCAAATATGCCAAGGTCTGGAAATGGGAAAACATCTATTCGGTCTTTGGGCTATTTGGGATGGTGATTTTTCCATGGCTCGTTGTTTTCTTGACCATCCCCAACGCCGGGGAGGTTTATCACGGAGTCGCCGCGAAATCGCTCCTGCTTACAATCGCATTCGGTGTGGGTTTTGGTCTGGCCCAGATCTTCTTCGGACTTGGGATTGCCGCGATCGGTATGGCCCTGAATTTTGCCATTGCCATCGGCATATCCACGGTGCTGGGCTCGCTCGTCCCGTTGCTGGTGCTCCACCGTGAACGGGCGTTCACCCCGCAAGGTCTCATGCTTTTCCTGGGGGTGCTGCTGATTCTGGTCGGAATCGTGGGGTGCTCAATTGCCGGAAAAATGAAGGACCAGCATCAGGAGGCTGCTGACCCACGCCCGCGTGAATCCGCCGCCATCCCGATGAGCTTTAAAGCGGGACTCATTATTTGCGTGCTCGCGGGACTGGGCTCGCCCTTGACGAACTTCGCCTTGGCGTTTGGCGCGCCGCTGCTTGATCTCGCAGCCAAGCAGGGGGCCACAATCACGAACCAGGCCAATGTGATCTGGGCGCCAGTGAACACCGCGGCGTTCATCCCCTACATCATCTATTGCATGTTTCTCTGGAAAAAGAACAACTCCAGGGGCCTGTTCCGCGCCCCGGGGACGGGGTT
>Ga0208034_1002087_pt1 | contig 10876 bp, 10 predicted proteins | sample June2015DPH_8_10_FD_184699 | JGI IMG/M metagenome (GOLD analysis project Ga0208034, IMG submission 184699) | Peatland microbial communities from SPRUCE experiment site at the Marcell Experimental Forest, Minnesota, USA - June2015DPH_8_100... | ecosystem: Environmental > Terrestrial > Soil >...
TCGAGTTGCGCACGGAGTCGGCATAGTCCAGGATCGTCCGGGCAAGCCGGATTGCTCGCGCATCGCCGGTAAGATCATAATACTCGGGCAGGAATCTTCCCAGGTGGCACCAGGCGACCACACTCGGGGTTACGGTCGTAGGATCCTTCACCATCAATATGTATTGCATGTAAGGATCGGCCAGTGCCTTTAGGTGGTCGTCGTCGAGCACGCCTGCCAAAGCAGTCAATCCTTCAAGCCAGCGCGGAACGAAGCGAGCAATACAACAATCACCCGTCACGTTCTTCCCGGCATTTCCTATCCAAGCGGAGTCCTCAATCACCCCCCAAACCTCATTCAGGTGACTCGTCAATCCACTCGCCTGGACCTTCAATTGATCCCGAAGCCAACCCTCCGACCGAACGGTTCCTAAAGGCAATTTGGCATATTTAATCTGAAGGAGCGGGCTGCGATTGTTTGGATAATTCGGAATCGCCGGCCAGGGATCATCGCCGGCCATCGGAAAGGCCGCCAGCGCATCGGCAGAAAACGCGCCTACACCGGCCACCGCGGCAATTAGTTCGCAAAATTCACGTCTGTCCATTTTTCTCCCTCGAGTAGGTTCTCTTATTTCCCTCATTCGTGAGGGCGTAAACTGGCCCGCTACTATATCGTGAGATACTTCCTGTAGGAGTTGTCGGCCTCATATTTCGGCACCGGAATCAGGTTGTAAAGCCGGGTGACAACCGACGGTCCTTTGTAGGTGGTCGAGTTGAACGTATTCACAGTGGCGCGGTGGCCTGCTCTGCCGGTGTCGGGTGCCAGGATTCCCCGCTTGAGCAGCAGCAGAGTCTGTTCGCTGGTGCCCCAGGAGCCAGCGCTGTTCTTGAGCCATTGCGCGCCCAGTCGTTGCATTGTCGTACCGATGCCGTACTCGTCGAAGGCACGCAACGCGACCATCTCATTGTAGTAGTCGTCCGGCTTCGCGTAGCCGTCGCCATGCAGAAACGGCGTATTCGAGAGAGCCGAAGCTGGCTTATGTCCGAATTCACTGCCGGTCAGTCGGCCTATCATCTGCCCGACCCAGATGTCACGGGCGCGATCGCGGTATTCGGCTTTTGAAATCACCAGTCGACCCTTACTAACGGAACTCGCGAACAATAGACTCGAGCCGGCACAGAGACACATGGCTCCAAGAACTGCTAAAGCAGAAATTCTCAACCAATCCGGCACGTTCTTCACTCCCGTTCGTCTTCCTGTCACATACCTGACGAGTCATCTTCGCCGTTTCCCGGACCGTTCACCACCTGGGAACTTATCCCCATGCGTCGCCGGGCGGTTTGAGGGCTGATCTTGTGACCCGCCCCGGAGGTCCTGTCTCCATCCTTCGTGCAGCGAGGCTGCTTTCACTCGGTCTTTACTACGACCTCTTTTCTGCACCGTTCACGGCACATTTTGGCGAGGCACGCCTGCGCGGCATTCGTGAAGTACGTCCAGAACGCGACGCTTAGCCAAAACAATCAACGAGGGTACTGGAATCTGTTTCTCCACTTCTCCACTTGGTCAGTTGGGTAATGCAAACGCGGTTACGCTATCGTCAGTAATTGGGTCGTCTAGGTCCGATCCGCCTGCGGAGGTAACCACGACGTATTGCTTACCATCCTTTCCTTCGTAAGTAGAAGGGACAGAGTGAGCAGCAGCCGGAAGCTTCACACTCCACAGTTCGGCACCGGTTTTTGCGTCGAATGCACGAAAGCGTGAATCATCGGTGGCGCCTATAAAAACTAGGCCGCCAGCTGTAGCGATTGAACCACCGAGATTCGGTCTGCCTGTTTGCTGTTTGCCGTCGGGCAAAGAATCTGTCACTCCAAGCGGAACCTGCCAAGCGATCTTGCTGGTGTTGACATTGATCGCTGATAGTCGACCCCACGGCGGCTGCTGGCAAGGTAGCCTGTTTTCAGAATCCCAGAATCGTCCCATGACTGCGCCAAACTTGTAAGGCGTTCCCGGCCGCTCTGGTGCCGGGACAAGGGATTCCAATTGACCTAGGTCCATTGTGTTGACAAACAAAAGACCGAGCTTAGGGTTGAATGACGCGCCCCCCCAGTTTGCACCCCCGAGCGTGCCCGGAAAGCTTACGAGGGTCCGCTGAAAGGGCACCGGGGTGTAGATTGGGCCAAACACGAAACGATTTCTGGTTATCAAATCACGACAGAAGGCTTCGTGTTCAGGCGTTACGGTGGCAATGTCTTCCATGGTGAAATTCTGCCGCGCCAGGGGCGGGGTCACCACAGGGTAAGGCTGTGTCGGGGAGGCCGCTTCGCCTGGTACATTGCTCTTCGGAACGGGACGCTCTTCAATCGGGTAAATAGGCTTACCTGTCACACGGTTCAAAAAGAACGCCATGCCACTCTTGGATACGATTGCCACTGTTGGTATGCGTTTGGAGCCATGCTTTATCTCCAGAAGAACGGGAGCAGACTCAAGGTCGTAATCCCAGATGTCGTGGTGGACAACCTGAAAGTGCCACAGCTCTTTCCCGGTGTTCGCATCCGCCGCGACGATGGTTGTTCCGAATAAATTATCCCCTTTGCGATCACCGCCGTACCGATCCCAAGAAGGGGCGCCGAATGGCATGTACACAATACCGTGGGCGACATCGACTGTCATGAAACCCCAGACATTTACGCCGGTACGATTCCTCCACCCGTCGCCAATCCATGTCTCGTGACCCTTCTCTCCCGGGCGCGGAATTGAGTGAAAGGTCCACACGAGTTTGCCGGAAAGGACATTCCAGGCACGTACATCTCCCGAGGGGCCTGTGCTCGGATATTCAGGAACGATCGACCCTGTAATTACGAGATTTTTGTAGGTAACGGGTGGAGATGTCATGCCCAGGAGGCCGACCTGGCCGTTTGTCACCTCAGGCGTCTTTATGTCGATGACGCCGTCTGTTCCGAAACTTACGACCGGCTTCCCTGTCTTTGCCACCAGGGCGATCAGTTTGCCGTCGCGCGTGCCGCAAAGCACTTCTGCCGGGTGAACCCCATCCCCTGGCCAGTACTCCACTCCGCGAAGACACGGAAGGCCGCTTCCAGGGGTATCGAAGCTCCAGACCTCTTTCCCGGTAACAGGATTCAACGCTACGATCTTATGATAAGGAGAAGAGAGGTACATCAGACCATCTGCGACGATAGGAGTCATCTCTGATGAAAGGAGGTGGCTGGTCCTCCGCCTTGGAGTCGCGACTTCTGCTTTGGGGTGTTCCGCGGCGGCTTCTGTCGGACTCGTTGGCTTCGGGAAAGTTGCGGCGAGATAGTTGGTAATCTCGTCGAGCTCGTCACCGGGAGCCTCCAATCCTTTCGAAACCATATTGTCAATGATGGAACTCCACTCCTCGCGATTGTAACGCTGGTGGGCGAAGAGCTCCACGCTGTGGCAAGTGGAACAAAGACGCGCCGTAACCTGTCTTCCTTTTCCTTCCGGAAGAGTCACTCCATCCGGAGGTTCTGTTACTTGTCCGGGGTGTCCGACAGAGGGCAGGGGTAACATGACTTCAGTTTGTGTTAACGGTTTAAGTTGATACACCCACGCGACCTTCAACTTAGCAACGTTCTTAAGGTTGATTTGTGCGAGTGGAGAATAGCGAAGGCCTCCCGCGTCGTAACCGTAAGTTGGCCAGTCTGCTTGTGCGAACGCCTGTACTGCGGAAAGGCCTATAAAAACAAGCATTGGAATTTGTTGCATTACCATCTCCGTTTCCGCACCTCGGTCCGGGAGTCATAGTTAGACTTTATTCCTGGGCCATCCAAGCGCTTTCTCTCTGGCACGCTACTTATACTCGGCCGCAAAGGCGTCAGCCTCGTGGTTCAGCTTCTCCGGGCTCACGACATGCGAATAAAGGAGCATCCGATACCGGAATGTCGCCGACTGCCCCTTATCGATTGTGAAATCAAACTCCGGTGCGCTGGGATCGAAGATTTTGCGGCCCCGGGGATTTGCAGCAAACAACCCGTTTCCGCGTGCCATCCAGTAGGTCGGGTCCCCTGGGTTTCGTGGATGATCAAGAATAGCGATGGCGATAACCTTATCGCCGGTTCTGCCGGTTAAGACACACCAGCGTCCGCGTGTTCCCTAGGCTTTATCTCCGCGTCTGCCTTCGCTGGTCAGATAGACACCACTAGCCCCTGGAGAACTTGCGCCGCTAACTCGAGTGGGCCGTCCGCTTGCCTCGCTGAAGATGCCACCCTTTTCCATGGGTGACTCCAGCCAGCCCGATATACGCATGCCGAACAGGCCCTCCTTATCGTCGTGAAAGACAACGTGGGTTAACGCGCGCAGCGTCGTGATCTGGTCGATCACGCGCGCGCCGCCCACCTTGGAAAACACGTATCGTGTGGTGATCCAGGATCTTTTCACCAGATCTGGCGATCCAGACAGATTCGACGGTGAACTCTCCCTGATCTGAGCCGCTCTTTGCGGACTGGATCCGTTCCTGGTAGATGGATCCCATTTTGGCGCAGTTCTCTGGCTTGATCGCGTTGGAATTATTCCAGAAATCGAATCCGTTAACATTGCCATAGTCGAACCACATTCCGACTTGGTGCCGGTGATCCTCACGCTCCCCGGGTTGGGGCGAGAACGGGTAGCCGCACATGACCACAGTACCGCCCGGAGCGATTACCGGAAATAATACCGGTTTTGAGTGTCGTGGGCCACAGGTAGGAGGTGAAGGGCATACCGTCAACAGTGACGTCGATACGTCTTTGCTCTTCTCTCGGAATTACCTGCACTCCTTTGTCCAATTGTGTTGCCAGCATCCCCGTGCCACCAGTGCTGCCACTTCGGGAGAACTGCGCAATCGATTGTTGCAATGTGACAAACATGAACAAATACCCGCAGCTGACTGCCCTTATTGAGTGTTTCCTCGCCACCATTGGTTCTTCAGTCTGTATGGACGCGAACACTTGTGGAACGATGATTAGAGTGCTAGAAGTGAAGCCAATCGATCAGGTTCTAGCAGCATTTGCAGTGCCGAGGGAGAGGCCACCCCAGCCAAAGGCAGACCTCCAAAACGGCAAGTTTTTCCTCCCTCGCGACCGTCTTTGGGCTAGAAGTTGATCTTGACGCTACCCCGGAAAACTCGGGCTGCGTTGGTTGTCGATGTGATCTGGCCAAAGGTTGACGAGGTGAGACTTGCGCTTGGAGTGCTGAAGTCCGGATGGTTCAGCACGTTGAACGCTTCCAGACGAAAGGTTGTGCTCAGACTTTCGTGGATAGGGAAGATGCGCGACATCTGCGCGTCGAATTGAAGCGACTTTGGCCCCCTAAGGGAATTCTTGTTGATGCTCCCATAGGTCCCCAGATAGGGACAGCCGTTTGTACTCGCGCACGGCGCGGCGACTTGTGCGAAGGCTGCCTGATTCAAGCATTCGCGGTTTGCTTCACCCTTGGCCTTTTGGAACTTTACCTCAGCGTAGGGATTCGCGCCGGGCACCAGGTTAGGACGGTCATTGCCCACGTCGGTGAGCGAGTTATCCTGACCCGAGGTTACAGTGAACGGCGCGCCGCTTTGGATGTGGATGAGCGGCGCAAGTTCCCAGTTATTGACCACCAGCTTTTCGAGGTTGTTGACGTGGTTGTTGAAGCCGCTCTTAGCGACCAGAACGAAGTTCCCGGTTTGTCGGTAGTCGGAGCCGCAGGGACCGTAATCCATGGACGGGTTGTTGGGATTCTCCACGGTCGTGGCGGCGAGATCGCCCTGGGCATCCTCGATGTTGAGGCATTATGTGGGCGTGGACGAGTATTTGTTTCCAACCAGTGCTGTGCCAGTGAGTGGATCTACGAGTGGAATTGGGTTATGGCTCGAGTTGCAGGGATTGCTGCCTGAGACTCCCGGGACACCGTCCGTGAGAGAATAGTCGCCTGCCAGGTTGGCCGCCGTGGGCACTGTGGCTTGCGTCGCGGCTTGCGCCGGACGGGCCAGCGTGTGCTGGTACGCGGCGAAGGCAAACATCTTGTTGTGCTTGACGGGACCGCCTGAGAAGTTCCGGCAACGATTGGCTAAGAAAAACGGGGCATATCTAGACTCGCCTCGTATGCAAGAGCTTTCTACGATGGCCGCAGCGGAAAGAGACGTGTGCATATATCCGGCCTGTTGTTGAGCGGAGGAGTGATCCACTCTGGCCATAATGGAATTTGTGTTTCTTCTCCGCCTCAGGTCATCGGCCTTTAACGGCCCGCCCCCGTCCAGGTTCTGAAAAAGCTGGTCTCGCCAGTTGCGCTATCGTTGGTGGCTCGAGTATCTCGTTGGGAAAGCTCTTCGGTTCTTTCTGGTTCTCGGTTATGCCGCGCATCGGTACTCTTGCTCGTGAGCAATCAGTGACCAGATGATGCGGGCGTTTTGTTGGCTACCGCGACACAGGCTTTCGTTGTCCCGAGTCGCTGCTGTATGTCTGTGATCCAGAGACTTCGCTTATCGGTCTTTGTTTTAGCTCGATAAACGACCGATCGAGCGCCATGAATCAGCAGCGTTCTCAGGTGCGGATCGCCACGCTTGCTGATGTCCAGCAGCCGGTTTTTGCCGCCGCTGGAGTTCTGCCGAGGAACCAGGCCCAGCCACGCAGAAAACTGCCGTCCATTTTCAAAAGCGCGCCCGTTGCTGATCGCGGCGACAATCGCCGTCGCTATCAATGGTCCCACGCTTTCGATGGCGGCAATGCGTCGACAGTCCGGAGTGTTTTGGAACGCGATCTGAATCCGGCCATTAGCAACGGCGATCTTCTCGTCCGGCGGCGCCAGTTCCTCATAGAGGCTCTGAAATAGCTCCCGACCAAAGCCTGTCAGCTGACTCTCGGCGTCTTCCAGCACTGTCGGCAAGCCGCTGCGCACCCGTCCTCGAAGCTGTCGCAACACGATCCGATACTCGGCCAACAGGCCGCGGATCTGGTTGAAGAGTTGTGTGCGATTCGCAACCAGGCGGCTTCGAATCCGGTGCGCGCACTGCAGGTCCTGCTGCTCGACGGACTTCTGAGGCACAAACCGCATGTTCGGACGCGTCACGGCTTCGCAGATCGCTTCGGCATCGTTGGTATCGTTCTTCTGAGACTACACATATGGCTTCACGAACTGCGGCGCCATCAGCCGAACCGTATGACCTAATCCGCCAATCACACGCGCCCAGTAGTTGGCGCTGCCGCTGGCCTCGATCCCTACCAGGCAGGAATGCTGTTCGGAGAAGAATCGAACCACTTCACTTCGTCTCAACTTCCGCCGCAGTTCCGCTCGGCCCGCCTTGTCCGCTCCATGTACCTGAAAAACCTGCTTCGGGATATCCAGCCGAATCGTTGTCGCCTTCATCATGGTCTGTCCTTCTCGCAGCGAGCCTATCAACTCACCTCTACGAGGCGGGTCCATCCGATTAGGTCAACCAGGCGTCACAGCACAGTTCTCAGTGGGCAGTGGGCGGTGGGCAAGAGTCAGCGGGAGGCCGGTGCAAATCGGATGGTGAAGCCGAAGCGGGCGACGCGGGGCTGGCCGAGGGTTGTGGTGGGGGTCTTGGAGACTTCGATAGAGCGGTTGGTGAGATTTCCACCCGCGGCGAAGAGGGTAAGGCGCGAGCCGATGGAGTGGGAGGCGTAGGCGTCGAGGCGGAAGTAGCCGGCGAGGAGGTAGGTGTTGGCGTCGTCGTCGAACATGCGGCCGCTAAGGCGGCTTTGGAGGCTGAGCGTGCCGAGGCGTGGGCGGGAGGCGCGGAGATTGAGAGAGGCGAGATTGCTCGCGACCTCGGGAATCCACTTGCTGTAGTCGAGCGCGCCGCGGGAGACGACGGCGTGGGCGTACTGGTAGCCGCCGTCAACGGCGAGCCAGGGAGCTGGCGCAAGCGAAAAATCGAGAGAAAAGCCGCGACTCTCGATTTGGCCGAGGTTCTGGCGCATGAGCAGGATGGGCGATGAGGTGGGGTTGATGGTGAGCGCGGTGATGGGTCGGTTGACCAGGGTGAGAAACCAGCTGGTGCGGACGGTTCCCCAGGAGCGCTGTGAGGTTAGGCCTGTTTCCCAGCCGGTGGCGTGCTCGCTGAGGAGATTGTTGTTGGAGAGGGTGAGTTGGTTGCCGACCTGAGTGGAGCGGTAGAGCTCGTTAGGCGTGGGCGCGCGAAAGGCGCGAAAGCCGGAGGCGGAGAGCGCCCAGTGAGGGCCGAGCTTGCGGGAGAGGCCTAGTCGGGGATCGAAGAGCCGTTGGGATTGCTGCGTGGGCTGGGTGGGGCTGAGCGTCCAGACGAGGCCGGCGGGTGAGGCGGTGTAGGTGAGCTGGCGGCCGTCATAGTTCTGATACCAGTCGAGGCGGGCGGAGGCGGTGAGAGTCCAGTCGTGGCGGACAGCCATGGCTTCAGCGTAGGCCGCGGAGTCGCGCTGATGATCTTGGAGGTTGGTGAGTGCGGCGGAGGAACCAAAGGTCTGTTCGCGATCCCACACGCGGACGTCGTGCGCATCGGCTCCGGCGACGAGGAGAAGACCGGCGCGGAAAGGCTGGCTAAAATGGAGAGACGCGCCGAGCTCGTTGACGGGAACGTAGGAGTAGCGCGTGCGGATTTCGCCGCAGCGGTAGGAGCACGAGGGAAGGCCAAAGTTGGGCAGGTTGGAGATGCTGGAAAAGCTCTGACGATAGCGCTCGCTGGAACCGTAGAGGCGGAGAGCGAGTGTGCCGCTGCGCTGCGCGGACCAGTCGGCGCCGGTGGCGTAACGAACAAGGCGCGTGGCGTTGAATTGGTAGGGCGTGCCGTTGTGGCGCGAGTCGTTGAAGCCACTTGCGCGGGCGAAGAGACGGAGCCAATGGAGTTGGCGGTCGGCGAGGAGCAGTGCGTTTTGGCTGTGGACATTGCTCGCGACATCAACGGAGCCGCGCTGGAAGGGAGATTCCTGAATGTAGCCGTCGGTGCCGAGAAGGCCGCCGGCAGCGAGCAGGCCCCACGGACCGATGGTGGATTGGGCGAGGAGGCTCGAATCGTAGGTGCCTTCGTCGCCGTAGGTGGAAGTGAGCTGAGCTTGGCCGGCGACGGGACGGACGGGCACGATGTTAATGACGCCGCCGATGGCGCTGGAGCCGTAGAGATCGCTAGCGCCGCCGCGGGCGAGCTCGATGGTGTTGATGGACAGCTCGGGCTGCTCCTGCCAGTGAATCCAGCCGCCGAGAGGATCGTTGAGCGGAACATCGTCTTCCGTGACGAGGGTGCGGCTGGCCGATGTGGAACCGAGGCCGCGCAGGCTGATGCCTTGCGAGGTGGGATTGGCTACGAGCGAGGGCGAGCGGCGAAAGAGCTCGACGCCGGGAAGCTGGCGGAGCTGATCGTCGAGCGTGATGGACGCGGTGGTACGGACCGCCTGCGCGGTGAGGACGCGCGTGGAAGCAGGACTTTCAAGATCGCCGAGCGGAGCACGGTAGGCGGTGACGGTGATCTGATCGAGACTTGTGGCGGGATGGAGGCGAATGGTGGTGGTGGTACCGGAGGTTGGAGCGCCGAGGGTGAGGGTTTGCGAGGCGAATCCGGGGGCGGAGACAGTGATGGTGCAGGGTGCGACGCAGGAGACGGTGAATGCGCCGGAGCTGGTGCGGCCGAGGGGATGGCTTGCGGCATAGGAGACGGTGGCGCCGGAGAGCGGAGCGCCGGAAGCGTCTTCAACGGTGATGGGGATGTGGACGGGGGCGGTCGCCGGGATCTGGGTTTGGGCTTGGGACGGGGCTTGAGCCTGGGCGCGCAGAGCCGGGACCGGCAGAAGCGCGGTCAACACCAGCGCGCCAACGATGGCTTTCGATTTCGACGATTGCATCGCTTGCATGGTTTGATACGGGGAGAGAGCGTAGCGCATGTTCAGCAACAATTCTGACACTGTACCTCGTCAAAATGCCATCCGCTTGCGATATGAGCCCGATTCCCAGAGTCGGCGGCGGTCGCGACAGCAATACCATCCGCGAAGCTCTGGAATCGCAGGCCGCGAGATTATGCGCGGAACGCGTCACGACCGAGGAGAAGAAACTACTTCATGCCAGCGCCCAGCGCTTAGATGAACTGCATAAGATATGTGCGCAGAGCACGCCATGCATACGGTCCCGAGTCATGCAGGCCCTTGGAGGCGGCCGATGTTCCGGCTCGAAAGGACGGAATTACGTGCCAAAGCGCAAGGATCGGAAACCCAAGACAAATCCAAAGCCCAAACAAAGCAAGCCAAGATCCGCTGTCGACTACGCGCTTGCCCTCGTACGGAAACGGCTCGCACCCCTCGAGGAAGGTGCTCCGCACTATCAGGTGCGTGAATGCACCGGTGTGGAGATCGCCGCCTGGTTCTCTCACTCCCGCGGTTCGGCGGCCGGCATCATCGTTACGATCAGGCTGCGAGAGCTGCCTCGGCGATCAACTGCGCAAAACTGAAGATGACCAGCAGCAGAAGTGTGTCAGCTAACGCAACGTGATGCGCCTTGCCGAATTTTCATCGTACTCGGCGATCGCCCGGCGCTCCCTTCTCGATGAATATTGCCGCCAGAGTAACTTTCGGAACTGAGTGTCGAGCCTGTTTTGTCCACAGATGTCGTTTCGACGACACACAGGCGAGTATGTGAAACAGAAAACGACGGATTTCCGAAAAAACAGGCAAGCACAAGACTGATTCTGAGAAAGCTCATCGCGACAAATCCGGTTGTGTGCTAAACCCTCGATCCAGTCCGGAGTTCGCAACCCTTACTTCAAGAGAACCCCGCAAAACGACATCTGCCGACGAAGTTCCTAGCATGACGTCCAGGGTGCCAGGGGCGACCTTCCATAGCATATCCCGATCCAGCAGCATCAAGTCCTCGGGCCGGATCGTCAAAGTCACGGTCTTCGTCTCCCCGGGGTTGAGAGTCA
>Ga0208034_1002092_pt1 | contig 10863 bp, 6 predicted proteins | sample June2015DPH_8_10_FD_184699 | JGI IMG/M metagenome (GOLD analysis project Ga0208034, IMG submission 184699) | Peatland microbial communities from SPRUCE experiment site at the Marcell Experimental Forest, Minnesota, USA - June2015DPH_8_100... | ecosystem: Environmental > Terrestrial > Soil >...
TCTCTTTCGGCGCGTAGCTGGTCGATATCAGGGTTATCTTCGTGGTTACCTTTCTCTTCCACCAGTTTATATCGGGGGCTACCTTCGCCGCCCACGTTCATCAGGGTCGCCTTCTTTCCCATATAACGTGTAAAGCTGGGCGCATCGTTACCAAAGCTGGTTGAATAACTGACCATGAACCCCTTGGAATATTCGAGCAGCGCCTGGAAGGTGTCCGGATTCTGACGACCGTCTCGCCAAGCAAAGATCCCCCCGTGGGCCACCACGGACCGCAAATACCTGTCAGCCATAAACCAGTGGACAAGGTCGATGGCGTGGCTCATCCATTGGTCGGCGATGCCACTGGAGAACTCCTTGTAGAGCCGGAATTCAAAATAGAGTTGCGGGTCGAAGGGACGAGGCGGCTTGGTCATCAGCCACCTGCCCCAGTCGGTATCTTCGGCGCGGAGTTGGTTCACTTCAGGCCGCCCCCGCCACCGCGGCCCGTGATAGTTCCACACGATTTCCACCTTGCTCACCTCGCCCAGGGCCCCCGTCTGGATGAGTTCGCATGCCGCCTGCGGGTACGGTTCGCTGCGATGCTGCGTGCCCACCTGAACAACCAGTCGCTTTTGCAGCACCGCGTCGCGCGCCGCCTTGACCTCCTCCAGGACGTTCCCCATGGGCTTCTCCACGTAGGCATCTTTCCCGGCCTCGGCAACGAGCTTCAGGATAGGGGAATGCGAATGTTCGGGTGTGGAAATCAGAACGGCATCAACGTCCTTCAAAAGCAGAAGATCCTCGAGATACTGGAACTGTCGCGGCGGCCTGCCGTAGTAAATCTTATTGGCCAAGACCGCTTTCTCCCGATTCACTTTCCAGAGGTCGCAGACGGCGGTCATCTCGACGTTATGTTTCGCCCCCAGCCGGGAGACAATCCAATCCAACTCGCCCCCGCGACTTCCAATTCCGATGTGCCCCAGCGAGACTCGATCGTTGGCGCCCACGATGCGCCCATAGGAAGCCGCCGTGGCCCCCAGGGCGGTCCCGGCCAGCATGGAAGCAGTGCGATTGAGAAACGACCTGCGGTTGATGGTTTTTTCCGGCTTGTCAAGCATCGTATCCCCCGTTGGTAAGGTTGGGGAACATCTTACACCAAATTGCCGATTGCTGATTGTCGATTGACGATTGAAAAAGTGGTGTGCCAAATTGCTGATTGTCGATTGACGATTGAAAAAGTGGTGTGGCAACTCCTTCCAATGTGCATCAGCAATCGGCAATCGAAAATCAGCAATTCCGGCTTACTTGCTGGGGATGCGGGGGAAGGAGCGCGGGATGATGCCTGTTCCTTCCTTCACCGTGATGATCTGGTTGATGGCGAGGTTGGTGAGCTTATCCACGGTTCCGCTCGGCCAGGTGATTTCCAGCCGTTCGATGCTCTTGCGCTGTCCCAGGCCGAAATGGACGCGCGGATCGTGGGCGGACATGTAGCTCATGCCGCCTTTCCTCTGCTGGTATTGAGTAAATCCCTCGGAAACCAGCTTCAGCGCCGCGCCCACGCCGTCGCGATTCGACGTGGTTCCTACCAGCATCACTTCCAGCCAGTTATTCGCGTTGCCGCCGTCGTTACGCAGGAGCTGGGGATAGCCCCCGCTGACGGAAATGGCGATGTCCAGGTCACCGTCGTTATCGAAGTCGGCCACCGCGGAGCCGCGTCCCACGACGGGCTTCATGAAGTCCGGACCCAGGAGTTCCGAAACCTTCTCGAATTTCCCCTGGCCGAGGTTGCGGAACATGAGCTTGGGTTCCATGAAGGTCTCTTCGCTGTGGTAAAGGCTGATATTATCCAACATTGATCCATTAACTTGAAATATATCAACCCAGCCGTCGTTATCGTAGTCAAAAAGCTTTGTGCTGACCCCGCTCAGCAAGGTCGCTTTGTTCCCCATGGCGGAGCTGTAGGTCGCGTCGTCGAACGTCTGGTCGTGATTGTTGCGGTAGAGGCGGTTCAACTCGAAATCCAGGTGGGTCACGTAGATGTCGAACCAGCCGTCCCCATCCACGTCCGCGGCGTCGGTGCCCATGCCGGCCTCGTATTTCCCGTCTTCGCTGGCCGCCACTCCGGACATGAAGGAAATATCCTCAAACGTCCCGTCCTTCTTGTTGATGAAGAGGGAATTCGGCCAGGTGTCGTTGGCCACGAAGACGTCCGTCCAGCCGTCATTGTTGAAGTCGGCGAGCACCACGCCCATGCCTTTTACCTCGGGGATGCCGATCCCCGATTTCTCGCTCACGTCGGTGAACGTGCCATCGTGGTTGTTGTGGTAGAGCTTGAGCCGCAGCCCTCGATAGTTGTCCGGATGGCAGTAAGCGCGGTAGCCGGGCCGATGCTCGCCGCAATAGAGGTTGGTCTTGGGCGACCAGTCAATGTAGTTGCAGACCAGCAGGTCGAGATACCCGTCCTTGTCGTAATCGAACCAGCCCGCGCTGGTGGACCACTGGCCCTCGTCACCGACGCCGGCTTTGGCGGTCACATCCGTGAAGGTGCCGTCCCCGTTATTGTGGTAAAGGATGGCCCGGCCGTAGCCGGTGACGTAAAGGTCGGGATAGCCGTCGTTGTCGTAGTCGCCCACGGCCACGCCCTGCCCGTAGAGGCCCTCGGCGCCCACACCAGCCTTTTCCGTCACGTCCGTAAAGGTCCCATCGCCATTGTTATGATAAAGGGCGGAGCGCAGCGGGTGCGGAGGCTTGTACCACTCGGTCTCCGCCGTCTGCACAAAATAAAGGTCCATCAATCCGTCCTGGTCGTAATCAATCCAACCCAGGCCGCTGCCCATGGTCTCGAGATAGTTTTTTTCCGCAGTGAAAGTATGGTCGTGCTGGAAGGTGATGCCAGCGACTTGACGGATGTCCGTAAAGCGGACGGAAATCGGGGGGGTCTTGGCCGTCTCGGCGCTCAGGAATTCCAGCGCCACAACGCCGGATGACAAAGTCAACGCAAGCAGGGCTGCCGGAACAAGCCGCCTGCCTCTACTTCCTGAGCGTGAAGAAACCTGGGCCATCTGCCTTCTGTTGGTGGTCAATCGCGAATCTCAACTATAACCTGAGATGGCATTGCGGCTCAATCGCCATTCTGCCCGAGAGAGCGCGAAAACCAAATCATGCTCTTCTTCCCGTATGTGGTAGGTAGGAGGTGGTATTTGGGGGGGGCCCACCTACGACCTACGACATACCACGTACCGTCTGCCACCTACCGCCTACCACCTACGACTGCAGTAGGCCGTCGGCAGCAAGCAGAAGGCAGTCGGCGGTGTCAAAGGAAAGAAAGCAACTCACAATATCATTCACAATTCATAATTCAGCATTGCTCTATCGCCTGTCCGCTGCTCTTCTGATTCCTGAATCCCGAATCCTGAATCCTGTTCTTCCCCACCTACGTCCTTTCTTTTCAGCAACATTCCCGCTTTCAACGCGTAACTACCTTTGTTTTCTGTAACATTCCCGCTTTGTCGCGGCCTGCTGAAAGCCGGTCCTTTGTTTTCATAGACATTCCCGCGTTGGTCGGTCATTTTTTAAAGTTACTAGGGTTTCTTCTTTCCCAGCCAAGACGACATCTTGTCGTAGACCGCGGTACGGGCCAAGAGTCCGGTAGTGTCTCAGTTTGAATTTTCCGCCTATTGACTCACCCCGCCATGCTGCGATAATGGATGCATGGCAAAGCGTCCCCGAGATCCGAACCAACTAGCGAAGATGATTGTCGATATTGCGACCGGCGAAGTCGAGGATACGGTTAGCGAGTCAAAGCGCCATCCTCCGAGCCGTGGCCGTGCTGGTGGGCTCAAGGGCGGAAATGCCAGAGCACGGAGCCTCTCAGCATCTAAGCGGAAGGCGATTGCAAGGCGGGCGGCTGCGGCTCGCTGGCAGAAATAGAAATGGCCTCTGAATCCTCAAAAGGAAATCTGAGTGTACGATTATAGCGGGGCGCCACCTTCTCTACCGACAGATAAAAATCATCCCAATTACTAGATGCTCTTCCTAGAAAAATTAGACCCGAAAGATGATGCTGTAATGCGGGGTGCCCCACATCGGGAGTGAGCAATTGTTGTAGCTTTCCCCTTTTTCCTGTGGTATCAAATATCTCCTCTCGTCGCTCTTGAAGTTCCTTCGTTAAGCCGGGTCCAATACGGTCGTAAACCAAATCAATGGTTAGTCTTGCCATGAGCATAGGTCGTTTTGAACTCGTTGGATCGTATTGCCAGCCTCGCAACCGGAACGTTTCTTTATAGAATTCATCGGGAAATCGCTTTGCCCATTTAGCCAATTCCTTGCCGATGTACAGGTTTAATATTTCCTGTAGAGCCTCTCGATCCCGAACATTTTGGAACCCCGTTGCTTCGTCAATCAGCGCGATGATGCCGACCGTTCCTAACGCACCAAGAAGAATTTCAGCGGCTATGGCAAGTGATTCTTGAGGCTTAGTGAGGACATTGCCTTGCCTTCGAGCTTCAAGATACACGTTGCACAGTTGAGGCAGAAGTAATGCATTGTATCCTTGGTTCATTCGACCTTTTAAGTCCTCATACACTAGCAGTTTGAGCCCACCACCTATGTGCTTGCAAACAAACGGTTGAAGGTTCTTTGCATCGATAAAACTGGGCATATTGGGCACCCTGTTTTCGTCCTTGGCGCGCCCCCGCTTGGTTCTTCCAAACGCCCTGAATATGGCGTTGCGGGAAATAACTCGCGTCACGCCGTCGTTAAGATTTGCACAAGGAATGACGAGAGGCTTTTCACCTATTCTGAGTTGTAATTCTCCGGTGTGCGAAGCCTTGAAGACCTTCTCGACGGACCCAGGGTCAATGCGCTCCACGGCCCACCTTGCGTTAGCTCCTTGCCGCCCGAGTGCGCTTCTCTGATCGGGAGTTAGTTTCTCCATCCGGGCCTTGCCCGAGCGCACACGCCCATCCTTATCTTCCCTTAAATCTAATTCTGGTATTTTGTTGTTGTTTTCGTTTTCCATGCTTGTATAATAGCCATGTACTGGCATTCTGTCAAGCGTATTTTTTGAATGCCAGAAAATAATTTCTCAAACTGAATTTTATGCTTGACAAACAATCGGGGGTTCAGTATGATTAGGTTCATGAACAGACTATCCATTCAAGAACGCGCACGCATTATAGGGATGCTGATTGAGGGAAACAGCCTTCGCGCCACCAGTCGGCTTGCGGATGTGTCGATCAATACGGTTACAAAGCTTCTGGTAGACGTTGGCTCTGCCTCTGCTGATTACCAGGACCGCACACTCCGCAATCTGAAGTGCAAACAGATTCAGTGCGATGAGATATGGGCGTTTGTCTACGCGAAGGAAAAGAACGTGCCTGCCGACAAGAAAGGTCAATTCGGCTTTGGGGATGTGTGGACCTGGACCGCAATTGACGCTGAAACAAAGCTGGTGCCTTCCTTCATGATTGGAAACCGCAATGCTCGCAGCGCCCGCATGTTCATTGATGATCTTGCATCTCGACTGGCTAGCCGTGTCCAGCTCACAACGGATGGCCTCAAGGTATACTTGGAAGCTGTTGAAGGAGCGTTCGGATGTAATATTGACTACTCTATGCTGATTAAGACTTACGAATCAACTCAAGATGAAACACGTTACAGTCCCGCGGTATGCACAAGCTGCGAGTGCAAGCCAGTCATGGGCCATCCCGACCCTGACCATATCAGCACCAGTTTTGTCGAGCGCCAAAATCTCACAATGAGAATGGGGATGCGCCGATTCACTAGGCTGACGAACGCATTCTCAAAGAAAGTCGAGAACCACGCGTATCAAGTGGCCCTCCACTTCATGCACTACAATTTCTGCCGGATTCACAAGACGCTAAGAGTCACACCCGCAATGGAAGCGGGAATCACCGATCACGTCTGGACAATCGAAGAAATGTTAGGTAATATTGGCGTGTAAATGGGACTGGCCCGATTCACGGTCGGGCCTTCCTCAATGTCTTGGGGCGCAATTCCAAGATAGCGTGGTGGTGCGCCCTTGTCAAGCCTACGATGGAAAAGTTTGAACTCTTCAAACAGATCAAGAACGCACTTTCTGCTCTGTCCCAACAAGAGGTGAAGACTCCATTGTCTTTCTTTTTCAGAGTTGTTTTTTATCTTAGCGTGATGGTGATCGTAGCCATCGTCTGGGGGAGACCCGAGATGCAACGGCTAGTTTTCCTTACCGGCGTCGGCGTTATCGGGCTAGTGGTATTAGCTGTTATTGTCTTTGGCTGGTACAAACCGAAAAATCTAACATATGGGGAAACTGGACATCGAGCAGAAGCTAAACTCGCCTTCGGCACTGAAAAAAGGGAATTAACTTCTGCGGAAATCAGTTCATTACCAGGATCAGGAAAACCGCTAGAACTTCCAACTGGCGGCGAAAGCTCTTGAACATGCACCTTCTCTTGGTCACATTTTCGCTGCGCAATCAGGATATTGACTACTCTCCGTTCTTCGTAGCACTGCGGGGAAATGCACTAAATTGGTGGCATTTCATTGAGCAAACGTGTATCGTCTTCACCAATCGGGATGCGGAACAATTAACAGACTTGCTTTTGCCCTATATCCACACAAACGATTCACTTTTGGTGGCAGAGATTGATGCAGCTAACTGCCAAGGCTGGCTTCCCCTGCAAGCTTGGGACTGGATTCAAGAAACCTCCAAACAGATTCGCAATGAAAAACTTGGTAAGATATTAGCTCCTCCTCGTCAGTTACCGCGATAGTCATCCAGGTTTTTCAAACTGAGACACTACCAAGAGTCCCGCCAACTCGACCTCCCCTCAAATGCAGTAGGCAGTCGGCAGTAAGCAGAAGGCAGTCGGCCGCGATCAGAAGTGGGAAGGCAATTCAATTCACAATTGAGAATTAGCCCCTTTCCCCGTCCTCTGTAGCCTGCCCCCGCTCTTCTGACTCCTGACTCCTGACTCCTGAATCCTGAATCCTGAATCCTGCTCTTCCCCACCTACCGTCTACCAACTATCACATCCCTAGCCTCGTGTCAAGGCAAAAACGCCGGATTCACGAGAGCAGGAGTGTGGAGGCGGACTTTAGCCCGGCGCCTTAAACCTGAATTCGGAACTCGCACCTTGGATGTCGCCTGCCAAGGCGGGCGGAGAGAGACTCCTCGGGGGGATCTGGTTTGGCAGGCATCCTCGATATGATTGTTGGCAAACGCAAAGAGGCCGCGATGCACATTGATAACCGAAGACCATCGGCTGTTTTATCTTCCTAACAACCCCACGTACGCCGCCGCGCCTATCGCACCGCCGATGAGCGGCCCCACAACCGGCACCCAGGAGTATCCCCAATCTGAGCTGCCTTTGCCCGGTATAGGCAGGAGCGCATGGGCAAGGCGTGGACCCAGATCTCGGGCCGGGTTTATGGCGTAGCCGGTCGGAGCGCCCAGCGAGAGACCAATCCCCCAGATCAGTAGTCCAATGAGCAAGGGTGTGACTCCGCTTTGCGCCGGACCAGCGTTCGCCGAGATGGCCAGTACCCCAAAGACCAGCACGAACGTTCCGATTATTTCGGTGAGGAGGTTTAGAGGGTATCGACGGATGGCGGGGATGGTCGAGAAGACGGCAAGCTTCGAAACTTGGCTTTCAGTTTCGGACCAGTGCGCCAAATAGGCCAGCCATACAATGACCGCACCTAGGAAGGCGCCAATGAATTGGGCCCCGATGTATCTGGGCACATCGCTCCAGGCAAACTTGCCGACCGCAGCAAGGCCCAGAGTTATCGCGGGATTCAAATGCGCGCCGCTGATGCGCCCGACCGCATAGACCGCAACTGCCACGCCCATCGCCCAGCCCGTAGTGATCACCATCCAACCTGAGTTCTGCGCCTTTGTCTTATTCAACAGAACTCCCGCCACCACCCCATCTCCCAAAACGATCATCAATGCCGTGCCGATGACTTCAGCAGTGAATGGTTTCATGCGCCTCCTCCATGAGCGGATTCTGATTTGCGAGCCGCGCTAGCCTGGATATCCACAATTTGATCGAAGCGAGACTGCTGCCCCTGGCTTGAGAGCGAGAAAAGCTCACACCAGAGAATAGACACAAACCTCGTGCTCCGCGAGTGTACCAGACTTCCTTGGCATTTCATCCCTTGGGCAGGCGACATTTGAGGAGGGAGCGTAGAACCTGCTGTCGAGAATTGTCCGGCCCCGAAGGGGCGACGAGCGCGAGAGTCGATATGGCGTAGGCGTGATCTTTCATAATTCACCTTCCGCTCACCAGGTTTATGCCGAAGCTCTTCGAATTAACTCTTGGGAACATCCGAGCGGTTCCACCATCCGCCGCCAAGAGCCTGAAACAAGGCGGCAGTGTCGGCATAACGATTGGCTTGCGCCTGCACGAGGTTGATCACGGCTTGCTGATACGCTTGTTCCGCGCTTAAGAGCGCCAGGTAGCTGACGTAGCCGGACTGATACTGTTTTCTGGCCAGGTCGAGGGTGACGCTGGCGGCATGTTTTGCGGCTGCCGCGGCCTTCAAAGCATCGGCGTCTTGCTGGAGCGCATGCAGTGTGTCGGCGACATTCTGAAAGGCGGTGAGGACAGTGCTGCGATATTGTTCGGCGGCCTGAGTAAAAGCGGCTTGCGCGGCGCGCTCCCGATGCCGCAGGGTACCGGCATCAAAGATGGGCTGGGTGATTCCCGCGGTCAAATCCCAAAAGCCATTGCCGTGTGAGAACATCCTGCTGACTGCATCCGGCGAGCTGCCGGCATCGGCGCTCAGGGTAATAGTCGGGATCCGGTTCGCAATGGCTACGCCGATGAGGGCGCTGGCAGCATGGAGGTTCTCCTCAGCCTGACGCACGTCCGGGCGCTGCTCGACGAGTTTCGAAGGAAGGCTCACCGGCAGTTCCTGCGGCAGTCGCAGATTCGACAGCTCAAACTTTTCGGTCAAATCCTGGTTGGGGAACCCGCCCGACAGCACAGCCAGCAAGTCCCGTTGTTGAGCCAACTGCTTAAGCAGCGGCGGCAAGGTGGCGGCGACTAGCGCGAGCTGCGATTCCTGCGCCGCCACGTCGAGCTCGCTCGCATACCCCTTCGCATACTGTTCCCGTATAATCTTGAGCATTTCGGTGTTGATGGTAATGAGCTCATCGGTGGCTTTCATCTGCCCCCGCAACGATGCCTCTTGTATGGCTCCGGCGGCGACGTTCGAGCTCAGCGTGATATGCGTGGCGGCCAGGGCAAAACGCGCCTGCTGCTCCTGCGCTGCGAGCGACTCCACGGTTCTCCGGTTCAGACCGAAAACGTCCGGAACAAACGAGACGCTCACTTGCGGCGTATAGAGGCTGTAATTCAAGACGCTCGTGTTGGTCACAGGTGAAAGGTCATTCGCTGACTTAGCCCGGGTCGCCGAAAAGCCGCCCGTAACACTGGGATAGTAAAAACCTCGTTGGGCCAGCACATTTTCCCTTGCCACTATCAATGCCGCCTGCGCCGCCCTGAGGTCGGGATTGGCTTTGAGCGAGCGCTCTATCAAATCGTTAAGTGGCTTCGAGTGAAACAAGGTCCACCACTCTCCCGGAATATCCCGCCCTTCCACAAGGTGTTGTGCCTCTCCCCCGGCGATGTTGGCCGTGCTGCTGGTGGTCGAAATCGGAGTGGGGGTATAACCGCCGACATTCGGAGGAGCAGGCTTCTTGAACTTAGGCCCAACCACGCAAGCTGCGGTGAGCAGTAAGGCAGAGGTCGCGATGAAGCCGGCGAGGCGCAATATGCGAGTGCGAAACATGCGTTTAGTTCCTTCGAACGTTGCCTCGGAGCGCGGGCATCCTGCCCGCTGTTGCGGGAGCGTCCCGCTTCCGCAAGAGGTAGCGGGCAGGATGCCCGCGCTCCATCCTGTTAAGGCTTGCGGTTCATACGGGTTCCGTTGATCGCCCCGGTATTGCTGTTATGTGAGTTCGGCGATGCACCCACGACCGCGGGGTTAGGGCCCCGATGGCGCACATTGTTGAGCGATGGTACGGTGGGTCGGACGACACTTGGCGTCCGAACAGCCAAGGCGATGTTGACTGCTTCGTTCCGGATTAATCCGCCTTTTGCCGCACCAGCGGATTTGTCTGGACCCGGCTGATGAAGAGCATTTCCAGGTCGGGAACGTTGCCGGCTATTCGGAAGCTGCTGAGGACGATTGGCCTTGGTTAGGCTCGTACGGCTGGGCGGGTGATTCATGTCAGAAGCCCGGCCGTGGTCTCGCTGTTCATGAGAAGCCTTCGGCTCTGCCGCCCCGCTGTGCGGAAAGGCTTCGCCTTTCCGTGGCGTCTGTACATTAACCAACCTGCTCAGCGTCGTCTGGAAGGCACAGCCTTCCAGACGAGGCTGAGAAAGAGAAATGGGGGGGCCTGGCCGGAAAGCCAGAGGCTTTCCGCACAGCGGGGCGGCGGAGCCGCGTTGGCCACTCGAAGAGTCCTTTAATTTGGACAACCGTGATGCTGGACTCAAAGGGACTGCGTAGCCTGTCCCATGCGTCAACATCGCACAGCTAATCGACAGGAAAAAGAGACACGCGGTCTTCATCCTGATTGAACCTCCGATGCTGGGTGATTGTTGCGGCCTAGAAATATCATTCTCAGCGCGGGCACAGCGAGAAGCAGCATAACGGGGCCGACCAGCATGCCGCCCACGATCACCGTGGCGAGCGGACGCTGCACCTGGCTGCCGATACCCGTGGAAATTGCCGCGGGAAAGAGGCCAATGCATGCCGAAAGCGCCGTCATCAGCAGTGGGCGCATGCGGGTGGTTGCGGCGCGGAACATCGCGTCCATGGGCGCCAAGCCCTTATCCCTTTCGTGGTTGTAAAAAGTCATCATCAGGA
>Ga0208034_1002098_pt1 | contig 10849 bp, 4 predicted proteins | sample June2015DPH_8_10_FD_184699 | JGI IMG/M metagenome (GOLD analysis project Ga0208034, IMG submission 184699) | Peatland microbial communities from SPRUCE experiment site at the Marcell Experimental Forest, Minnesota, USA - June2015DPH_8_100... | ecosystem: Environmental > Terrestrial > Soil >...
TGCACAAAGCCGCCTTCGATCTGCCCGCGATTGACGCCTTCGTTGATCGAGTCGCCCGCGTCATGCAAAATGTCCACGCGCCGCACCCGGTGCATGCCGGTAAACCCGTCCACTTCCACTTCCGTCACCGCCGCGCCGCAGGCGAAATAGTGGAACGGCCTGCCCCGGCCCGCCGCGCGATCCCAGTGAATGCCTGGCGTCCGGTAATAGCCGGTGGCCGACAGGCTGACGCGTTCCAGCCAGGCTTTGCGGACCACTTCAACAAACGGGACCGACAGCCGCCGTTGTGCCCGGTCATAGACGCAACCTTCTGCAAAGACCATGTTTTCAGCGGCCGGTTTGCGGCCCGATTTCTCTTTAAGCGCGTTCTGCGCCACCGGCACCAGGCGCGCGCGGAGTGTCGCGCAGGCGTTCTTCACCGCCGCCCCGTTCATATCCGTCCCCGCCGACGCCGCCGTGGCGGACGTGTTCGGCACTTTGTCCGTGCTCGTCGGCATGACGCGGATTTGCTCCGGCTTCACGCCTAGTTCCTTCGCGGCAATCGTAGCGACGTTGGTGTGAATCCCCTGTCCCATTTCGGTGCCGCCGTGGTTCACCTGCACCGAGCCGTCCTGGTAAATCAGCACCAAAGCGCCCGCCTGGTTAAGATGCGTGACGGTGAAGCTGATGCCGAACTTCACCGGGGTCATGGCGATGCCGCGTTTGTGGTGCGGGTTTTTCCCGTTCCACTTCGCAATTTCCTTCCGCCGCCGCGCCAGGTGGCTCGTCTGCTTCAACTCGCGCCAGATCGTCTGGATGCGGTTGTCCTCGATTTCCTGGCCGTACGGCGTCGTGTTCGTTTCGCCTTTGGCGCGATAAAGATTCCGCTCGCGGACAACTTCCGGCGCCAGTCCCAGCCGGCGCGCGATGCGATCCAGGATCTCCTCGATGACCAGCATTCCTTGCGGCCCGCCGAACCCGCGGAAGGCGGTGTTCGACGAAAGATTCGTTTTCGCCACCTGCCCGCGAAATTCCACCGCCGGGATATAATACGAATTGTCCAGATGGAACAACGCGCGGTCCGTAATCGCCTGTGACAAATCCAGCGACCAGCCCCCGTTGGAAAAAAGGTGAATTCTCGCCGCCAACAGTCTGCCCCGCTTGTCAAATCCCGCCTTGAAACGGGCCAGGAACGGATGGCGATGGCCGGTCAGGATCATGTCCTGGTCGCGGTTCCAGCGCACCCGCACCGGCTGGCCGGTGTGGTGCGCCGCCAGCGCCGCCAGCGCCGCCGGTGTGGCCGCTTGCGTTTCTTTGCCGCCGAAACCGCCGCCCATGCGCGGGCTTTGGACGACAACTTTACTGGCGGGAACGTTCAGGACGCGAGCGACGACGCTTTGCACTTCGCTGGGATGCTGCGTCGAGGAGACGACCAACATCGAACCGTCTTCGCCGCGTTCGGCCCAGGCCGCTTGCGTCTCCAGGTAAAAATGTTCCTGGCCGCCCAATTCAAAACTGCCTTCGAGGGTCATGGGCGCGGCGTTCAACGCTTGATCACAATCCCCGCGCCGGATGAAATTCGGCTCGTTGTGAAAACTGCCGGACTCGATGGCCTGTTTTAACGTGAGCACTGGCGGCAGCGGCTCGTAAGCGACCACGACCTTTGCCGCCGCGGCGCGACAAGCCTCCGGTGATTCGCCGATGACCAGCGCGACGATTTGCCCGTGGAAGACCGCTTCCTTGTCGGCGAGCAGGATTTCGTCCCGCTTGACCGCGCCGACGTCATTGGTGCCCGGAACATCCTCGGCCAGCAGCACGGCTTTGATGCCGGGGACCTGGCGGGCGGCGGTCGCGTCGCGCTTGAGAATCCTGGCGCGCGCGTGCGGCGCGCAAACCGGCCAGACTTCCAGCGCGTTTTTGCCGGCGAGCTGATCGTCGGTGTAAATCGCTTCGCCGGTGACGTGTTTGTGCGCGCTCTCGTGCGGCGGAAATCTCTCATTAGCACCGGGCTTCAGCCCGGTGTTGGTTCGCAACAAGGACAAGCCAGCCGCTTTAGCGGCTTCCCGCGTGCTGGAAACCGTTGAAACGGTTTCAACCCCGCGCTCGTTTAACACCGGGCTGAAGCCCGGTGCTAATGAGAGGGACTCGTGAAAAAACTTTTCCAGCAAACTTGTGACCAATCCGCTTCGATAATCCGCCGAGCCGCGAACATCGGAGATGGGTTTGAACTCCGCCCGCAAAACCGGCAGCACGATTTCAATGGTTTCTTCGTTCCAAACTTTTCCGAGCAGCGCCGACTCGGTTTTCTTCGCGCGTGAGGGCATCGCCGCAACGCCACCATAGGCCAGGCGTGCGTGGCGCACGACGTTCTGTTTGTCCAAATCCACCGTGAAGCAGGCAGCCACCGTGCTGATGTCCATCTCGCGCCGTTTGGAAACCTTGAACCACGAGCATTTGCGCGTGAGGGCCGGTTTTGAAATGCCGCGCGGCACGATGATGGTTTTCAAAATCTCGCCCGTCTGGAGCGCGGTCTTGCGGTAGGCAACGAAGAACTGGTCCATCGGCAAAGTGCGTTCCTGTAGGACAGGTGTCGCGCCTGTCTCTAACTTTTCCTTTTTAGATGGAGACAGGCTGGAAGCCTGTTCTACAAGCACCACCCTTGCATCCAATGCCAGCAGCACGGGCGCGCTGTCGCCGATGGGCGAGGCGGTAACGAGGTTGCCGCCCATGGTGGCGCGATTGCGAATTTGCCGCGAACCGAACACGCGCAGCATGTCGCCGAGCGCGGGAAATTCCCCGGCCATTTTTTCTTCGATCTGCGTCAGCGTCGCCGCGGCACCGATGTGCCATTCGGTTTCGGTGGATTTGATGCCATTCAGCTCCGGAACGGCTTCGACGGAGATGAGCGTTGGGAATCTTTTGAATCGTTTGGTGATATCGAGGCCAAGTTCCGTCGCGCCGGCGACGAGCCGCCCGTCGGGAAACTGCTGGAGCAGATTCAAAAGCCGGGCCAGCGACGTTGGCCGGAAGAATTTCTCATTCCCGAATGCGTACTCGACACCGTCCGGCCCGGCGACGGTCTTTTTCAGCCGTTCGGTGAATACGTCCCCGCCATTCCTTGCCTGGCGTTCGGCAAAGGCCTCGATGGCGGCGTCGCGAATCGGACGGTAGCCGGTACAGCGGCATAGATTGCCGCTGAGTTGATCGTCCAGTTCATCGTACTTATGGATGTCGTCGCGGTAATAACCCTCGAAGAGCGAGATGATGAACCCTGGGGTGCAGTAGCCGCATTGGGAACCGTGGCACTCGACCATTTTCCGCTGCACCGGATGAAGCCCCTGACTGGAAGCGACGCCTTCGACGCTGACGATTTCACGCCCCGCCATCAGGCAGAGCGGCACGAGGCAACTGTTGATGGCGCGATAACAAGGCCGCTCCTGCGCGTCGCGGTCAACGATGACGACCGCGCATGCGCCGCAATCGCCCTCGGCGCAACCTTCCTTCGCGCCGGTCAGGCCGGCGCCGCGCAGGAATTCAAGCAGCGTCGTGTTGGGAGAACAATTTTCAACCCTGACGATCCGGCCGTTCAGGATGAATTGGATGGCGACGGCCATAAAGCGATTGGGTGCATGGTACTTGAAACTGCTCCCGGTGATAGCGAAAATTTAAATCAACCGCTTTAGTTCAGACCTTCTGGATGGCTGCCTTGACCCGGTCCGGCGTCATGGGCAGTTGGAACAGCCGGGCATCGGTGGCGTCGTGGATGGCATTGGCAATCAGCGCGCCCATCAGGATGATCGCCGGTTCGCCGCCGCCTTGCGGCGCGGTTTCATTGTTCTTGATGAGCACGGTTTCAATTTTCGGCACCCAGGAGAACCGCGGGATTTCGTAGGTGTCGTAGTTCGTATCCAGCACCTGGCCACCCTTGAAATGCACCTCTTCCGTGAGTGCATAGCCCAAGCCCATTGTGATGCAGCCTTCCATCTGAATCTTCGCGCCCTCGGGATTGATGACCACGCCCATGTCCTGGGCGCAAACGACGCGCTTGACCTGCACGGTCCTCTTGGCGGCATCCACGGCGACTTCGGCGATGGCGGCCACGTAGGTCCCGGCGTCAATGCCGCACGCCACGCCGTAACCGCGCTTGCTGGGGGCCTTCGCCGGCGTCCAGCCGAAGTGCTCCGCGGCGGATTTGAGCACACGGATCATTCGGGCGTCTTCCAGGTTGTTCAGACGGAATTCCACCGGATCAATTCCCGCGCCGGCAGCCATGATGTCAATGTGCGATTCGCGGGCGAACGTGTTGGTGTTGTTACCGGGCGCGCGCCATGCGCCGGTGCCAAAGGGATGCGTACCCCTCGTCCCGCCCCAACCGCCACCATGCGCGGCGGTGCGGTGATTCGGCACGGTATAAAATTGCGAGGCGCCCCGGTCGCCGGCAAAAAACACGTCGTAATCCCAAAAGGCCATTTTGCCGGAGCCATCCACGCCGGAATTGATTTTGACGACGGCTGCGGGACGGAAGGTATCGTAAAAAAATTCTTCCTCGCGGGTCCACATGACTTGGACCGGCTTGCCGGCGGCCTTGGCCAGTTTCGCGGCCTCAGCTGCCTGGTTGTTGAACGTCTTTCCGCCGAAGCCACCGCCGACAAACGGGGTGATGACCCGGACCTTTTCCGCGGGAAACCCGATCGCCTGGGCAATCTGGTCGCGGGCACCGAAGGGATTCTGGGTTGAAGCCCAGACGGTTGCCTTGTCACCCTCGATTTGCGCCAGAGCGGCGTGGGTTTCCATCGCCGAATGGGCGACGTAACTGTTGAGATAGGTTGATTCGAATTTTTTGGCGGCCAGCTTTTTACCTTCGTCCAAGTCGCCTCCTTGCTTCACCACATTCGCCGCGGGCGCGACAGTCAACAGATGATCAAAAATGCTTTTGTCATCCACGGTCGCCTCCGGCACATCGAACGTGGCCTTGATTTTCCCCAGGGCGGTCTCTGCCACGTCGGGGAATTCATGCAGTACCGCCACCAGGTCGCCTTCTTGAACAACTTGCACCCCGGCGATTGTCCTGGCGGGTGCGGTGTCCACGCTCTTCATTTTGGCATCGTGCGCGGGCGGCCGCAGGATCCTGGCATATAGCATGCCCGGCAAGCGGATGTCGGCCGCGTAATGGGCCTTGCCGGTCACCTTGTCTTCCCCGTCCCGGCGAGTAAGCGGTTGACCCGCGATTTTGTACTGGTTGGGATCTTTCAAAGCTGGCTTGGTTTGCAGATGCCGTTCGATTTTCTGTCCTTTCGCCAGTTGCCCGTAGGTCATGCGGCTTTTGGGGTTTTGCTGGTCAAAGATGACGCCGTCCTTCGCGACGAGTTGCGTTTGCGGAACCTTGAGCGCTTCGGCGGCCAGTTCCAAAAGGACCACTTTTGCCTCGGCCGCCGCCGCCTGGAGCGCCGGACCGAACATGCGGGTCGTCATCGAGCCGAACGTGCCCATGTCCCACGGACACAGATCGGTGTCGCCCATGATGATGTCCACGGTGTCGAGCGGTGTTTCCAATTCCTCGGCCAGCATCTGGGGCAGCGAAGTGATCGGTCCCTGGCCCATTTCGATTTTGCCGGTCAAACAGGTGACGCGGCCATTCTCGCCAATGCGCAGAAAGGCGTTGAAATCGGAGGGCAATCCGGGCCGGCCGCCGCGGGGCCGACCGGCCTCCTCCTGGCCAAACAACACATCGTTCAGCGCAACGAAAATGACGATGCCGCCTCCGACGCGTTTGAGAAAATCCCGCCGGTTGCTCGAAAAGAAGTCCTCGTAGCTGTGAATGTCCCTGAAATTGGCGGCCAGAAAATCGTTCGTGTTCATCGGGCACCTTTCATTTCGGCGGCGGCGGCTTGGATGGCCTGGACGATGCGCATCTGGGCGCCGCAGCGGCAGAAATTCTGCTCCAGGCCCTGGTTGATCTGCTGTTCGGTAGGTTGCGGATTGAACTTCAGCAGGCTGACGCCGGTGAGGATCATGCCCGGCGTGCAAAAACCGCATTGCAGTCCGTCGTGCTCCATGAACGCTTTTTGCAACGGATGCAATTTCCCGTCCCTGGCCAAGCCCTCGATGGTGACCACCTCCTTGCCCTTGATGTCCCTGACCTTTAACAGGCAGGAGCGGGTCGCCCGCTGATTGACCAGGACGGTGCAGCAGCCGCAATGACCTTCGCCGCAGCCATATTTGGTGCCGGTCAGCCCCAAGTCCGTCCGCAGCACCCACAGGAGCGGGCGGTCGCCGTCCACTTTCAACCGGACGGGTTTGTCGTTGAGCTTGAAGGAAATCGTGTCAGTCATGCTGTCCTCCGGTTTGAGAGCGCTGTTCGCTGATGATGCCTAGCCGTTGGTCGTCCATAGCACCGGTTTTTGTACCCGATTCGGCTGGAATGAAAAGCAGAATTGTTGGCGATTTGTTGGCAAGATGGATGCGGGCACTGGACGGTCGCTGGGAAGGTCGTGAAATTTCGTTTCGACTTGGCAATGGCTCAAGGTCGGGGTTATTTAGTGCCATCAAGTGAATGTCTTTTTTGCCTGCCAGATCAATTGCTAGTTGAAGCCACTGTAACGCCTCTTTCAAGTTTCCGAGCTGGCAATCTAAGTTGGCTTTTTGGAAACAACAGGCACTATAACGGGCACTAAAAGCGTTTGGAGGTGCTGGAAATTGTAGGTGATTGTTAAGAATTGTTCACTTGATTCAAAGATCCATTACTGTTAATGTCCTTGCCAGTGCAGCACTTGTAGAAGTTTCCGCTGCCGAACGGTTTAGGCGATATTTTGGATAGTTGAGAGACCTGCCCGATTCCGACATCCACCTCCAGGTTTTGCTGCGTGAGCAGCAAGGAGTTAGGCAAATCGGAACGGCCACTGTCAGTGAAACTGTCAGTAAAATGGTGAGTGCAATCACTACTCGCCAGAACTAGCCAGAACTAGCTGAAACTCGCCCACTACTCGCTAACGCGAGTGAGCCGGACAGGTTCACGATTCATGACCAAGAAAGGCATTGTCATGAAACAGCGTTTTATCCTGTTCCGGCGCGCCGGTGTTTTCTACTACGAAGACACCACCACCGGCAAACAACTCAGCCTCCGCACGAAAGACGAAGCGGAAGCCATCACCCTGCTCAACGCCAAGAACGAATCGTTCCGGCAGCCCGTATTGAACCGGCAGATTGCCCGCACCTACCTTGCGGCCACCGATTCGGCAATGGCCACCCGCATCTGACAGGTGCCGATGGACGAGATGACCAAGACCAAGACCGGCGCCACACGCGCCCGGCATGAGTGCGCCATGCGGGACAAGGCGTTTGACCTGATACGCCACCTGCCGATTCTGGAAACCCACTCGGCGCATTTTTTGAAAGTGCTGGAATCGGGCAAAGTCTCGACGAATGTTTATCTGCGACGGATTCACAACTTCGCCTTGGACATGAACTGGCTGCCGTGGTCAGTCCTGCCGAAAAGGCAATGGCCGAAGGTGAGATTCAAGGAAAAACGGGCCATTACGTGGGAAGAACATGAGAAAATCATTGCCGCCGAGGTGAACCCGGAACGGAAAGCCCTTTACCAGTTATGCTGGCACTTGGGCGCGAGCCAGGGTGACATTGCCAACTTGAAAGGCGAGGACGTGGACTGGACCAACGGCACCGTGAGTTTCTTCCGTAAAAAGACCGGCGTGCCCGTTCTTGTCCACCTGGGCGGCGAGGCGCTGAATTTATTCAAAGACCTGCCCGCCGAAGGTGTGTTGTTTCCGTATCTGTCAAGCGTGCGCGCCGGAGATCGCGCCACGGAGTTCAAACAACGGTGCCAGCGACTCGGCATCACAGGCGTCACGCTCCACAGCTAGAACTCCTCTTGGACTGGCGTTTAACAGCGCGGGCGATCTGTTTGTGTCGCAGGAATACAGCGGCACCATCACTGAAATCACGCCGGGCGGGATACAAAGCACCTTTGCCTCCGGGTTGTCCCCCACCGATCTCGCCTTCCAAGGCGAAACCCTGCCCGTGCCTGAACCTTCGGCTTTGGGGTTGCTGGCCGTCGGCGCCACCGCACTCCTCGTCCGCAGCCGCCGCAATTTGGCCGCCTAGCTTACCCTCGCCACGCCCCAGCAAGCGTGAAGCCATCAAATTTCACGCAGAAAAAGTTTCACCTAATTCTTCACCTGAAGTTTCACCTGACGAGCGGCGATGAATGAAATCGTTCGCACCAAGCGCGACGCCATCCGCCAAACCGTGCTTGCGTGTTTTCCTTTTTTGGCATTTCAATAGCAAGCGAGGCCAAACTCCGTGCAGCATAAACCTGCAACAATCCAATCGACAAGAATTGGTGCCTATGTTTGCGTTCAGGACGCGCTGGAAGGACACAATGAATTAAGATGACCCAAACATTTGCGACTTCTGGTGACTCTGCACGTTGAGAGTTTCCAGCGGGCAATGGATCAATCTTTACATGGTACAGGAGTGTCAAATGCGGCCTGGCAGAAACGGGCACTAACGATTTGACTTGGAATTGGCCTGACTATTGTGCAATGTGGGCCGTCAAGAACAAATGCCAACACTTAAACACGGAAGGAAAGACGAACGTTTTGACCGCGCATTGTCACCCCCGGCTCGCGCGGACGCCGTCAATAACCGGGAAACGCTTCTGAGTGCGAAAACCGGGCCATTGCCGCTTGCCCTGTTCGACAAAGTCAAGAATTACAAGAGTGCCGCCCAAGTTCGCGAGTCGGGGCTGTACCCCTACTTCCGCACCATTTCCTCGGCTCAGGACAGCGAAGTCATCATCGGCGGCAGAAAAATTCTGATGCTCGGGTCGAACAGCTACCTTGGCCTGACCAATCACCCTAAAATCAAGGAAGCGGCCAAAGCCGCAGTCGAGAAGTATGGCACAGGCTGCGCCGGCTCGCGTTTCCTGAACGGGGCGCTGGACATCCACCTCGAACTGGAGCAAGCCCTCGCCCGGCTCGTTAACAAGGAAGCGGTGTTGCTTTACAGCACCGGTTTCCAGGTCAATCTGGGCGTCATCAGTGCGCTCGTGGGAAGAGGCGAATACGTTCTGGCCGACAAAAACGATCACGCCAGCATCGTCGAGGGCTGTCAGCTTTCCCTGGGCGAATTCGTGCGGTTCGCCCACAAGAACATGGCCGCTCTGGAAAGCCGCCTTCAGAAAATTGATGCGGCAGCGGGCAAACTTATTGTGGTGGACGGCGTGTTCAGCATGGAGGGCGACATCATCCCACTGCCCGAACTGTGCCGCCTGGCCAATCATTACGGCGCCGCGGTGATGGTGGATGACGCGCACGCCATCGGCGTGCTTGGAAAAAATGGCGCCGGGACGTCCAGCCATTTCGGCCTCACCGACCAGGTGCAGCTGGTCATGGGCACGTTCAGCAAATCGCTGGCGAGCCTGGGCGGGTTTATCGCATCCGATCCTGAAACCATTGATTACCTGAAGCACAACTCGCGGCCGCTGATTTTCAGCGCCAGTATGAGCCCCGCCAACGTCGCCGCCGTCATGGCCGCGTTGAAAATCATGCTCTCTGAACCCGAGCGCATCGCGCAACTCTGGCACAACACCAAGCGCATGAAGCAAGGGTTGATTTCACTGGGCTTCGACCTGGGCAATTCCGAAACACCGATCCTGCCGGTGTATTGCCGCAGCCTGATGTCGGCGTTCAAGTTCTGCAAGCGCCTGGAAGAGGAGGGTGTGTTCGTCAACCCGGTGGTGTCGCCGGCGGTGCCGCCCGGACAGGAATTGATCCGTCTCAGCCTCATGGCTACACATACCGACCGCCAGATTGATTTTGCGTTGGACAAGCTCGGCAAGGTTGGCCGGGAGCTTGGCCTGGTGTAAACCATGTCGAGCCGGTTCGCCCAATCTGATTCCGGCCCATCGCGAAGGATTTTTTTTCCCAGCGAGCCAATGAAGATCCTGCTCACAGGGGCAAACGGATTTGTCGGCAGCCACATCCTGGATAGTCTTCGGGTGCGGGGCGTCGCGACGGCAATAATCCTTCGCCCCGACAGCAATCGACGCCTTATCGAATCCCACCTGTCGCACGTGACCGTGCGAACCGGCTCCCTGAGCGACCCGGAAAGCCTGGGTGCCGCCATGCAGGATGTCACCCACGTAATTCATTGCGCGGGCTGCACCAAGGCGCTGCGCGTATCGGAATTCTACGAGGTCAACCAGACGGGCACGCGGCATGTCGTGGAGGCGGTCAACCGACAGAGCGGGCGGATTCAGCGGCTGGTTCACATTTCCAGCCTCGCGGCGGGCGGGCCGGCGTCACAAGCCAGGCCCGCCTGCGAAGACGACCCACCCCACCCCGTCTCGGAATACGGCCGGAGCAAGCTCGCCGGCGAAGAGGAAGTGCGAAGCGCCTGCAAGCCGGATTACGTGATTCTGCGACCCCCGGCCGCGTACGGCCCGCGCGACACCGGCTTCCTGCCGCTTTTCAAAGCGGTCAAGAAGCATGTTCTGCCGCGTTTTGGCGGTGGCCGGCAGCAATTGAGTCTGGTTTTCGCAAAAGACCTGGCGGAAGCTGCCGTGACCTGCCTGACGCATCCGGCAGCCGCCGGAAAAACGTTCTACACCGCTTCGCCAGAAGTGATGACCGCACTCGCACTGGCGGACGAAATCGCGCACCAAATGGGAACGTGGACGCTGCCGCTCCCGTTGCCAACAGCGGCGCTGTGGCCGCTGTGCTGTTTCCAGGAAGCCGTTTCGCGGCTGACCGGCAAGCCCAACCTGTTAAGCCGGCAGAAGTACGCCGAGCTGCGCGCGCCGGGTTGGGTATGTGACCCCTCGCGGCTGCGACGGGAGCTGGGTTTCGTCTGT
>Ga0208034_1002102_pt1 | contig 10836 bp, 11 predicted proteins | sample June2015DPH_8_10_FD_184699 | JGI IMG/M metagenome (GOLD analysis project Ga0208034, IMG submission 184699) | Peatland microbial communities from SPRUCE experiment site at the Marcell Experimental Forest, Minnesota, USA - June2015DPH_8_100... | ecosystem: Environmental > Terrestrial > Soil >...
TACCGCAGGGCTCGGCGCAGGCCCAGCCGGCGCTCCAGCGCGTGGGCCATGGCCTCCAGTTCCGTACTTACAGTGTTCGTCTCGCGCCGCCGTATACGCTCAAGCAGGCAGAGTCCACCGAGCGCACGCACGCTGAGGACAACAATACCGGCCAGCCAGAATTCAAGCAGCCACACCTCCGACCCTTCGGGAAGCGCCGGGATCTCACTGCGCGGCGCGGCGACGGTATTGATGTTATCTCTCCGCGCACCCGCGGCGGGCGGTGTGGGGCGGACCCTTGGCATCTCGGCCAACGCAGTGATGGCGCGTGCCCCGCCGGCAGTAACCGGATGCCGGAGCATCAGGAATGTGGCGACGGGCGCTGCCACCATCAGGACCAGGGTGGCCAAGCCCAACGCATAGCGCACCGCCGCACGGCGCACAAGGGCGAGTGCCACGGAAAGCAGCAGGGCGAGCGCCAGCCCTTGCCAGAGGAAGTGCAGCAACGCCCAGCATATCGGCCGAGTCACGTCCGGAGATAGCCCGAAGTGTGTCATCGCAGTCCCTTTTCGTAGTTGTCCAACAAATGCCGCAGTTTCTCCAGCTCTTCCCGTGAAGTTCGTCGTCCTTCGAGCGCGTGCATCATGAGCTGGCTTGCCGATCCCTGAAACACGCGTTGGAGCACATCTCCGGCCAGTGCGCGCTTGGTCTTTTCGGCGGGCTGGCAGGCTTCGTAGACGTGCGCCCGCTGCTCCTGGTTGCGGCGCACCGTGCCCTTGGCCGTCATGATCTGCATCAGCTTCAGCACCGTGGTATATCCCACGTCTTTTTCCCTGAGCAAGGCATCATGCACAGCACGCACCGTGGAGGGCCCTTGTTCCCATAAAATGCGGAGAATCTCGAGCTCGCCGGCGGTGGGTTTTGCAACACTTGATTTTGTCATGCGCTATTCATACTACGAAGGGATTCGTATTGTCAACGAAAATCTTCGTACCTGGTCGGAATTTCGGAGCAATCGATTTCATATTGGAGATTTGGCGCCACGTGGACAAGCCTGCCGCGACGCGTGAATGGCGCATCGCGCGAAGCGGGATAACGTAAGTCGCATTAAGTAAAGGCCGCGTAAAGAGAGGCCGCGACTGCCATTTTCCATCACTCCTCTATGGTTTTTCGCCAACCGTCACCGCTTCTCCCAGTGGCCTTTCTTCCGGATCGAGGCCTTTCAAAATGGCTTCGCGCGTCAGCTCGATAAGTTTCCCCCGGTCCTCCGGGGCGTAATCCGCGGCGGAAATGGGGTCGTGAATGGTAATGCGAACCCGGCCGGGGTGAATCACAAATTGGCCTTTGGGCATGACCTTGCGAGCGCCCGATACCGAAATCGGAACAATGAGTGCGCCGGATTTGATGGCCATGAGGAACAGGCCTTTCTTGAATGCCTGAAGGCGGCCATCCGGGCTGCGCGTGCCTTCCGGAAACGCCAGAAAAGAGTTCCCCGCTTTCATCGAGGCCACTGCGCGTTCCACTGCGGCAATGGCCCTCTCGCGGTTCTTCCGATCCAGGGGAATGAAGTCGCGGTAAACCATGGCCGTCCCCAGCACCGGCACGCGAAAGAACTCCTGCTTCGCGATCACCAGAACGGGTGGCAGGATGGAAATCACAGCGGGGGGATCGCAATTGCTCTGATGGTTGGGCATGTAAATGGCGGCGCGGCCATGGGGAATCTTCTCCAGGCCCGCGACCTCCAGACGAACACCGGAGAGCCAAATTGCCAATCGAGCTCCCGTCATGCCGATCTGATAAATCCGGTCGGTGTTCTTCGTCAGCCAGGCGTGAATCAAATAGGGAAACCCGACGACGACGATATAAAGAAACGTGATGATCGTGACGAAGGTCGCGCGAATCATGGTTGCCCCGGGGATAATTGGGTTATGCCCTTCAGCCAGCCCTCCCGCACTTGCAACTGGTCCGGTGTGGCCTTCGGGTTTTCCTCGATTTGAACCGAGATTTGCTGCTTTACCCCGATCCGGAATTTGAAGAGGCGGGTTACGCCCTCCCGCGCGATCTGGAGTTCCACCGACTGGCCGGGCCGCCAGAGGGGCAGAGTGGGATTCGGGCCCGCCGGCAGCAGATCCCCGTCGGCCATCATCAGTAAATCCCCTGGCTGCAAGCCGGCCTTTTCAGCATCACTCCCGGTGTCGACCGAATCCACTTGCAGCAGCCCCCCGGCATTCCGCGAGGCGGAGAAGCCTTGCAGGGGTAATTCCTCCTGGCGCGTCGAGAGGTTTAATCCGGCATAACCCAGATAGGTGGAGTAATCGAGTTCCTGCGTTCCGCGCATGTAGTCCGTCAAAAATTGGTTCAGGTCAAAAGTGGGCGCCAATAGGGCAATAATCGAACGGAAATCGGCGAGGGTGTAAAAACGGCCTCGCTGGGCAAAATCCTGATTAAGGTGGCGCATCAGATCATCCAGCCCCGCATGGTTATCGCTCGCGTGACGGATGCCCAGATCCAGCAAGTACCCGAGCAGTTCCCCTTTGTTGTAGTACGAAATGCTCCGGTCGCGACGATTATAGTCGGAGTATTTCTCGAGCCACGCTTCCCGGCCTGCCGTCTCGACACTCTGCGAGCGTCGCGCGGGGCGGCCTTGCAACGCCTCGATGGCATCCGCGATGCGCTCATAGAACACGTCGCGATCGATAAGGTCCCCACGGACCAAGGCCAACTGCGCGTACGTGCTGGTGACGCCCTCACACAGCCACAAATCCCGCGTGTCATTGCCATGGATGTAGTCGATGGGTTCCAGCGTCTGGGGCCGGATGCGCTTGACGTTCCAGGCGTGGAAGAACTCGTGGGCGACGACACTCTCCAGGTAGCCTTCCTCGTTTCGAACCACCGAAGCCGGGATGGCTATGGCCGTGCCCTCGCGATGTTCCATGCCACCCGTCGACCCGCCGTCGCGCGGAAAATGCAGAATGAAGGTGTAACGACGGAAGGGCATATCCTGCATCAGATGGGTCTCTTCCGTGGTGATCTTCCGAAGGGAATCCAGAATGCGGCCGGGGGAATAATCGGCCCGGTCGGCGTCAATAATCAGGCGTATGGTCGCGTGCTTCGCCTCGGCCGGGGAAGCGCCAGGCGGGGTAAAATCCTGCGGGTAAGAGAATTCCTCAAAGTGGCCCGCCTCGACGGGGCTATCCACCAGAGCGTCGTAATTTGCCGCCTGAAACTCATCGCCTTCGCCCTCCAGGAGGGTCGCGAGTTTCCATCCGGCGGGAATCAGATACTTGACCTGCATCGCCCGGTCGCGCTCCTGGGGAAGATAGAAAAGGACCATGGCCAGGTTCAAAAAGGAATGATTGCCATCCAGGATACTGTCAAAGGGACCGTCAGTGTCCGCATAAACCGAGTAATGGAAGGAGAGGCTGCGGCAAGAGCGATTCGGTCCGCGCCAGGTATTCAAATCTTCCCGGTCCAAATCCGCAGCTTCGCCGTCACATTCACCCTTCATGTCTTCCACGTTTTTCACGAAGTCGCGAATCTGGTAAAGGCAATTCCATGCAGGAAGCTGAATCTCCGTGCCGGCGATTGCATCCGGAATATTCAAGGTGACCTGCACCAGGTGCTTTTCCGTCGCCGTCAAATCCACCACATAATGAATCGGGTCGCCAGCTTGCGCGGCGCAGGGGATTAAGCAAAGCAAAACGAGGGATAACCGAAGCCGGTTGGAACCCATTTGGCGCGGAATAGGCCACCGTGGCAAGGTGAAGAGCCCCCCTTGCCATATCAGACTACCGGTGTTGTTGAAATCTGGAGGATCGTTATGCAAGTTAGTTTTGGGTGTTACGGGCATCAGGTTCAACACATCGGTTCTAGGTCAAAGTGGCCAGCAGTTCGATTGACATCGTCGATCGGCGCGTTCATAACTATAACATTTCGGCCCCTCGGGGCGATTCCCCATCTTAGAATAGCCGGAGAAGGAACCGTACTTCAGAATTCGTAATTCATGATTTCCGGCCGGCAGCTTTCCCCTTTTATTTCAACACTATCACGGGGTAACGACCGTAAGTGGCTTATTTTTCTTAAACATCACGGGGTAGAGGGGAATTTGAGTTGCCTCCCCATTTGTTTTCATGAACATCACGGGTTATACCTTCATTTTACGATCATCATTTCCATGCTGGATACCCGATTCTCTACGCTACTAACGGGTTTAGAATCAAGGGGTTGATTTTTACCATTGGCCAATGACCACACCATTCCTTCGTCAACCTGCTGTGTTTTCATGAATATCACGGGGTCCCCCGGAGTTTTCGGAAAGTACTGCCTAGCTGCCAGGCCGAATGTTCTTTCTTTGGGCACAAAACCGTCCCACACCGCGACGAGTTCACAGTCGTGACAGAGGGCTTGGCTCGTATTTTCAGGACTGGGAATTGCACCATGGGCGTGCCCTCCCTCCGTGGAGAGGGCACCGAGTTTGGCTTCGATCATCGTGCGATTCTTCCCCATGCCCATGCAGCCATTGTGTTCGCGTGCTTTATCGGCTTGCCGTCGTAAGGTATGGTCTCGCTCTCCACAACAGGGCACGATTACCATAGCCTCCATTTTATGATACGCCTTGTGGGCTACAAATGTCAAGTCATTTATTAACGCAGGCGGCTATGATGTCCGGTAAACCGCATTTTCGGGATAGTTTGGCCGAAACTACCCATCCCTGAGGGTAGCGGTGCTTTGCGAATTAACCCGCGAAAATCGGTACGCTCCAGGAATTTCAGCTTGGCGTTCGGTGGGAGAGCTTCGATCGAAAAGGGTCCAACTTGCAACTTGGCTTAGAGGATGCTTTTCCGTTATTCTGAAGCCGATGGAAGTTCATTTCACCCCTGAGCAAGAAGCTCGGCTTGCGCAGGTGGCCATTAAGGCTGGCAGGGGCTAAATCAGTTACCGACGACTTGTTCTCCAGAGTTTGCGGCTCACCTCACTACACCAGCCCAAGGCTATCAAACAGGCCACGCTACTGTCGTTCATCTTTCGTATACCTCGCTCCGGTGACGGATTCTAGTCACTTCGACCATCAATCTGGCGTCGTCGATGGTATACACAACGCGGTAGTCCCCTACACGAATGCGCCACTCTTTATCTCCGCCTTTGAGCTTCTTGCAGCCCGGCGGGCGGGGATGGTCGGCCAGGTTTTCCAAGCGCGGAACGATGCGCGCGTTGAGCTGGGCAGACAGTCCTTTGAGTTCCTTTTCTGCACTCGCCGTTAATACGACGCGGTAGCTAGCCACGCAGTTTTCCGCTTTTAATGAGGTCTGCCTTCACCTTCTCGAGCGGGACACGTTTTTCGTGCTGCCTCGATCGGGAAACCAGCACGTCCTCGATGTCTTCCCAGAGCGCGCTGTGCCGCTTGAGGTCAATGATCGCCGCGCGCTTACGGCCTTTTTCGTCGGTAATGAACTGGATTCCGGTCATGCGCAGTGTCTCCCATGGGCTGCTTTAAACTCCGTTCTTAACCCTAATTCCGCCGTGTCGTTCTGTCAACCCAGATAGCAAGCATAACGCGGACCTATCCCGAAGGTCGGCGCAACGTTAATCCGGGGGCACGGGACCCTGCCGAAATCTCCAAAAGTAAAGTCCGGCACCGAGCAAGATTGTCAGCAGGCCGAGCGCCGATTCCTTGGGCCGCAGCGATGCGGTATAAAAGAGCATCCAGGCGCTCGCCACGATAAAGAGGGCAGGAGCCAGGGGGTAACCCCAATTCATTGCCGCGAGTTTCTTCCATCCCGGGCGCAGGCGCAGGCGGATTGACCCTGCCACGGCCAGGGCCGCAAAGAAGATCAGCGCGAACCCAATGTAATAAACCAGGCTCTCAAACGTCCCGGTCAAGATCATCAGAACGGCTGCCAACGATTGATAGATGATCGCGTACATTGGCGTTCCCCATTGCGGATGGATGCGCGCCGCGGTGGGGAAAAAACATTTGTCCACCGCCATGGCGAAGTAAACGCGCGGCCCAGCGATGACCATGGCGCTTACACACGAAAGCAATCCCACCGACATGATGGCACTGAAAAAGTTCCCTCCCCGCAGCCCGAAAAGCGCGCCGGCGGAAGCTTCGCCGATCGCCACGACGCCTTTCATAGATTCCAGCGGCAGCGCGTAGATGAACGCCACGTTCAAGAGCAGGTAAAAGGCGGCGACAGTGAGCGTACCCACCACCAGCGAGGCAGGTATCGTCCGCTCAGGTGTTTTCATTTCACCGGAGACATAGGTGGCCGCATTCCAGCCGCTGTACGCGAACATGACGAAGATCAGCGACACCGCGAACTGCGCGGGCAAACTGTGGGATGACGTTCTTGCCGCCAGTTGCGAAAAATGACCAACGCTTCCATGCCCAATCACAAACGCGAAACCGAGGAAGAGCAGCAGCACGCCCAGCTTGAGGGCGGTGATGAGGTTTTGGACCTTGGCTGCGAGCCTGAGGCCCGCCACGTTGATTACGGAAAACACCAAGACAATTCCCACCGCCAACAGTTGTCCGTTGCCGGTGTGGAACCACCCTTGCGCGTCCCCGGAATTTGCTGCCGGGCCCGATACCGCGAAAGAGGGGAAGAAGTGCGAGAAATACTCGGAAAAGGCAAGAGCGGCGGCGGCAATCGGCGCCGAAAATCCTGCGAAAAAGGAAATCCAGCCGCTGAGAAAGCCCCAGACAGGCCCCCAGGCCTCGCGCAAGAAAATGTACTCACCGCCTGACTCGGGAAGGTTGACTCCCATTTCGGAGTAGCAGAGGCAGCCTGCGACGGCGACGATGGCTCCCACGATCCATATTCCGAGAACCAGGGAGGGACGCCCCAGATCACCCGCCAGAAATCCGGTGGTTGTAAAAATCCCTGTGCCAATCATGTTGGCAATGACGATGGCCGCGGCATGGCTGAATCTAAGTTCTCTGCGTAAGGAAGGCTGAGCCACGCTAGGGGTCTCCGATGTGAATGAGATCGATTGCACTCGCGGAAAGCCAGCACTGACCCGCTCAGCTCGCGAATGGGTGTCCGTCACAGCCTAGGGTGGAAACGCCGGAAGCGCAAGAGGGTTTTGGGGTGGAGGGCTGTCCATTGTCAGCTCTCAGGTGTCAGCTATCAGCTTTCAGCCTTTTCCAAGCTCGACAACATTGCACGAGGCCGTTAAAATCATGTCATGCGGAAACTAACTCAAGGCTTCACCCTTCCACGCACTTCGGTGTTGGGGGTATCCCTGCTCGTTCTCTGGTCAGGGCAAGCGGCATTAGCCCAAGCAGCAGCGCCGACCGGACAAGGCCTTGCCGGCGCAACCCTGATCAAGCAGGTCCCTTACGTGCCCACACCCCAGGACATTGTCGAGAAGATGCTGGACCTGGCCAAGGTCACATCGGATGATGTGGTTTATGATTTGGGATCAGGCGATGGGCGCATTGTCATTGCCGCCGCCCAAAAATATGGCGCCCATGCCGTGGGGGTGGAAATCAATCCCGACCTCTATAGCGAGTCAAGCAAACGCATCAAGGAATTGGGACTGGACGATCGGGCGCACATTATTTATGAAGATATGTTCGATGTCAGCGTGCATCGGGCCACGGTGGTGGTGCTGTACCTGTTGACCTCGTTCAACGAAAAGCTGCGGCCCAAATTGGAACGAGAGCTCCGGCCCGGAACGCGACTCGTTTGCCACGATTTTCACATTCCCGGATGGGATGCCGACAAGGTCGTTGACGTGGTTTCGAAGAACGGGATTTCCCACAAGCTCTACCTCTATGTGCGGCCGTAGTCGTATTTCCCGCTCATCACCCTCTCGGCCGGCCCCGTTAGTGTAACCTCACCGCCATCCGGCCACGCGACTTCCAGCACCCCGGCCTCTGTCCGCACATGCACGCGCCGGTCCGTGAGGCCATTGAGAATGGCGGCCACTGCGGCGCCACAGGAACCCGTACCTGAGGACCTCGTGTGTCCAACTCCCCGCTCCCAAAATCTCACTTCGATTTCGTCCCGGGAGAGCAAGCGGACGAACTCAACATTGGTGCGGTTGGGGAAATGCTCATTCTGCTCGATGTCCCGGCCCAGTTGCAGCCAATCGACGGTCTCGAAATCCGCGACAAACACGCTGCAATGAGGATTCCCCATGGAAGTGACGGTGACTGGCAAATCGCCCCGATGAGTTTTGAGAGGGAAGCGAAGGAGAGGAGAAACGGTTTCAGCCGGCTGGAAAGGAATTTGTGCCGCGGTAAGGATCGGGGCACCCATTTGCACGCGAAACATCCACTTTCCTTCGCTCGACTTCCCTTTTTCGAGTGTCTTCACCCCAGCGAGCGTATCGATCGCCAGCGTCCGCTTCTGCGGTTTCCGTTCAGCCAGAAGAGCGCCTGCGCAGCGAATGCCGTTTCCCGACATCTCCGCCTCACTGCCGTCGGCATTGAAAAATCGGATTCGCGCATCATGGCCTCGCACCTCGGATTTCATAACCACGATAAGGCCGTCAGCGCCGGCGCCCGTGTGGCGGTCGAGAATTCTGCGCGCGAATTGGGGAAGACCGGTGGGAAGGTCGCTCGCGAGAACAACGAGCCAATCATTTTCCAGCCCGTGATATTTGACGAAGGGGATAACTTTGGTCATGTCACATTTTACGCAGCCGGTAGATTTCAAAGCTCCCCTCGCCCCGAAATTCCCCCTGGTCTACGACTTCATAATCCTTGAATGCCTGGGGGTAAGCTTGCATGAGGCTATCGATGGCGTCGCCTTGGCCGCGGATAATCCAGTCCACCCAGTTTTGCGGCTCTGTCTGCATCTTAGCCCAGTACTTGCGATTCAGATTGCTGAGGGTATTGCGAAAATAGATACGGGCTTCCGGCATCACGCAGGGCCACTTCCCTGCCGCCACCAGGACGCGTTTGCCGTCGTAGTGGGCGCGCAGGAAGTCGATGATAGCCCGCTGTCGACGGGCACGGCAAGGGTTATTCCGGATTCCTTCCTTTACCACCAGCAGTTCACGGGGGCCCGCCGCTGTCAATACCATAAACTGCCGCCCCAGCACCGCCAGGAAAATAATAAGCAGGGCCAGGCGGAGCTTCTTCCCCAAATGCGGGGACAATACGAACGATGGGAAAAGGGCGACCGCCGCGATCATTTCCACACCATACCGAAGGTTGTAATGCGTAAAGGGAAAAAGCGTCGGCACATACAAGGGGACGGCGGCATGCGCCAAAGCCTGAATATAGAAGGGCAGCGGAACAATGAACAGCACGGCAACGGCGCCGCGCCGGGATTCGCGCATGCTTACACACCACGCCACCAGACCCAGCACCGCTAACTCCAGGGCCCAGACGCCGATGACAAGCTTCAGGTCCTCAAGGTAATATCGCGTGGATAGAAGCAGGCTGCCATCGGTGGGATAAGGGAACGCGGTCGTCGCCAGTTGATGGGCGTAAATATCTTTCGCTGAGCCTGGGCCGTTGTAGAATTCGATGGGATTCTTGAAGCGATAGGCATTGTGAATGAGCCACAAGAGGGGCCCGGCGCCAGCGACGCCCGCGAAAAAAGCCGTGCGCAGAAAGCGCTGCCTCCATGGGTACGGACGAATCAGGAATACCAACAGCGTGGCAAAAGGCAGAACGTTCCAACCTTCATAGCGAGTCAGCGTCCCCAGGAACGCGGCTGCGGCTGCGCCCGCCAGCGATTTCCACGAGCCCGATAGCGAATAGCGGAAGAGCGCGTAGGCAACCAGCACCGACCACAAAAGCGCAAGCGGCTCCGTCAGCGGCGTGCTCGCAAGGTAGAGAAAGTTTGGGCAAAGGACGGCTCCGGCCACCGCCACAAGCCCTGCCGCCAGGTTGCGATTGATTTCCGCACCTAGACGAAAGAGGAGGTAAGCGGTCAACGCGAACGCCGCGGAGGAAACCAAGCTCCCGGCCAAGCCTGAGCGCCAAAGAAAATCGTTGACGGCAAGAGGTGCGCAAGTCAGATGGTAAAGCGGCAACCAGACCGTGCCGATTTCCTCATAGCCTGGAGTAATGGAATCAAAGATCCGCCGGGCGCCCTCGATGTGGGCCAACCCGTCGCCATAAAGGTTGGTTAGGCCGCGGGCGTAGAAAAAACGCAGGCTGGCGGAGGTGATTCCCAGGATCAGAACAGCGACAGCGGCGTGGGCCGGAGCAGGAATATGCCACAGCTCATGCTGGGGTGCGTGGGATTCGACGGCAGAATCATGCATCAAAATGTGTCATGTTCTTGATTTCGCGGTAACGCGATTCAATTTCGGCCGGCGTCAAGCGCAGAAGGCGGCCCACACCGAATTCCTCCACCGCAAAACTTCCCATGACCGATCCATACACAGCAGCGCGGCGCAGGTTGGCATCCGACAGATCACCGGTACGCGCCAGATGACCCATGAACCCACCGGCAAAGGTGTCGCCCGCACCGGTGGGATCGAACACCTCGTCCAGAGGGAAAGCTGGAACCGTGAATATCGACTTCGGGCCAAAAACCGTGGCGCCATGCTCGCCTCGCTTGACCACCACCACGCGCGGGCCGAGCTTCTGAATGATTCCGGCGGCCTTCTTCAAATTACCTTGCTTGGAAAGCATCCGCGCTTCCCCTTCGTTAATCAGCAGGATTTCCACCGTCGCCAGAACCTTGGCCAATTCTTCCGGCATGCCGTGGATCCAGTAATTCATGGTGTCGAGAGCGGTGGCGCGAAGATTGGGAAGCGCGCGCCGAACGCTAAGCTGCAACGTCGGGACGATGTTGCCGAGAAAAAGAAACTGGCTGTCGAGGTAGGCGGCAGGAATCTTGGGGACGAAGCTTTCGAACACGTTGAGTTGCGTGTCGAGCGTGCGGG
>Ga0208034_1002106_pt1 | contig 10814 bp, 10 predicted proteins | sample June2015DPH_8_10_FD_184699 | JGI IMG/M metagenome (GOLD analysis project Ga0208034, IMG submission 184699) | Peatland microbial communities from SPRUCE experiment site at the Marcell Experimental Forest, Minnesota, USA - June2015DPH_8_100... | ecosystem: Environmental > Terrestrial > Soil >...
GCAGATAATCGGAGCAGGAGCGCAGTGTGTCGGACGCCACAACACTAGACCAGATCGTGGCCAGCAAGGCCGCGGCCGACGATTTCGTGCGCACGCGCTGGTGGTGGATTCGCCACGCGCCGGTCCGCGTCGACGAGGGCCGAATTTACGGCCAGACCGACTTGCCCTGCGATTGCAGCGACGAACGCATCTTCTCCGGTCTCGCGGCGCTTTTGCCGCGAAGGGCGATCTGGGTCACGAGTCATTTGGCGCGGACGCATCAGACTGCAAGAGCGATCTTGGCGGCCGGAGATTTCGAGGCGCCGCGGGAATTGCAGCAAGACAAGGACCTCGCCGAACAGCATCTCGGGGACTGGCAAGGCCTCGATCGCCGGACTTTTCTCATGAGCCGCAGGCAAGAGCCGGCCTCCTTCTGGTATGCGGCCGCGGACGAGCGCGCACCGAACGGCGAAAGCTTCGTCGACCTCATGGCGCGGGTCGACGCCGCGATCGCGCGCGTCACCGCAGCCCACCAAGGCAGCGACATTGTCGCTGTCGCCCATGGCGGAACGATCCGCGCGGCCATCGCCATTGCTCTCGGCCTGCCGCCGCACGGCGGCTTCGCCTTCATGATCGACAATTGCTCGCTGACCCGTCTCGACCATTATCAAGGCCGACAAGGCTCCGGGTGGCGGGTCACCATGATCAACCACCGGCCGTGATCGACCGGCAGCCTCGCCAGCGCCACTCTGCGAAAAATCACCACGTGAGTTGCGAGTGCGCTTTCTTGGCCGGTGGGGGTGCGCCGCCGGCTATGCTTGCCGCCGGACGGGGACGGGGCAGCGGAACCGGCTCCTGAAGCTCGGCGGTGTGCTCCTCGGCATCCGGTTCCGTCTTCTCCACCAGCTTCGCCGACTCCCGCACCTCCCACTCGCACATCTTGTAGCCGCCGCGGCGTTCGGCGAGATCGACGTGAATATGCTGCTCGTGACTGCCGTCCGATCCCGGACCAAGCACGGTGCTGAACCGCGCGCAGGCGCTTGCGCGTAACGCCTCGCGCCAGTCCTTGGCGACGTTCACATCGGTGAGGCCAATTACCTCGCCATTGGCGAGCCGCAACGCTCCCACATCGAGCGCATTGGCGCGGCCGTGCTCGCTCAGCGTGGCGCCGTGGACCCGGTTGCGGCCGCGGCATTCATAGGAATCGAAGTTGTCGAGCCCGCGCAGCGGCGCGCCGAGCTTGAGCGCCGCCGGCGCGACATCTTCGCGGAGCCAGAGCGCAACTTCCTCCGCCATCGCGCAGCGCAGCGTGGCCGGCGGAGCGATGGCTACTTTCGCCTGATCGGGCAGGATCACGCGTTCCAGCAGAACCGCGTCCACCGCCCCGCATTCGCCCGGCCCGGCGAGCACGGCAATTGGCTTGAACACCGCGACGTCCGCCAACCGCAGCTGGCAAGCCGACGGCGTCTGCGGCGCGGACGGCGCAGCCCCGGCCCCGACCGATTCGGGAAACGAGCCGTAAACTTCCTGCGGCGGCGAAAATTGCTGCGGCACGGCGATCGGCAATGGCGGCCGCCGCGGCTGCGGCGGCCGGGCACCACGGGGCGAAGCGTGCTCGGCCTTGTGCTCAGCCTTGGCCCCCTTCGCCGCCGGCGCGACGGCGTCCTGTGCCGCCGCAAGCTCGGTTGCGCAGAAGAGCAGGGCGATCGCGACAAGACCCTTCACGCGGCAGGTTTCCGGCGCAACGGCGGTCCTTGTACGGAAGTCAACATGCTGCCCATGCTTTAAGCGGACGGCGCGCTCGCATTCAAGCGCGCTTCGCCGCGCGACTTTCAGCCCGCAAAACGGCATTTTCATTGCCGCCGCGCGCGGCTACATTGGGGCGCCGCCGGGCGTGCCGGCGGCAGCCGGATACAGCAAGAACAACGCAAGGCAGTACTTCCAGGAGGAATACCATGCTCGGGCTCATGCAGGATTGGCCGCTCCTGTTGCATCGCGTCATCGATCATGCCGCGCTCAATCATGGCGAACGGCCGGTCATTACCCGGTCGATCGAAGGGCCGATGCACCGCACCAACTACGCGGAAATCCGCGCGCGTGCCTTGCGCGTGGCGCAGCGGCTCGAGCGCGACGGCATCAAGCTCGGCGACCGCGTGGCGACGCTGGCCTGGAATACCTGGCGCCACCTGGAAGCCTGGTACGGTATTGTCGGCATCGGCGCCATCTACCACACCGTCAATCCGCGCCTGTTTCCCGAGCAAATCGCCTGGATCATCAATCATGCGGAAGACCGCGTGATCATGACGGATCTCACTTTTGTGCCGCTCTTGGAAAAAATCGCTGCCGAGCTACCGACAATCGAGCGCGTCATCGTGTTCACGGACGCAGCGCATATGCCGCAGACGACATTGCGCAACGCCGTCGCCTACGAGGAGTGGCTGGCGGAAGCCGACGGCGATTTCGCCTGGAAGTCGTTCGATGAGAACACCGCCGCCGGCATGTGCTACACCTCCGGCACCACCGGCAACCCCAAGGGCGTGCTTTACTCCCATCGCTCGAACATTCTGCACTCGTTCATGGCGCTGCAGGCGGACATGATGGGGCTGACCTCGCGCGACATCACGCTGCCCATCGTGCCGATGTTTCATGCCAATAGCTGGGGGCTCGCCTTCTCCTGCCCCATGGTCGGCAGTGCCATGGTGATGCCCGGCGCAAAACTTGACGGCCCCTCCGTCTATGAACTGCTCAACGACTACAAGGTCACCTACTCCGGCGCCGTGCCGACGGTGTGGCTACTGCTGCTGCAATATCTGGAAAAAACCGGCGCCAAGCTGCCCTATCTGCGCCGGGTCGTCATCGGCGGCTCGGCCTGTCCGCGCGCCATGATCAAGGCTTTCGAGGAGAATTACGACGTCGAGGTCGCGCATGCCTGGGGCATGACCGAAATGAGTCCGCTCGGCACCATGGTGACGCTCAAGCCCGAATATGCCGACCTCAAGGGCGACGCGCGCCTCGACATCAAGCAGAAGCAGGGCCAGACACCGTTCGGCGTCGAGATGAAGATTACCGACGACGCAGAGCATCCCTTGCCGTGGGACGGCAAGACCTTCGGCCGTCTCAAAGTGCGCGGGCCCGCCGTGGCCAAGGCGTATTACCGGGAAGACACCGATATCCTCGATGACCAGGGTTTCTTCGATACCGGCGACGTCGCCACCATCGACCGTTACGGCTACATGCAGATCACCGACCGCTCCAAGGACGTGATCAAGTCGGGCGGCGAATGGATTTCCTCGATCGACCTGGAAAACCTCGCGGTCGGCCATCCCAAAATAGCCGAGGCGGCGGTGATCGGCGTGCGGCATCCTAAGTGGGACGAGCGGCCGCTGCTCGTCGTCGTGCTCAAAGAGGGGCAATCGGCGACGAAAGAGGAAATACTCGGCTTCATCGAGGGCAAGATCGCCAAGTGGTGGATGCCCGACGACGTCGTGTTCGTCAGCGCCATTCCGCACACGGCGACCGGCAAGATCCAGAAGACGACCCTGCGCGAGCAGTTCAAGGATTACGTGCTGCCGACGTCCATCGCCGCCGAGTAATCCCGGCGACATAGCGATTTTCGCCGTCTCCGTCGGCGGCGGCTGCTAGGCAGCCAGGCCTTCGCCGCGCCAAAGGCTTTTCGGGCAGACAAGCTCACGCTTCGGCCCGGGACGCGCCCGGCGCGGCCCAGCATTGCGCTCAGTAAATACCTATATTTCTCACGTTATTACAACGTATTACAGCCAATAGTTCCCATACCGGACTCTTACTTAACGTATTATGCTATTGTGCGTCGCACAATTTCCACAATTTTTAATCATTGAAACGCCCGGCTCCAGTTCAGCGAGCCGCATAACCCTTCCCTTCAACAGCGGATAAAGGAAGATCATGGCTGGTAATAGCCTGACTAAACTTGTGCTTGCCTCAACTCTTGTTATTTCCACTGTCGCAATGCCGGTCGCCGCATCGGCGCAAACTGGAATAGCATCGATCTATTCCGGCGGCCTGACCGCCAACGGCGAAACCGCGCGGGCGTCGGGCTTGACCGCGGCGCATCGCACGCTGCCGTTCGGCACAATGGTGCGGATCACCAATCAGCGCTCCGGCCGCTCGGTGGTGGTGCGCATCAACGATCGCGGGCCGTTCATCCGCGGCCGCGTCATCGACGTGACGCCGGCGGCCGCCCATGTGCTGGGCTTTTCCGGCCTCGCACCGGTGACGCTCGCGGTGATCGGCAGGATCTGAGGCAGGTCCGCAGAAAGATCTTCCGCGTCCCCTTACGGTATTTCGCAATCGTTCGCCGCATCTTCCGACAAACGGCGACGTGAGACTCGGGGACGAACTGCAACAGCGGGAGGCTTCGGCCTCCCGTTTTTTATTTGCGCGGCGGCGGAGCCGATCGGTAACCATATCGTTCACACTCAAGCAACCATTGTCGGCCAACATGCCCGGCACCACCGAGGCCTTCGTTGCGGTCATGGCGCCGATCGATTCAGTTCCGGCATTTCAAGCTCGCCTCGCGCTTTACCGGATCGACGACCAGACCCGCTCCCTGCTTGCGCAAACCTGGCCGACGATCGCGCCGCACCTCGATCGGGTGATCGATGACGTCGTCATGGCGGTCATCGAATTGCCCAACATCGGAAAGGCCGTCGCGCAGAACCAAGACTTGGTGAAAAAGCTCGAAGTGGCGCACTTCCAGGCGCTGCTCGGCGGGCAACTGGATCAGCGCTACGCCGAATCCTGCCGGCAAACGGTGCAGCAGGAGGCTGTGATCGGCCTGGACGCGCGCATCCGCAGCACCGCCGGCAGCTTCGTGCTCAAGGCGGCGCTCGACGCGCTGGCGCGCAAGCACCGCTTTTCCTCCGCCAAGCTCGCCGAGCGCGGCAAGATCGTAGCGCAAGTCATCAGCTTCGATGTCGCCAACGCCATGACCCTGCACCGGCAGGCGGCGGAACAGGCGGCGCTAGCGCGGCGCAGCGCGATCGATGTGGCCATCACCGACTTCGCCACCGCTATCGGCGAGGTGGTCGAGGCCATCAAGGAAGCCTCCGTTTCGCTGACGACGACGGGATCGACGCTGAAACGATCTGCCGACGACACGCTCAGCCGCATGGCCTTGGCTTCGTCGGCCTCGGCCGAGACCGCACAGCGCATGGACGCGTCCGTGACGGCGACCGAACAACTGTCCGGATCGATCCAGGAAATCGGTCAGCAGGCCAGCAATGGCCTGGGAATGGCGCAGTCTGCCGTCGCCGATACCGAGCGGACTCAGGATGTCATCGGTTCGCTGGATAACGCCGCGGAGCGCATCGGTTCCGTCATCAGCACTATCTCCTCCATCGCGGCGCAGACCAATCTTCTGGCGCTCAACGCGACGATCGAGGCGGCGCGTGCCGGCGAATCCGGCAAGGGCTTTGCCGTGGTCGCCGCGGAAGTGAAGACGCTGGCCAATCAGACGTCGCGGGCCACCGGCGATATCTCGCAGCAGGTTGCCGCCATCCAGGAAGCGACCAAGCGGTCGGTGGAGGAAATCTCCGCGATCGCGCGCGTCATCGGCAAATTGACCGCGGTATCGACCAGCATCGCCGCGGCTGTGCAGCAGCAGAGCATGACGACCCGCGCGATTGCAGAAAGCGTGCAGAACGCCGCCGGCCATACCGCGCGGGCGTCGGTTGAGATCAATTCGGTTGAACAAACCGTGTCACGCGGCGTCGCCGCGGTCGACGAAATCACGACGTGGACGGAGCGGCTGTCGGCGCGAGCCAACGACCTGGAAACCAAGGTCGCGACCTTCTTCACGCGCGTCCGCGCCGCCTAGCCAGCCCTCTCGCTTGCCGGGAGAGCGAAACCCACAGCCGCCATTTCATCTCCCGCGCGCTGCGCTAGAGTAGCGCCTTGCGTCGTCCGGAGATGAACATGAGTGATTCCGTGGTCAGGCAAACCGTGCTGGCGTCGCGGCCAAACGGGCCGCCGAAGCCAGAGAACTTTCGTTTGGAAGAGGTTCCCATGCCGAAGCTGCCGCCCGGCGGTCTTCTGCTGCGGGTGCTCTATCTGTCGCTCGATCCCTACATGCGGGGCCGCATGGACGACGTGAAATCCTATGCGAAATCGGTCGGCATCGGCGAGGTGATGGCCGGTGAGAGCGTATGCGAAGTGCTCGCGTCCGACCGCGCGGGTTTTGCCGCCGGCGATATCGTTTTGGCCCATACCGGCTGGCGCACGCATGCGGCATGGGCCGGACCGGCAACGCGAAAACTCGACCCCAAGCTCGCGCCCATCACCACCGGGTTGGGCGTCCTCGGCATGCCGGGCTTCACCGCTTATGCGGGCTTGAACCTGATCGGCAAGCCGAAGGCGGGTGAGACCGTGGTCGTCGCCGCCGCCAGCGGCCCGGTCGGTTCGCTCGTCGGGCAACTTGCCAAAATGGCCGGCGCCCGTGCCGTCGGCATTGCCGGCGGCGCTGAAAAGTCCCGCTACGTCGTCGAAGACTTGCGCTTCGACGCCGCCGTTGATCATCGCGCCGCCGATTTTCCGGTAAAGCTCGCGGCGGCCTGTCCCAAAGGCATCGACGTCTATTTCGAGAATGTCGGCGGCGCGGTGTGGCAAGCGGTGCTGCCTTTGCTCAACACTTACGCGCGTGTGCCGGTCTGCGGGCTGATCGCGCAATATAGCGCTGCCGGCCCGGCGGCGGGACCGAACCTCTTGCCGGCAACCATGCGCGCGGTGCTCACCAAGAGCCTCACGCTGCGCGGCTTCATCAACACCGAATTCGCCGCGGAGCATTACCCGGATTTTCTGCGAATTGTTTCCGCAGGAATCGCCGATGGACGCATCCGCTACCGCGAGGATGTGACCGAAGGGCTGGAAAACGCCCCGGCCGCCTTCATGGGCCTGCTCGAAGGGAAGAATTTCGGCAAGGCGCTGGTGCGCGTGGCACACTGAGCCGCAGCCTTCTTTCATCCTCCCCCGAAGCGAGGAGGATGACATGGGCACACTCTACTCCGCCGGCTGCTTCGGCTTCGGTTTGATGAAGGTGCGCTTGAGGTTGTCGAACAGCTCGATCTTGGCGCCGTGTTTACGCATGATGACGCTTTGCTGCGCCACCGAGAGCGTATTGTTCCACGCCCAGTAGATCACCAGCCCGGCCGGAAAGCTCCCGAGCATGAAGGTGAAGATGATCGGCATCCAATTGAAGATCATCTGCTGGGTCGGATCCGGTGGCGCCGGATTGAGCTTCATCTGCACCCACATGGTGATGCCCATGATCACCGGCCAAATGCCGAGGTGGAGGAAGCTGCCGACCAGCGGCAGCACCGTCGGGTCGAACGGGATCAGCCCAAACAGCGTGAAGATGTTGGTCGGATCGGGCGCCGAAAGGTCGCGGATCCAGCCGTAGAACGGCGCGTGCCGCATCTCGATGGTGATGAACAGCACCTTGTACAGCGAGAAGAACACCGGAATCTGGATCGCGATCGGCAGGCAGCCGGCCACCGGATTGATCTTCTCTTTCTTGTACAACTCCATCATCGCCTGCTGCTGCTTCATCTTGTCGTCGGCGTAGCGCTGCCGGATCATCGTCAGCTCCGGCTGCACCGCTTTCATCTTCGCCATCGAGGCGTACGACTTGTTGGCGAGCGGGAAGAACAACAGCTTGACCAGCACCGTGACGATGAGGATGCCGATGCCGAAATTGCCGACGAGATGGAAGCAGAAGTCGATGGCGAGGAACATCGGCTTGGTGATGAAGTAGAACCAGCCCCAATCGATCAACAGATCGAAATGGTTGAGGTGAAGCGCCTGGTTGTAGCCGCCGGCCACCGAGAACGGGAAATTGATGCCGACCACCGAGACTTCTTTGGCGCCGGCGAACAGCCGCGCATCGGCGGTTCCAGTCGCGCCCGGCGCGATGGTCTGCGGATCGAGCAGGTAATCGGTCTGGTAAGTCTTCTCGCCGCCGGCTTCGCCGGCGGAGAAGCGCGCGTGCACCTTGGCGTCGGTGTCGGGCAATAACGCCGCCGCCCAGTATTTGTCGGTGAAGCCGAGCCAGGCGTCGGTCACTTCCCAGCTTTCGCTCTTACTTTTCTCGATGTTCTTGTAGGTCTCTTCCTTTTCGCCCTGATTGCCCATCACCCCAATCAGGCCTTCATGCAAGATGTAGTAGCCGAGCGTCTTCGGCGTGCCATGGCGCGAGATCAGCGCATAGGGAAACAGCGTGATCGGCTTGGTGCCTTTGTTCTCCACCGAGTCCTTGATGGTGAACAGATAATGGTCATCGACGGCGATGCTGCGGTGGAAGATCAATCCCTCGCCGTCGTCGTAGCTGAGCGCAACCGGATGAGCCCGCCGCCGCCGTCCTGCTTCCATACCGTATCCGGCCCCGGCACCTTCTCGGTCGTGCCCGACGCCGGCACCCAGCCGAACTCGGCATAATAGGCGTCCGGTGCGCCCGACGGCGAGAACAGCACGATCGGCGGCGAATTGGGATCGACGGTTTCGCGGTATTGCTCAAGCGACAGATTGTCGATGCGCGCGCCTTTGAGGTCGATGCTGCCGTGAAGCCGGGGCGTGTCGATCGCGACATGCGGCGCGGCGGCGATCACCGCCTCGCGGGTCAGCGTCGCCGGCTGCTGCGCGACGGCAGGGGGCGCGCCCGGCACCGTGGGCACACCGGCTTGCGGCGCCGGCGTGGCAGGCTGGGCCGCGCTCGGCTGCGCCGCGCCGGGCTGCACCTGCGCCTGCTCCTGCTGCTTGAGCCGCGCTTCTTCGCGCTGCTTTTGCATCTGCGGGTAGCCGACGAAATATTGCCAGCCGACCACGACGAGCAACGACAGCACGATGGCGAGGATGGTGTTCTTGTGCTCGATCATGCAAAGCTCGTGCGGCGGCTATCCGGGTGGATCCTGGGGCGGCTGAGGGGACGGTTTTCGCGGCTGCTTTCGGTTGCGGCGGAGCTTTTGCGGCCTGGACGGCGAACCCGCTTCATGTAGGGGGTCGCGGCGGGCGCCACCAGTTCCCCCGCGCTCAAGGGCTTGAATTCGGCTGAGCGCCGCGTCGAGTTCCTGCATCATCTCGCCAAACGGAGCCGCCAGCGCCGCCCGGCGCCCGATGAGCACGTAGTCGTGGCCGGGGCATAGCCCGCCGGCACCCGCGGCCGCCGACATTCTCACGATCTCCCGCAATCGGCGGCGCACGCGGTTGCGTTCCACGGCATCGCCCACCTGCTTCGACACGGTAAACCCGATCCGGACCGCCCCGCCGTCGGCGCGCCGACGCGCCTGCACCACGAACGCCCTGCCCGACGCTCGCAGGCCGGCCGCCGCGGCCCGAAAATCGCCCCGGCGTTTCAGCCGCTCAACTGGGAACGAGGGAGCCGGCGTCCCGATCACGCACTCAGCCGCTTGCGGCCTTGCACCCGCCGCGCCGCGACGACCCTGCGGCCACCCTTGGTCGCCATGCGCGCACGAAATCCATGCCGGCGCTTGCGCACCAATTTGCTCGGCTGGTAGGTTCGTTTCACCGAAATTTTCTCCGCTGCACGCCCGACCTTGGCCCGCTTGTCGGTCCGATCGTGCCAATTCAGCCTGCCGGGCGCGCATTTCCCATTCAGCGTGCGCCCGCGCGATTGGCGCGGCTTATACGGGAGCCCTCATGGCTCGTCAATGCGACGGGCGAGCCGAGCCAAGGTCCGCCATGGACGCCGAGCGCCGAGCTGCGGCTCGCTTTTTCCATGCGTCATTTGCCCCGACAAAGACATGTATAGAATATCCATGATAGGACCGAGACCTCGGGTACGTTGCGCCATGCCCAGCAGTAGAGCCACGAAGGCTTCGCGCCAAAATCTGCCTCGAGGCCGGTGAGTTCGGCAGGTTGATGGCGAACGAGCTCAGACCGGACATTTGCGTGATCGGCGCCGGTGCCGGGGGTCTTTCCGCCGCCACCGCGGCGGCCGTTTTCGCCGCGCGGACGGTGCTCGTCGAAAAAGGCCGCATGGGGGGCGAGCGCCTCAAAAAGAACGGCGGCTTGGCGCTCCACGCGCTGGCCGCGGCAGCCAACCGCGCCAGCGCGTTGCGCAACGGCGCCCGCTTCGGCATCAAGACGGCGCGCTTCGCCGTCGATTTTGCCGCGGTCAATGCGCATGTGAATGATGTCATTGGCGCCGTCGCGCCGAACTCCACCCGCAAACGCATCGCCGGCCTCGGCGTGCCGGCCTCGGCGTGCATGTCATCGAGGGCGCCGCGCGCTTCGCCGATGAGCAGACCGTGGTGGTCGGCGATTTGGCGATCCGGGCCCGCCGCTTCGTCATCGCCACCGGCTCCTCGCCCACCCTGCCGGCGATTGCCGGCCTCCTCGATACGCCACACCTCACCAGCGAGACCGTGTCCGACCTCGCCGAAATTCCGCGCCATCTCATCGTTGTCGGCGCCGGGGCGGTCGGGCTCGAATTGGCGCAGGCTTTCCGCCGCCTCGGCTCCGAGGTCACCGTGCTCGACGCGGCGCCGCCGCTCGCCGGCGACGACCCCGAATGCGCCGCGGTGGTGCTCGACGCGCTGCTGCGCGACGGCGTCAAATTGCGCACCGGGGTCGAGATCGCGAAAGTCAGCCGCGTCTTAGCGAGGATTAAGGTCGTGCTCGCCACGCCGGCCGGCGCCGAGACCATCGAAGGCTCGCATACACCGCGTCTTGCGCTGGCCCTACCGCGAGAACGACCGCGCCCAGGCGGAGCATGCGACCGACGGCCACATCAAGGTCGTCACCGACCGCGCCGGCGAAATACTGGGCGTGACGATTGTCGGCGCGCA
>Ga0208034_1002109_pt1 | contig 10810 bp, 7 predicted proteins | sample June2015DPH_8_10_FD_184699 | JGI IMG/M metagenome (GOLD analysis project Ga0208034, IMG submission 184699) | Peatland microbial communities from SPRUCE experiment site at the Marcell Experimental Forest, Minnesota, USA - June2015DPH_8_100... | ecosystem: Environmental > Terrestrial > Soil >...
GTGCCACTGCTCTCCGTATTCGTTGCCTCCTCGCAGGTTAGAGACGACGCAGGTCACGCCGAGCCTCGCGAGCTGGACGAGCATCGGGTCGTAGAAGGGGGTCCGCGGGATCGAGAATCCACCGTACCCGTAGGCCAGGACGCCTCCTCCTCTCGGGCCGAATTCAAAATAGTGGACTCTGGTCCCGTCCCGAGACCGCACGAAGCCGTCCCTAATCTTCAGCTCTTCGACGACCAGCTTGTCCTGCTCCGTGAAGGCGCCCTTCGCGAACTCGTAGATCGCGTAGGGGACCCCGAAGGACGCGGCGACGAGCAGGGCCCTGTCGTCGTCGGAGGAGACGAGTTCCACCGTCGACTTGAAGGGAGGCTCGAAGGAGGTCTTCTCCCTCCCGTCGGCCCCCACGACGCGAAGGTAGGATGCGCAGTTTCTCACGTAATCCACGACGATGTCGCCCGACACCACAGCCGCGTTGTGGATGGGCTCCTTGGTCTCGCCGACGACGACCTTCTCGTCGCGCAGAATCCGGCCGTAGCCCTCACCCTCGTAGGACAGGATGTACAGCCCCCCGTCGCTGTATGCGATCGGATACGACAGGAAATCGCCCTCGTAGACCTTCGACCAGGCACCCGGAGCGTCCAGGTCGCCGAAGTAGACGTCGGTCTTGCTCCACCGATGCACCGTGACCAGGGCCTTGCCGTGCGACGATTCGACGCTGATGCTGTGCGCCGTGGGAATCCCTTTGCCAAACACGACCTTGCCGTCGCGCATCACCCTGTCGGCCGGGGGCTTCGTTCCCTCGGGCGTGCTCTCCTTTCTGAAGGACTTCACGTAATAGAAGCCGCGGCTCAGAAAGATCAGGCTGGAGATGCTCCCCTCCAGCTCAGCGATCGTCCGCCTGGAAGCTACCTCGATGAGCCTCATCCTCCCTTCGTCCTCCCCTTTGGAGAAGAAGTAGGCGAGCCTCTCGCCTGCCTCGTCGGTGTAGAAGTAGAGGATCACGTAATCCGGGCCTAGGTCGCGAGACGAAACCACCGTCTCCTTCTCGAGCCTGATTGAGTACGCTCCCTCCCGCCTCTCTAGGAGGAAGGCGCCCCGGGGGGTGACCTTCACCTGCATTATCGTGGGGACGTCATAGATGCGCGAGAATTGGGGCTCGACCTTGCTCGAAAGAGGACGGAGCCGGGTCCTGCACCTCCGGCTTCGCGAAATCGCCCAGTTCCGCACCCTCCTGCTCTGCACGTTCTCGAGCCACAGATAGGGGTCGGCGGAGGGCACAACAGAGACGGAACAGGACGGGGACTTTATCCGTTTACCGGTGACAGGAGGGTTCTGTTCCGTTGGTTGAGGGATTCACGCGTCGGCGGCGCCAGAGTAGAGCCTTCCTGACTTGATTACGTGAATCACGTTCTCTGGCGCCAAGGACTCGAGGTCGTCGACCGGATTGCCCTTCACGACGATCACGTCCGCGCGGCACCCCTTCCGCAGCGACCCGCGGTCCGGAAGACTAAGACACGCCGCAGCTCTCGACGTCGCGGCCTCGAGCGCCTCTCTGTTGCCGAGATACTTCGCTTCTTCAACGATCTCAAGGTAGTTGCGCCCATGAGGCCTCTTCGAGTCCCCGACTATGTCGGAACCCGACACGACCTTTACCCTGCGCTCCTTCACGGCAACCATATCGTGCGTGAAGTGCCTCTTCACCAACTCCTCCCTCGCCTTGCTGGAGTGAGATTGACCCATGTAAGCAGCCATGTACGTGGTCAGGGTCGGAACATAGTAGATGCCCTTCTCCGCTATCGCCTTCACCGTGCGGGGCGTCAGTCCGAGACCGTGCTCTATCGAATCGACGCCCGCTTCTATGACCGTGAGCAGGGCGTCTTCTCCGTAAGCGTGGGCGGCGACCCTCAGTCCCGCCCTGTGAGATTCGTCGACTATCGCTCTGACCTCTTCCAGCGTGAAGTTCTCCCTGACCTTGCCACCGCGGGAAAAAGCCCCCGATGCGTAGAGCTTCACGACGCTGCCTCCATCCCTGACGACCTTCCTTACCGCCCTGCGGCAGTCCCAGGGTCCGTCGCAGAAGTAGGTGTACGAGGCGAGCCGTTGGGCTATCCCGAGCGGGAAGCCTGGAGGGTCGTCGTCACCTCCCGTCTGCGAGAGCGCCCTCGAGCAAGAGACTACCGTCGGACCGTCCACCGCCCCTTCTTCGACCGCCTGCGCGAGGTGCACGCCTCCCTTCGTGCCGAGCTCGCGGACGGTCGTGAAGCCCGCCCGCAGGAGCGTCCCAAGGTCATGCGAGGCCCTGAGGACGGCCAGCGTGTCGGGGACGCTCGCCCAGGATGCCACCCCCTCTCCCTTCGACGAGTAGAAATGCAAGTGAGCGTCGATCAGTCCGGGAAGGATGGTCGCGTCGTTGCGCTTGATCACCTTCGAGCCACGCCCTTCTTCGACCGAACCCCTCTCGCCGAACCCGGTGATGACGCCGGCGTCGGTGTCGATGGTCAGAACCGCGGCTCGATGCAGCTCCTTCCCGTCGAACGCCCTTCCCTTCAGCACCAAGGTCGACAATGCGCTGCTTCCCGGGTCCGACCGGGGACGAGTGGCAGAAGAACGTTACTGACGGGCGTATCAGGTTGCGCTCTGGTAGAGTGCACCCATGATGCTCGTCAGGTCCCCTTCCAAGGCCGAGAATGAAATGCTCGAAGCGAGGTGGACCTGAAGAAACGCGTTCCCCTTGGTGCAGACCCCGTTGGCTACGGCTATGCCCTCGACGTCCTCGCCGTATCCATAGCACTTCCCGTACTGCTGGAAGGAGGCCAGATCCGACGTGATGTCCGTGTAGCCAGTGAGGCCACTGACGCCAGTCACGAACCTATCGAAGTAGGCCCGCGAGGCGTTGGTGGAAGGGTACACCAACACGGTGACGTTCGCCTCCGAGCCGTCGGCGGACTGGAGTGACGCCCAGTCGCTGCTGCCAGAAGCGGCGGGCTTTGAGGACACGAGGACGAACCCGGATGGGTTGGTCTGCACCGCCGAGGCGAGTATGGAGTCGGCGCCAGCGGAAATGTATGTGCTCATCGTCGTCGTCGTCGTCGCTGATGGTCTGCTGGTGGCGACTAGCGCGACGACACCCGCGATGATCAGAACGGCCACTACGATGCCCAATCCGACGCGTTTGCTTATGCCGACTCCGTGGCGACCTTCTGGCGATGTCAATCGTCCTTAGAGAGCTTCTGTCATCCTATCTGAATACATTGCCCTCGGCTCGGATTCGCTGCGCTTCCCGCCCCAAGCTAACAACGACCCTCCAATTCTCGAACTGGGGAATTGATACACCATAAATAGCGACACTACGCTCCTCCCGATGAATGGACTCTGAGTCCGGAGAAGGACCGGCCAAGCTCTACAAGTGGCTGACCGTACTCGTCCTGGTCATCATCGCGGTAGTCGCCGTCCTCGCAGTCGCCTGGGTGATACTCCAGTGGTCCATCGCCGAGTCGGTCTACTCTGCCAAGGCGGGCCTCAACTGGTTCAGCATCACCTTCTATCACGATTACACGTTCTTAGCGGCGGGCCTCTTCGCGCTGCTGCTCGTGTACCCCAAACCCGGGGGGAGCGACCTCTGGAAGCTATGGACCGTGCTCTCCAGATACATTCGGCCATACGAGGCCGAACAGGGAGGGATGCGGGTCAGCGAGAAGATGAACGTCTGGCTCTGGGCCCTGTGGCAGACGCTCAAGTGGGCGATAGCCTTCTACGCCTTCGTAGTGTCGGGCGGCTTCCCGCTCCTCGGCTCGACGATGAACCCCATCATGATGATGATTATGGGCATGGGGAGCTGGGCGCAGGTTCCGCGGGTCTTCGCACTCCCGCTGGCCCCGGCCTCCGGAGCCGGGCTCGTCAGCCTGATGCCTTCGATGTCTATCCAGTACTCCGTCATCTCCTACGCACTCTCCGCCGTTCTCCTGGTCTTGGCCGCTCGAATGTTCCTCCGCCTGCTGGCCAACCTTGCCACGCGGAGGAGCGACGTCTGGATCAGAAACCTGCTCGCCCTGATCGCTGCCATACTCCTGGAGACCATACTGGGCGCCCCCTACTGGCTGATGAACATAGCCACGCCCTACGTCTACGGGATGGTCTGGGCCGCCCTCCTTCTCACCGCTGTGGGGATAGTCTTCTTCTCGAGGAGGAACGCGCCGACGCCGAGGCTGAAGCTCCTCAAGGTGGTCGCGGTCGTGTTCGCAGCGCTGTTTGTCGGCCAGGCGGCCGTCGGCGCCTTCTACTACTTCAACTGGAACAACAACTATCTCGCGTACTCGTGGTACCCACAGACCCTGAAGGAGATCGCCGTGACAAGATGGTCCGCCGGTCTGAACGGCATCGACGTCAGCAGCATCACCAGCCTCCCGACGAGCAACTCGACGACGACCCTCAACCTGGTCCGGCAGTGGGACCAGCAGGCCGCGACGGTCATCAACACGAAGGAGATTGGCGCCTACAACTGGATGGGCCTGGCCAGCTCCCAGATCGTCTTCTACCACGGCACCGAATACTGGGTCTCGCCTACGACCCCCACCTTCCCGTCGACCGACTGGATCAGTGAGCACCTCATCTACACTCACGCGGCGAAGGTCCTCGTGATCAACACCCACAACGGGTCCGTGGTACCCGCGACCAGCGCCTTTGGGATCCCCTCCGAACCCCTCATCTACTACGGCGAAGGGAGCGGCTTCAACCAGAGCGTGTACGTCCACGTTTCGGGATACGATGAAGTCCAGAACGTGTCGTACAGCGGGGCGCCGGACTACGTTCTGAGCGGCTGGCAGAAGGCGATGTGGTTCACATTCGTAGAGGGGCAGCTCGGCTTCGCCTTCTCGGGCAAGTCGATAGATATGCTGTGGAACAGGAACATCTTCACCAGGGTCGGAGACGTGCTGATCCCCGGTCTCACCATGGACCCCTCGGCGTACATAGTGTCTGACGGAAAGAACCTCTACTACGCGGTGCAGGTCTACATCAACTACCCCCTGCAGTCGGGCTTTTCCGCGAGCCCCTACCTGAGGTTCTTCGGCGTGGTCCTGGTCAACATCCAGGACGGCTCGATGCAGGGCTACACGGTCTCCAACCTGTTGGGGACCAACTCCTCTGACTTCATCACGCAGTTCTACCAGAAGTACTACAGCAGCTGGACCGCCCCTCCCTCCTGGCTGGTCCCCCAGCTCAGGTATCCGGAGCAGCTGCTCGGCACGCCCACCGTCCCCGGCCAGCTGGACTACGACTTCGTCTACCACGTGAGCGACCCATTCGTCTTCAGGGGGGGCACCCAATTCTACGAGCGAGTTGGGAACAGCACGGTGCAGTACATCCCCTTCGCCGTCGGGGATGAGACGTACTTCGTCGGCATGCAGCTGGCCCAGTACCAGGGCATCGTCAGCAAGAACCTCGGGGCGCTCTACATAGCCTACGGTGGGGACAGACTGGGGCAGATCTCCCTCTACCAGAACCCCTCGGCGTCGGCGCTGATCATCGGCCCCACGGCCGCGGAGAACGCCCTCGAAACCAACCAGGCGGTGAGGACGCAACTGACTCTGCTCCCAACCTATAGGTTCGGTTCCTACCTGCTCTATTCCGTCGGAGGGCAACTCACCTATTTTGTAGCTGTGTACATCAACCCCGGTGCCACCGGCGTAGTCACTCAGCTGCCTTTCATGACGGCGGTCAACCCATCCACGGCTGCCGTCGGGGTGGGCCTCAACGCCGCGGCGGCCTTTGAAGCCCTCGGAGAGGGCAGTTCCACGAGCACAACAACAATAAGCAAAGTCGCCCTGGTTCATCAGATAGACGCCTTGATCACCTCAGAGAGCTACAGCCTGGTCAACGCGACGTCCGTCAATCCCACGGTCTACGTGCCCGAGGGCAGCGTGTCTCTCAGTGCGGCCGGGGCGAACGAGACGAAAGCTCTGGTGGCCAGCCTCATCGTTGACTATGGAAGCAGGAGCGTCGACAAGGCCGTCTACGCGTGGACCGACAGCTCCGGCGACCTCAACTTCGGCTTGCTCAGCGTCCCTAACCCAGGAGTCACGTACATGTACTACGTTACAATCGAGCCGTAACGAGTCGAACACTAGTGGCTGGCGAGGAGGATGACGACCACGATGATTACCGCTATCAGCCCGATTACGATCAGCCGCAGCGCGCCGTTCCGCTCCAGAATCATGAAGGTCGCGTTTATCTGCGCGAACGGGTTGCTCGAGTTGAGCAGCTTCACCAGCTCCAGGGCCTCCTCATAGACGAACTTCCCCCCGTCGACTGCGATGACGTTGTCGCCTTTCAACACGAAAGTGTGTCCCTTGACCGCCAGGGGAAGGTGAGACCTCCTGTTGACCCACTCGCGGAACTGCTCTTCGCTCAAGGTTCCACCACCATCCGTCCCGTAGAAGCTTTTCTTTTCTCCTTTTCCTTCAACCGCGGTCCACACTGGACCTCTTCGGGCGACCGGTTCAACACGTGAGGCGCCTACGCTGCACAAGCAGGTTTGGGTTCAGTTTCTGCCGGGGCTCGACCGATTCCGTATCCTGCCTGTCATTCTGCCCACCTTGTATTCCGCGTCGTGAGGATTGTCGAGCCTGTGGTCGACCCTCAGTGCGATATAGACGCGCTTTGCCCCCATACTCAGTATTGCTTCGTGCGCCCTTTCAAGAGTCGTGATCACCTTTTCTAGGTCGTCGGTTTCGATTATCGTCGACATCGCGGTCGGTTGAATCTTCACACCCTTTACTTCTGTCATCGCTTCTAATGCTTTCTTGACAAAGTCTCCAACGCTCGTGCCTTCACCCACTGGAAAGATGGTCAGGTCTGCGATTATCGCCGGCTTCTTGTTTGCCATTGTGAATGATTGATTTGGTCCGCGTATATCTACTCTACCCTGAGGGACTTGCGTCAGATCCAAGAGAACTCGAGCCTATGGCTGGTCCAGGCTAATCTATGCACCAGTCACGCGTCGACTTGGAGATCAAGCTCCACTGAGCGGTGCCGGAGTCTCTTCCTGCTTCCTGGCCATCTCCTTGGCCTGCTCCACCTCGTGGATGTACTTCTTGCCGCGCAGCAGCGAGGCCGCCGCTGCCACAAGCGAGAGAGCCGCTCCTATGTAGAAGGAGAGCTGCAGTGACGACATGAAGGCCGGAGCTATCGCGTTCGGAAAGAAGGTCTGATTCGTGAGATAGCTTACGGTTGAGCTCGGGATCAAGCTGTAGATTGAAGGGAACTGCGTTTGCACAGCTGACAGCATCGCCCCCATCGGGTTAGAGCCTAGGAAGGCAGCAAAGAGAGCGCTTGTAGGTGGAATCGAGTTGAGCTTCGCCTGCGCAAGCTGTGGGACTCCGGCCGTCGTCAGCGCCTTCGTGAGGGCGCTCGGCAGACTGCTAGAAAGGCCCGTGATTATTACCGTGAAGAAGATGGCCAGGCTTACCGTCTGGCCGGTGTTCTGCAGCGTTGCGCGCATCCCGGATGCCGCGCCTCTGTGTTCAGGCGGGACGGAGTTCATGATAGAGGCTATGTTTGGAGAGGCAAACATCCCTCCTCCAAGCCCCATGACGAATAGGATCACCGCAAACGGCAGATAGTCGAAGTCGTAGGGCAGGAATGAGAGGGCGATGAATGTCGCGGCGGTGATGAGCATCCCTAGAGTGGCGAAGAGCCTGGCTCCGTGCTTGTCCGACAAGTATCCGCTCAGCGGACCCATTACGACGAATCCGAGCGTCATGGGAATCATGAAGATGCCAGCCCACAAGGGAGTGGATGTGTAGCTGTATCCGTGAAGAGGAAGCCATATCCCCTGAAGCAGGATTATGAGCATTATCATGACGCCTCCTCGTCCTATTGAAGAGAGCAGCCCTGCGATGTTCGCGGCGCTGAACATGCGAATCCTGAACAGTTCGAGGCGGAACATCGGATCCGCCACCCTGCTTTCTATGAACGGAAAGGCTGCAAGAAGCGCAGTGCCAACCAACAGCGAGGCTATCACCCATGGGTCACCCCAACCCATCGGTGAGGCTCCCCAAGGAATCAGGCCGTAAGTCACGCCTACCAGGACGAGAGTCAAGCCACCCCCGAAGGCCGCGTTTCCCCAGATGTCCAGCTTCTGGTTCTTTCTTATCGTGCCAGTCTCCTTGAGTTTCGCGTATGACCAGACTGTGCCCAGAGCTCCGACGGGCACGCTTACGAGGAATATGAGGCGCCAGTTGAAGACTACCAGGATTCCTCCGAGTACCAATCCAACGAGGGAGCCCGCGAGAGCGGCTACCATGTTGGTCCCGAGCGCCATTCCTCTTTCGTTTGTTGGAAACGCGTCCGTCAGTATCGCTGCGCTGTTTGCGAAGAGGAAGGCGCCACCTATGCCTTGGATTATTCTGAAAACGATGAGCTCGGTGGCTCCCAGGTCACCCGGGCTGGGCGTTATGGTGCACAGCAGTGACCCCACCGTGAAGATCGCGAAGCCCAGGTTGAACAATCTGACCCTCCCGACCATGTCTGAGATGCGTCCGAAGGTCACAAGGAGAGTCGAAGTCACTACGCTGTACCCAAAGAGGACCCAGAGAAGGTACTGAAAGGGCGGCAGAACAGAAGTGCCATAGATGCCGCGGAAGATGGCAGGCAGCGATATCATGACGATTGTGCCGTCGATGGATGCCATCAGCGTTCCAATGGTGGTGTTTGAGAGGGCGATCCACTTGTACTGGACCATGGTTGAAGGTCGGGCCCGACCGTGTGCGTATTAATTATTTTGAACCGTGTGGCACTCTCAAGAGGCACTGGTCCGGCTGCAATCGACAGCCATTAAAGCGACCAAGTTGTTCGGCAACGGGACCAGTCCTTGATGTCTACTCGTGGTTATGCTGCCAAAGGCCCCTCTCTTCCGCTCGAGCCGTTCGACTTCGAGCGGCGTGAACCAGGGCCGCATGACGTCCTCGTGGACATCCAATACTGTGGCGTCTGTCACAGCGACATCCACCAGACGCGGAACGAGTGGGGAGGCTCGAAGTACCCCATGGTCCCCGGCCATGAGATCGTCGGCACAGCCGCAGCGGTGGGCGACAAGGTGAGGAAGTTCAAGGTCGGGGGCAGGGTTGGGGTGGGCACATTCGTCGATTCCTGCCGCAGGTGCGGTCCTTGCAGAGCGGGAGACGAGCAGTACTGCGAGGACGGAGCCACCTTCACCTACAACTGCTACGAGCGCGACGGAAAGACAATGGCGCAGGGCGGCTACTCGACCTACATCACCGTGGACGAGGCGTACGCCTTCGACGTTCCGACGAGCATCCCTCTCGAACGCGCTGCACCGCTGTTGTGCGCAGGCACCACGACCTACTCTCCTCTCCGCCACTTCGGAGTTAAGAAAGACGACCGGATAGCGGTGGTGGGGCTCGGCGGCCTCGGTCACATGGCGGTGAAGCTCGCAAAGGCACTGGGCGCGAACGTGACCGTGCTGAGCCACTCGCCCAACAAGCATGAGGATGCAACGCGCCTCGGCGCAGACGACTTCATTGCCACCGGCGATCCCGAGGTGTTCAAGAAGAACGCATCCCGCTTCGACTTCGTCATGGACACGGTTTCGGCAAAGCACGACTTCAACGCGTACCTGAACCTGCTCCGGTTCGAGGGGACGATGATGCTTGTGGGGGTCCCAGATCCCGCGCCCCTTGCGCCGTCGGCCCTGCAGGGCCATCGCCGACGCCTGATAGGGTCTAACGTCGGTGGGACCAAGGATACGCAGGAGATGCTGGACTTCTGTGCCAAGCATGGCATCGCCGCAGACGTGGAAGTCATTCCGATCGAGCGAATCGAGGAGGCCTTCGACCGGACAGTCAGGAGCGACGTCCGCTACCGTTTCGTCATCGACATCGCGAGCCTCAAGTCCTGAGGTAGCGATGAGGCATCGGAGGGCTCGGAATGAAACTCAGGTGTATGACGAAGTTTGAGATAGACCCTCTGCCTCCATTCAACTTCGGGCTGACCGTGAAGAAGCCCGCGGGCTGGGACCTGTTCACGTCCAAGGAGGTCTACGAGGATGGGACGCTCTGGACCGGCATCCGCTTCGAAGGGAGGCCGATCGGGCTCAAGATTCAGTCCCGCGGCACCGTGGAGAACCCACGTGTGCTGATCGGAGTCTACGCCGGGCGCGAGGTCTCCAGGAAAGAAGCAGGCAGGCTTCGTGAGATCCTGTCCCTCTGTCTGGGCGCGGAGCAAGACCTGAAGGGCTTCTACGATTTCGCCATGAAGGACGAGATCCTGAGGCACGTGGTCGAGGACCTCTATGGGATGCACGACACCCAAGCTGTTTCTCTCTTCAACTCGGTCGTCCTCAGCATCTGCCTCCAGATGGCGAGACTCGCCAGGAGTCAGGAGATGATGGAGGCGATCGACAGGAAGTACGGAGAGGTGATTGAGTTCGACCAGAAACGGGTAACGCTTCAGCCCACCGCAGAGAGGATCGCGAGGCTCGACCCGAAGGCCTTCGCGAGGGAGTGCAAGCTGGGTTACAGGGCAAAGTACATCGTCGCATCGGCGAAGATGATTGCCGAAGGGTTTCCTGATGTGCAGCGGATAATGGCGATGCCACCTGATGAGGCGAAGGAGAAGCTGATGGAGCTGCCAGGCGTAGGCGACTACGCCGCTGACATCATCAACCCGCACGCCGGGTTCCCCATCGACGCATGGTCGGTTGACGTCTTCGGCCTCCTCTTCTTTGGGAAGGAGCCCGAGAATCGGAGAGAAGCTATCGAGGAGGTCAAGCGGGAGGGGGTAAGGCGCTGGGGCA
>Ga0208034_1002112_pt1 | contig 10797 bp, 9 predicted proteins | sample June2015DPH_8_10_FD_184699 | JGI IMG/M metagenome (GOLD analysis project Ga0208034, IMG submission 184699) | Peatland microbial communities from SPRUCE experiment site at the Marcell Experimental Forest, Minnesota, USA - June2015DPH_8_100... | ecosystem: Environmental > Terrestrial > Soil >...
ACATGAAGCTCGTCAACTCGCTACAGCAGCAGCTTCTTGCAGAACGCGAAAAGAACAGACGACTCAAGGGTGCGTGACGATCATGGTGGTGTCGATTACAGGACTTGGTAGTGTGTGGCGCTGGCGGTTTGGCAAGGACCCCGAGGACCCAAGACGGTTTGCGCGAGCCGCCTATTACAACACTACGGGCGTGCCGGTCGACGGAACGATCCGCACGCGTTCGAAGGTTGCCGGCCATGCGCGCTTTAACTCTGCCGGTGGTTTCAACCCGAACTATCCGCAACGAATGATCAACCGCGTGTTCGAGTGCGACGAGCCGTGCGTCTGGCAGGGGCAGAACAAGATCCTCTTCAAGCACATGCTGACGGCGCCGCGAGAACCGGATTGCTTCCTGGTTGTAGCGAAAGAAAGCGAAGTTGGCCGTATGCACATCGGAAACAGCGGGTGGAAGTCTGACGGCGGCCTTCTCATTTCATTTAGCGAATGCCGTGACCAACAGGAATGCATGTTGCTATTGCCCGCGGACGGCTGGATACGGAGCGACGTCGGGACCTTTACCCTTCAGCCGCTGTCCGCGCGTCCTTGGTTCGCACGCTTGCAACTTACAGCATCACTCAGTGCGCCATGCGCCGGCGGTTCGTTGTCATCCTGAGCCGACGGAAGGATCTCGCTCTGCGGCTTAGGAGAAGTTGCTTGAGTAATGTCGCTCCAACACTCTATTGGGAGACTAACAATGCGTTACATCAAAGACTGCATTAGCTTGAGTTCCGAGCACGACTACCCGCTGCTTCGCCAGGTGTTGCGATCCGGCTTCATCACCCACGACCAACTGTTTGAGTTCATGCGGCTTGGCAAGTACGAGTCGAGTCGCTCAAGTTTCAACTGGAGAGTCCGGCGGCTCACCAGGTATGGGCTGGCCACACGGCACACGGTTCCATCCGCAGGCAAAGCCTTTGTGTATTCCATCACACCTGCTGGGGAAAGCGAGCTCGCAGGTATTGGCGAGCAATTCATCACCACGCCCGCCAAGCCGGACCGAAACAATAAAGAACTCCAGGTAGCCCACTCACTCGAACTCAATAACATCTACCTCAGCCTCTTGCGCGCGGATTTGCTTGTGCGATGGGTGCCGGAGATCCAAATGCGGTCAAGGAACCTGTCCATGGGTGTCCGCAATGGAAAGGTCTACGACGCAATCGTGACGATCAGAGTTGACGATCGTGACGCAACGTTCGCGCTCGAGTATGAGCGCACGGCCAAGAGCGAGGGACTGTACGCCGAGGTTTTCAATAAGTTCGAGGCCGAGCAAGACCTCGACCATTTCCTGTACCTTGCGTCCACCGAGGACGTGCTGAAGTTTGTCTCCTGGCAGTTCAGGAACAGCAAGCGCAACGTTTGCTTCGGACTGCTGGCAGACTGGTATCGCCGCTTGCTCGACACCCAAGTCTTCGACTGGAACTGCCATCAATACCGCCCGTTCCGCACCGCCTTAATGGGCGGCGCCGACCGCACTCAGGTTTCCGCAGGCGTACTTTCTTAAGTCTTTTGCTTACCCTTTGTTTGCTTGTTGCCCCTCTTTGACTATTCCGGAGTCCCGCCAAGCGACTGAGCCGCAAGCGGTTAGTTTCTGACTATATAGTGAAATGCGCCGTTTTTGTGCCGCAAACGACAGGTACTGAAAAGACAGGTTGCACGAGGTTGTGGCACGGCTGGTGCGTTCGCGACCGAGCGGTTTTTTGCAGCAGCGTGGACCCTGTCGTTGTGGTGTGGCGATCGATTTGCGATGTTCTCGTCTGTGCAGCGCATTGGATGGTCAGGCGCGCAGCGTTGTGTGGATTGTCCGTTGCGCACAAGCGTTCGCCGGTGACGGAGCGTGCGCACATGCTTTGAAGGAGCGATGCTAGTTGGTGCAGGCGTAGACGGTGTTGGCGTGTGAGCAGGTTTGAAGTGGTGCTTGGCCTGACAGGTCCGTACGTTGTCACAGGGCTTTGAATACATCTTCAGGCGCCTTACGAAACTCGGCTTCCTTATCTTGATTGTGCTCCTGGCCGCCGTTGCATAAGCTGCTGGCGCCAGCAGCCGAGGGAACCCCTGAGCAATGGCCGGGTGATGGGCTTGATGAAGGGTGGGCTGGAACCCCCGAGTTGGTCAGGCTGATCCATGACCGTGCAATCAACTTTGTGCTGGCCGACGGATAGCTCACAGTCTTGCGCACGCAGGTGTGCAGTCAGTGGTCACTCAGGCATTGCGCGCCATCTGGCCTAAGCCGCTGAGCAAACAGCAAGTGTTGCAACTCTTGGCGGACCACATACCGAATCCGCACAGAGTGTTGTATTTCGGGGAGGTCGTTACGCTAGCGGCGCTTACGACTGCGCAAATCTACAAATCCTTATGGACCTCCGCGAGTGCAGAGGGAATCATAAACGACTCTTCGTCGTCGCATCCGATTTGTTTCACTGTGACGTAGACGCCGCAGTTGGGGCAAAGCTCTGACTCGAAGACGGTTTCGGGCTCTACGTTGCAAAAGCTCCCCACTAGCCTAATTCGTCCCTTCAGATGCCTTCTGCCGCATGAAATTGTGTAATCGTGAGTGCGAGACCCGCCAATAGGTCAGTCACTTGGCGCGGACCGATCCTGCGTTTCTTCATAACACAATCAAAGTCGGCTTGAAATGCGCTTCGGTACGAACCTTCGAAGAGTGAAGAATTAAAAGTTAATCTCAGGTGGAGTTAGGGCTGCTCTTCATCACCGTCCAGGACCCATTCGGCAAGCTACCTTACGTGATACGGAGAATGTCCGGAAAGATTACGAAGCATTGCATAGGTCTGTCGTCACGACTTCGAACCACAAGGGCCGTCTTTCTGACTGTACGAGTTGAAACCCGCAAATACCCCATAGGAGGTGAACATGAGACTTTTCGAGCTGGTGCCGCATCTGGATCTGCCTGGGCAGCGCAGCCTAACCGTCGCTCCACCCATTGACGTGGCCGTGAAGCAAGCGCTGTCACGTCTGGAGCAACACCCCAGCAGTCGGTGGCGGGTTGCTATCCGAGACTTGAACAGTGGCTGTCCGGTTCGCGTGGAAATCAGCCTTGAAGAGCTGGCCTTGCTACTTGAAAGGGTTGACTACTCAAGCGGTCGACTTGAAGACATCGAAGCGATGAGGTTCTGGGACCACTTGCAAGCCTCGAGCGAGTTCCTTGAGGCGCTTGGTTACGAGTGGACAAACCAGTTCGGGTTCGACTGCCACGAGTCCTTCACCCTTGCCTGGTTTATTCCCGAAGGTATGGTTGGGTACCTGGCGTGGCTGGCTCGATTCTCGCGGTCAACTGCCTGGCTCCCAGAAGAAGTGCGCTACTTCGACCCCAGAGGCAAGGTCATTAATATTGCCACACGGCTAATGAGTGGGCTGGCAGCGCACGTGAATCAGCCGGCTTGACATCCAGCTCAGTCACGCGCCCTCCAAAACACAAGCTGCCTCCGCTCCCCGCGGCCCTCACGTTTCCCTCGTGAGTCAACACAGACCGCACATAACGACTGTGGCTGCCAGGATGTGTGCCAGAGCTTTGTTCCAATAGCTAGCAGAGTTCACATGTCCTGATTTGGCGTAGCCCTGCCGTCGTTTCTGACCTGCCAGCACGACGTGCTGGCCAAAATCTATTTGAAAAGGAGAATCCTTATGATCATTGGTGTTACACACGATAATGACGGCCGTGTTGTCCAGCGGCTGTCCGTATCCACCAAGGTCTCCATCGGGCTGCCACCCAACGGAGATCGCAACCATCCCACGAAGCTCGACCACTTCGTCTTCCTGCGCAAGAAGAAGACGGCCAACAGGGTCGAGTGGGAGATTGACCCGGAACTGACCAAGCACTACGGAGAGCAGTGCCGGGACCTTCACATCATGTTGATCGACGACGATATCGAGAATGTCTTTCCCAGCTCCTACGCTTGGTGGACGGCCACGGAGCGAAAGTGCTGGGGTGACGGCGTCTCGGCTACCCGGCGCACAACTGAGAAACCTGGCGGCCAGCCTTGGACCCAGTGCGGCAGCGGATGCCCGGAACTTGCCGCGGGTCAATGCAAGCCGGGCGGAGATCTACGCTTCGTGCTGGCGGACTTCCCGCGACTGGGGAGTGTCTGCCGCATCCACACGTGCTCGTACCGATCCATCCGCCAGATCCATTCCGCCTTGCAGGAGATCCAGACCTTCACGGGTGGCCGCTTGGCGGGCATCACAGCCAAGCTGACGGTTCGCCCGGAGGAGGCCACCTACTTCGACCGCAAAGAGAAAAGGAAGAAGACTTCCTCCATCTGGGCGCTGAGTCTCGAGGTCGAAGGCGACGACATGCGGAAACTCATCGCTAACCTGACGGAGAACGCTCGGCTGTTTGCTGAGACTCGGAAGCTGCTCGGGTCAGGCGGCAAGGTCTTTGAGGTCGTTGAGGACGAGCAAGAGCAGGCGCCGGAGGTCGCAACGGAGTTCTATCCGGCGTCGGCGAATGGTTCTGTGACTACAGAAGGCGCCGCGGCAGGCTCTCCTTCGGATACACCCCTTGCCGCTACCGCGCCGCAGCCTACGACGAAGCCTTTGCCTCCCGAAAGCAGTTCTGCCCCGAAAGGCGGGAACGGATCTGTCAAGCCACCGGTGGAAGGGGCCACGGCGTCAGAGCTGATGGCGAAGCCTTCGTTCCCTGCAAACAACGCGACCCCGAATGGTGGGAATAGATCTGCCACGCCACCCGCCGAGGCGGCCGCCTCGCCTCCTGCGCACAACAATGGTAACGGGTCAGCGACAGTTTCCGGATTCAATCAGCTCCGCAATGAGTTCTTGACCGTGGCACGCCGTGTAGCCATAACCAAGAAGCAAGCCATCGCTGAAGTCGTCGAATGGGCGAGCGGCGGCGCATTTAAGTACGGTGACGTCGGCCGCATGACCGAAACGGATGTCCCAAAGCTGCGAGCGGCCACTGAACTCGTCGCGTCCGCCCTCCACGGCACAGCCCACTGACGGAAAGCTTCCTTCCTCCGCACGCCAACCTCCTTCTTACCTCCGCCCCAATTACCACCCCACGTTGGAGTGCCGGCATGTGACTGCATTGGTGCCGGCGCTCCAACCCTTATCCATGCTCCGCCCTCGTGGTACTTCCGGGTGCGCCATCAGAACCGTCCAGACCGAATCGATCAGCAATCGCTGGGCGACTATCGGGGAGCTATTTCCTCGAACCCCGTTCGGGCCCGTCACGCCAACGGCTCGCTTCTCCGTGTAGCCGACATAACCAGCCAAGCAGCAGCGGGTTAGGGAGGACTCTTATCGAGCAGAGCACTTCCCGCGGTGAATGGTGCCGTCTGATCTTTATTTCGCGCAGCAATAGCATGGTGGTACAATGCAACCGCAGGAATGATAGCTCCAAGCCCTCGTTTTTGGCATGTCTGAGACACGCCATTCCGCTGCCGGGACCGGTGCTGGATTTGATTACCAGTTTGAGCGGGCACTCTTCTGGCTTGCTCAAAGTCCCGCAGGCGCGGTCATTGGCATTGAGACCGACGACGACGTCGCCATTCGCCGCCCAGAGGGAACTTTACGAGAGCAGGATAAACACTCGGATCGCGAAGACGCAAAACCGTTTGGCGATCGTTCCAAGGACCTGTGGAATACACTAGCGATTTGGCTTGATGCCATCGAGAATGAGCAACTCACGATCGAGACGACCAGATTTTTGATGGTCACCAATAAAACCCTACCAGATTGCATTTTCAAACAGATCGGCAGGGCTGAAACCGAAGGCGAGATTACGACGTGCATCGCGGCTTTGGAAAAAGTGCGGATGGACCCGCCCGAGCACATATCACCCCTAGTCGAACGGGTCATGTGTTCGAAATCACGGCCAGTACTACGCGCCCTTCTCGCCAAAGTCGACTCGGTCGATGCGTCAGACGCGAGCGGTGGCGCACAACTCCGCCGGAAAACCATCGACTACCTACAGTTGCCTGAGTGGTGTTCTTCGACTGCCGATTCGATTCTGGACGAGCTCCGAGGTTGGCTGCACAAAAATGTGCTGGCTTTGTGGGAGCAGAATGAGCCCGCTTGGGTCCAGCGAAACCATTTTGTAAACCAGCTTCATGCAATAATCGACCGGCGAAAACGGCAGATATGCCGTGAGCGTGCCGAGAATCTGATCCCCGTAACAGATGATATCGTGGGACAGGAAAAAGGGCGGCCATTTGTCAAACAGCTCTACCTCGTGACCGAGGATGATGCGCTTGTGGAGACCTCCATTCGTGACTACATTCGGTGCAATATTGAAAAGATGCGTCTGTCGAGAGAGGGGAACATCACTGATGCGGACTGGGAGGCGTTTCAGCAGGCGCTGCAGTCGCGCTGGGCGAGGATTCGCGCGCGTGTCATTCGGATGAGATCTGGAACCGCGGAGAAGGACGTCGGCTTTGAAATCTTCCACGAAACTACTGAGGATCATCGCGAGAAGCTTGCTGGAACCGATACCGAACAGGTCTATCTTACCTCGGGCACTTATCATCGCTTGGCCGACTTGCTTTGCGTTGGCTGGCACCCACGGTATGAAGATCTGATGAAGGGTCTAATGAAAGAACTGTTAGGAAAGCAATGATCGACGTCCTGTTCGAACAACGAGTGATTCAAAACACTGGGCTCGCTGCTGAGGCGATTTGGCAGGCCGTGGTCGAGGCCTATGAGACGAATGGCCGCACCGCGGGTGTGCCCTTCCCTCTGGCTTTTCTCGTGCTGCCACTTACGTTCCACCAACGAACCGCGGCTTCCTTGGCTTCCAAGACCCAGCCGGGCGCGCTGTATAAAGCACTCTCCGATGACCGCGAAATCACGCTGAGTCTCCAAGCCAGGATGCAAGCGATGTCGGAGCGCACGCTGCACGCTCTTTCCATTGCTTTTCACACCGGCATGCTAGAAGTGGACCAGGACCACGAACGTCAACTGATTCCGCGTAGAAAGACCGCGCCCGCCACCCACGTTACAGACGACGTGAAAACCATTTTGGCGGCTGCGAAGCGCGTCGGCCAAGCTTTTGCTGAAATGAGCGTTGTGCAACTTGCCACACACTTGAATATCCGATTCTAATTCTAATGCGACTAGCTATCCTCAAAGTGATACTCTGGCCCAAGGATCCAAAGCTCGGTGTTCGTGTTATTCCTTTCCTGCCGGGGAAGATCAACGTCATTTCGGGGGAAAGCGCCACCGGCAAGTCCGCCCTGACATGGATTATCGACTATTGTCTCGGTAGCGGGAAGTGTTCCATACCGGTCGGGCTCATCCGCGACCTGACGTCTTGGTTTGGCCTGCATCTCAAGCTTGCCAACACGGAAATGATCATTGCCCGGCGCAACCCGGGAGACCAGCAAACAACCACCGACCTTTATTGGGCAGAGGGTTTAGATTTGTCTGTGCCAGTGGTGGTACAAAAGAATGCCCGAGTGGACGACCTAAAGAACCGATTCAACCAAATCTCGCTTCTTCCATCATTAGATTTCTCGACCGACGACGCGATCGGGTTCGCTGGACGACCCAGTTGTCGGGACATGGCAGCGTTCAACTTCCAACCTCAGCATATAGTTGCCAACCCCTACACCTTCTTCTTCAAGGCGGACACCACCGAACACCGCGAGAAACTTAGGATTATCTTTCCGCTAGTGCTGGGTGCTATCGATGCGGACACGCTCGCCAGACAGCGAGAGTTGAAAGATGCCGAACGCGAACATGACCGCCTCCGTCGCGAACTGGAGGCGCGTCTTGCAGCTGCTCGTGCATGGGAAGCGGAAATTGAAAGCTATTATCTTCAGGCCCGGGGCCTAGGTCTTCTTCCAGATTCGCAACCGCCAGCTGCAGGTTGGCCGTTGGACAAGTATATGCTTGAGTTGCGGAAGGTGCCGGAACTCGTCCGCACCATGGACCTACCTGACGTTCGAGAGGGCACAAATGAAGCGGCCGTGACGGAGTTCGCCCGCGTTGTCAATGAAGAAGATGGTTTAGCCCAGGAAATTGGGTCACTACGTCGGCGTCTGGATAAAATAGAGCAACTGTGGACCTCCGTTGACGAGTATGGGATGAACCTTGCCACACAAGAGGACCGACTACAGGGAGTTGGCTGGTTGGAGACGAAGATCGAGAGCCGGTATGAATGCCCTGTTTGCGCAGCCGTACACCCCGAAGGTAATGCCCACCTTGCAGACTTGTTAGTTCTCGCGCGCGAAATGAAATCTCTCACAGCCTCCGTCCAACTTGCCCCGGCTAAGCTCGACCAGGAGCGTGCGGCTTTACGGGTGGAATTGCGCGAGAAAGAGGGATTGCTTTCCAAGGCACGTCAGAAGCGGAAATTTCTTGAGGATCGTTCAGCTGCTTTGGCTGCTCAGCGGCAGCGCATACGGCAGATCTACCTTTTTGTCGGGCGTGTCGAACAAGCTCTCGAAAATGTATCCGCCAGCCGGAACGTTGGCGACATCCAAGCCACAGTGCAGGCGCTGGCGCGAAGAATTGACCGACTCAAGAGAGACCTCGACCCGCGCGCGCAACGCGACCGCGTCAACGCAGCCATAGACAAGGTTTCGGCGAAAATCGCTGATTATGCCCGCCTTTTGCACCTTGAGCATTCCGCTGAGAACGTCAAGCTTAACCTCAGGGAGTTAACTCTCCAGTTCAACCCGTTGTCGGGGCGGACCGATTTTCTGTGGGAAGTCGGAAGTGGGCAGAACTGGGTCGGTTACCACATAGCCGGTCTGCTAGCTCTGCACGAACATTTTGTCTCGATGAGCCAAAACCCTGTACCGCGGTTTCTAGTCATTGACCAGCCGAGCCAAGTCTACTTCCCGGAGGCATGGCCCTCAATCGAGAAGGCACCCGACACGGACGGCAAGTCGGACCGCTCACCCGACATTGAGGGTGTGCATCGCATCTTTACCGCGCTCTCCACGTTCCTCAGTGCAGTATCGGCAGAGTTCCAAATTATTGTGACTGAGCATGCTGGCTCTATCACCTGGGATGGAGTTCCTGAAGTGCATCTTGTCGGGAACTGGCGGCAAGGCCACGATGAGTATCTCATACCCAACGCTTGGTTGCAGGCGGCCGGCCTTACCTAATTTGCGAGAGGGGCCGCGGGCGGCTCATGCGTTTCACTCGATGGCGATGGCACTACAAATATGTGCTCCGGTTGTCCGAAGTGCACGTAATTCAAAGTATCGGTAAAATAACACGTGCGTAGCCACGTGTCGCGCACTTGAGCCTCTGGAGTCGACAGCTTCCTTGATAGAGACGTAAGAACCTGCTCGAACCACCCCGCTCGAAACCCGGTTATCATCATATTTGCCTCAAACTGGATGGCTCGGCACAGACCGTCGCTGAATGAGAATCGCCGCTGCAATTCCTTTAACACATCCGTCACGTACGACATCCGCAACATTCCAGTAACAACTTGGGACCACGGTATAGTAGCCCTGATTGACGGAAGGAAGTCGCTGAAACGAAGACAAAACCGACCGATCAAAATTCCTGCGTTCAGTCCGCTGATCGGCGCCAACGTTCCAAGCACTGAAGTTGTTCCCAGAAACAGTGCAGAACAGGCTGAGCTACCGCGACGATAGTATCTTTTCACGAATCGTGAGACGTTTTTCCAGATCTGTGGCACGAGAATTCACTAATTCTGAAAACCTACAAAGTTCATCCATTTTTCAAACTCACTTTCATCAAAGGAGGAGAAGCACGATGTTTGGCCAAATGCGGGTCAATGCGCTATTTCAATTAGGTAAACAGCAAACACTGGACGAAGCGGTTAGCAGGTTATTGGAGTTTGCCGAGTACCCCAAGATCCTTCGCTGGTTCCAGTTCCCCACGGCACTGATAGTATTTGCCGCCCACCCTGAGTCCCACGACTCCGGAGCGGTTTACGTCTATGACCGGAAGCAGTGTGTCTGGCTTTGGGTAGATTTCAACGACCAGAACTACGGCGGGTATAGCCCCTTAGAGTTCGACATTTTGATCGACCAATGCCACTTCTTCGGACTCTTGGAATCCCCAACATTGCTTGAATCTCCCGTCCAATGGTTCGTTGCACCCGGCCAGAGACCCACGGTTTTGGGAAGACTCCCAGCTTGAGGAGTAGTCTCCCCGCAAAGATTACAACGCGTCCTTCGGCCGCAATGCAAGTTTCAGCTTGCGAATCGTAGACTCAGAGCCTTCAACGAACCCCCACCTGTAAGTGATTGAAAATACAGTATCGGCCCAACTGGCAGCCACCCTATTTGACGAAAAATATTTCTCGTTTTATTTCAGATCTGTATGGACTTGTGGCGGCCACCGGGTTTCACGGAGGAAAAGATGCAGCGGCTTCGTCTGAAAGCGCCGGCTGACGTGGTGGAGGACTATTTCCGCCTCTTCGTGAACCGGCGGGCGTACACCCTCCAGTCCGACCGGCCGCACCCGGAAAGCGGTCGGCACTACTACTACCGGCCCACAAACAAGACGACCGGTCAGGGTCTCTACCTGACTTCCGACACGATCCGGCGCCACATCGAGGGCGAAATCACCATCGGCCTCTACGCCATCAACCCCGCCACGCAACGCTGCAAGTGGGTCGCCATCGACGCGGACTACAAGGGTGCCATGGAGGACCTCGTGAAGCTCCAGTACTACCTGAGCGAGGACCAGGTCCAGGCGGCCTTGGAGATGAGCCAGCGGGGCGGGCATTTGTGGATCTTCCTAGAAACACCACTCTTGGCCCGAGACTGCCGGATCTACATCCACAACCTGGCGTCG
>Ga0208034_1002123_pt1 | contig 10761 bp, 11 predicted proteins | sample June2015DPH_8_10_FD_184699 | JGI IMG/M metagenome (GOLD analysis project Ga0208034, IMG submission 184699) | Peatland microbial communities from SPRUCE experiment site at the Marcell Experimental Forest, Minnesota, USA - June2015DPH_8_100... | ecosystem: Environmental > Terrestrial > Soil >...
GCGCTGTTCCGCCGCTTCGTTCCGCTGATCTCCACCTGCGAGCCTCGAGTGCAAACCTCGCTCCCGCGGGATTGCCGCGACATAATTAGCCGAGCGCACTCACTCCGGCCATCGCGATCTGCTCGTCTTCGTGCGATTGCACGCCTGACACGCCGATCGCGCCGACGCATTCGTTTTCATGCATGATCGGCACGCCACCCTGAATCAAAATACCGGCAGGAAACGTGACAAAAGCCGGGCGCTCCTTGACGCGGTCCTCGAAGGCCTTGCTCGGCCGCCCGGTCAGTGCCGAGGTGTGGGCCTTGCCTAGCGACACTTCGGCGGTAACCGGGGAGGCTCCGTCCATGCGCGTGAAGCCGAGCAGGAAACCGCCATCGTCGACAATGGAAATCGCGACCGCCCAGTTGTTCTTAGCGGCTTCGGCTTCGCAGGCGGCCAGCATTTTCTTTACGTCTGCCGATGTCAGACAAGGCTTGTGACGCATGGTCGCTCCTTATGACGGACCTTGAGATTGACGCCGGGTATCCTACCGCCGTAGCCTGCTATGTGCTTCGCGGGGCGGCGAAGGTGAGGTCATCATGACGATGAGATGGATGCAGCTTTGTTTCGCGGCGACACTGGCGGTCGCGGCCGTGGCGTTGACGAACCCCTCAGCGCGAGCATTCACCATGGAGAACCTGAGCGCCAATCCGGACGGTAATTCGAGGTTTGCCGATCCGGACGACCAGGTCAAGAACTTCGGCCAGAGCGCGCAGCCGTTCGGCGAGAATGGTCCGTCAGTACAGTTCGGCGCGGGGCAGGGGCCCGTTGGCGGCTTTCGCGGCGTTCCGTTCGGCTTCCAGGGTGGCGCCGATCCGACACCGCCGGATCCTTACGGATCGCGCTCCTTAGGCAACAACGACTGATATGCGATTTTGATTGACGCCCCTCCGCCCGCGGAGGGGCGCGAGCGGATCCCTCGCCTCACCGTAGCGAGAAGCGGATCGGCACGGTCAGATCGAGTTGCGGCTGCGGCATGCTTGCCGGGAAGGCCGGCAGCGGCTCGGCGCGTTTGATCATCGCCATCACTTCGTTGTCGAGATCGGCAAAGCCGGAGCTGCGCGCGATGTGGTGCGCGAGCACGTGGCCGGTGCGGTCGAGGCTGAAGCTCAAAAGCACGACGCCTTCCTCGCTGCGCGACTGCGCCTCGCTCGGATAGCGCTTAAAACGCTGCAGCTGTCGCACCAGGGTCGACTGCCAGGACGGCTCGATGCGGGGCGCTCCACCCTTGACCCGTTGCGCGGTGACCGGGGCCGGCGGCCGCGCCTCTTCAACTTTCTCCGGCGGCTTCACGACTGGCTCGGGAATGATCGCCGCCGTTTGATCCGGCGGCGGCTGCTCGACCTTCACCTGTTCGATCGGCTTCTCCTTTTGCGGTTCGGGAACGGCCCTCGATTCGATCATGGTTTCCGGCGCCGGCGCGACATCGCGCTGCTCTGCATCCGGCGTCGAGTCGATCGGGGCAAGCTCCACGGTGACGACCACGGCGTCGTCGCCGATGTCTTCCTCCGGCTGGTGCCAAAACAGGTAGCAGGCGATGGCGCCGGCGTGAATGCCGAGCACGATGGCCGCCGCCGCCGTCCAGCGAAATAGGTCGCGCGGGCTGTCGTCCTCGAACCATGACGGCGCCAGCGCGGTCATTTCGCTTCCCGCATTTCCAGGCCGACCAAGGCAACCTTCAGATAACGCGCCGCGCGCAGCTCGTTCATCACCTGCATGACGTCGCCGTACGGCACGGTGCGGTCGGCGCGCAGAAAGATGCGATCGTCCTTGTTGCCGCCGGTCGCGGCGTCAAGCGCGCCGGCGAGCGCGCCGCGCGCGATCGTCTCGTCGCCGATGGCGAGGCTGAGGTCGGCCTTGAGCGTGAGGTAGATCGGCTTATCCGGCCGCTGCTGCGGTTCGGCACTGGAGGAGGGCAGATCGACGGCGATATCGACGGTCGCCAGCGGCGCCGCGACCATGAAGATGATCAAGAGCACCAGCATCACGTCGATGAACGGCGTGACGTTGATGCCGTGCACCTCCTCGAGCTCGTCCGCGCCGTGATCGAGACGCATCGCCATGGCTTTACTCGGCGGCTAGCGGCATGACTTCAGGCTTGGGCAGCCTGGCGCGTTCGAGATCGCGGCTCACGAGCTTCATCACCTGCGCGGAAGCGTCGCCAACAAGCGCGCGGTAATGCGCCGTCGAGCGCGCCAGCACGTTGTAGATCATGACCGCCGGGATCGCGGCAACGAGCCCGAGCGCGGTCGCCAGCAGTGCCTCGGCAATACCGGGAGCTACCACCGCGAGATTGGTCGTGTGGGCTCTCGAGATGCCGATGAAGCTGTCCATGATGCCCCAGACGGTGCCGAACAGCCCGACGAAGGGGGCGGTCGAGCCGATGGTGGCCAGGATGCCGGTGCCGCGGGAGATTTTGCGGCCGGCCGCCATTTCGATGCGCTCGAGCTGCCAGGCGATGCGCTCCTTGAGCCCGTCGCCGCGCAAACTGGCGGACTGCCGGATCTCGCTTGCCGCCGCCTGCATGAGTTGCGCGATCGGGCTGGTGCCGCTGCGCAACTGCTCGTGCGCCTGGGCGAACGTCGCGCAGTTGGCCAGGGTGCGCAGTCCGCGGCGAACTTCGGCGCGCGCGCTGCGCAGTTCGAGGATCTTGGCGAGCCACACCGTCCAGGTGATGAGCGAAGCAACGGCGAGCCCGATCATCACCGCCTTCACGATGGTATCGGCATGCAGAAACATGCCCCACGGCGAGAGGTCCTGCGGCAGTTCGGCGGTGGCGACCGAATGTTCGGCGGCCGGCGGGGCCGGAGCGGCGGTCGGCTCGGACGAAATGGCGGGCGGCGGGGACGGAGTGGCGGTGGGCGCAGCTGCAGGTGCCGGAGCCGCAGTCGGTGCCGGTTGTCCGCTGGCGGGGACGGTGTTGCTCTGAGCAAAAGCCGAAGGAACGAAGGCGGCAACCAACAGCAGCGCGGCAGCGAGGACCGCGAGCGCGCGAAAGCGCGACCGGCGAATGGAATTCCGGATCAGCGGGCATCGCTCCATGCGATGCTTGTTCTGCATGTCCAACGTATTCACCCTCTCTGCCGCTCGCGGCGCCCCACGTCCAAACTGCGCTGCAAAAGTGACGCTACAATGTTGACACTGGCAAGGCCGTGCTTCCGGGTTGCTCTTTGGAATTAGAATAAGCAAAAAGTGAAGCCTTATCAGCATCTTCCCCCACCGCGCCGCGCGCGGTCAAGCACTCTCAGCAGTCATGGCGCTCTGTAAAGCCGTTACCCCCCGCCACGCATGCGCGCGAGAAGTTCAGCCGTCGGATAGGAATCGGCGGGCAGGCCATATTTCATCTGCATGGCCTTGACCGCCTGGCGTGTCTTCAGGCCCAAGAATCCATCGATCGTTCCGACGTCATAGCCGGCGCGCGCCAGCATGCTCTGCATCGTCTTCACGTCGTTGAAAGCAAGCGCGGGCGGCGGATTGCCGCGTTGCAGCGGCGGCGCACCGGCGATGCGGGTCGCGAGATAGGCTGCCGTCGTCGAATAGACCAGCGAATTGTTCCACTGCAGATAGACCTGGAAATTCTGATAGGCGAGGAAGGCGGGGCCAAAGCGCCCCATCGGCAACAGCAGCGAAGCCGGAAGATTGTCGGCCGGCAGCGGCCGGCCGTCGGCGAGCGTAACGCCGAAGCCCGCCCATTTGGCGCGCGGCGGCGCGATCGACAGGTCGGCCTGATCCCACGGCAGATTCGCCGGCACGCGCACCTCGCTGAGCCAAGGCTCGCCGCGCTTCCAGCCGAGCCCGTGAAGATAGTTCGCGGTCGAAGCCAGCACGTCGGGCACGCTGCGAATGAGATTACGCTTGCCGTCGCCGTCGTAGTCGACGCCATATTGGTAATATTCCGACGGCATCATCTGCGTCTGGCCGAGTTCGCCCGCCCAGGAGCCGATCATCTCCTCTGGCCTTAGATCGCCGCGCTCGATAAGGCGGAGCGCGTCGAGCAACTGGGCGCGAAACTTGTCGCTGCGGCGGCAATCGTAGGCCAGCGAAGCGATGGCGCTGAGCGAATGGTAATTGCCCATATTGGCGCCGAAATCGCTTTCCAGCGCCCAGAACGAGACGATGACCGGCGGCGGCACGCCGTATTGCTGCTCGATGCGCGCAAACGTCGCGGCGTTGGCCTTGATCAGCGCCGCCCCGCGCTGGATACGATAGGCGGCAGCCATGCGGCTGGAGAACTCCAAAAAGGTTTGGGTGAAAACGCGCTGGCCGCGATCGATATTGACGATGCGCTGGTCGTAGGTGAGGCTTGGCGCGGCGGCGGCGATGGTGGCCTGCGAAATCCCTTGCGCCAGGGCCTCGCGCTCGAAGGCGGCCAGCCAGGCATCGTAGCTTCCACTGGTGCGGCACGGCGCGGCCGGTGCGGCATTTGCTGCCAATACGCTTGCGAGCAACAATGCCGCTGCTGCCATTCCGCATTTCCCCATGCTGCTTGTCCTCCGCGTTCCCTCGTGCTGCTTGTCATGCTCGCGCTTATCGCGAGCAGCGGTGTTTTCTCTCATATCACGGCGCCGGATTGCAGGTACCAGTGCAGGATCTCCTCGCCGGTCCAATACACGACGCCGTCGAAGCGGCGCGCGTAATCATAGATCGCTTCCAGATATTTGATCCGGTGCGGCTGACCGCTGATATACGGGTGGATCGCCAGCGCGAAGATTTTTGCCCGCTGTTCGCCCTCGGCGTAAAGCCGATCGAACTGGTCGATGGCGCGGCGCAGCAGATAGTCGCTCTGGTGATGCTGAATGATCATCATCGGAATGTCGTTGAGTTCGACGGTATAGGGCAGCGTCAGCAACGGTCCGGCCGCGGTGCGGATCACAGTCGGCTCGTCGTCATAGACCCAATCGCCGATATATTTGATCCCGGCCGCGGCGAGGATTTCGGGCGTGTCGAGGGTTTCGGTGAGGCCCGGTCCGAGCCAGCCGAGCGGTCGTTTGCCGCAGCAGCGCTCGATGATGTCGAGTGAGCGCGCGACCATGGCCTTTTGATCGGGTTCGGCATGGATCGGCCCCTGCTCGTAGGAATGGCCCATGAACTCCCAAGCTTCGGTTTTCGCTTGCGCGGCGACGCGGGCGTAATCCTCGCAGACGCGGGCGTTGATCGACAGCGTCGGCCGGATCTCTAAGCGCTTGAACAGATCGAAGAATCGCCAGACGCCAACCCGCATGCCGTATTCGTGCCAGCTCCAGTTCGGCACGTCGGGAACGTGCGTTTGGCCCGTGGGCGGCGGCAACACCTGGCGCGCCATCGGCTTGCCGATGTCCCAGACTTCGAGATTGACGATGGTCCAGAAGACGAGGCGCGCCCGGCCCGGCAGTTTGAGCGGTGGGCGGTCCACGATGGCCGAATATTCGCAGCGTTCGCGCGGCAGCATTCCTTTGGCCATCGTAGCTTCCTCATTCCCATCGACGCGGCGGTACCAACGCCGACCATAGGGGCAATATCGGGTCCGATCACATCCCCGTTAGCACAGCCGCCCCGGCATTGCTCTTACCGCGGCTGAATGGGTATGGAACCATCCAGCAATGCGCTGATTTACTTCCTAGCCATTGACCTTAGCTATTCGCCTCCGGTTTTCCGGCCCCAACAATGCCAGGCCCCGCTGCTTCTCCGTTGGTTCGATTGCGCGATTCGGCCGGTGCGGATGCCGCACTCGCCGACGAGGACGGCTATGCGCGCCGGCGTTGGCTCGACGCCTTTCGCGTGGTGCGCGCCGAAACCGAGCGCAGGGCGGTGCCGCTTGGTCCCGAGGACCAGGTCGTTCAATCGATGCCCGACGCCAGCCCGACGAAATGGCATCGCGCGCATGTCACGTGGTTCTTCGAGCAATTTCTATTGCGGCCGTTTGACCCGGCCTATCGACCATTCGATGAGCGGTTCGCGTATCTGTTCAATTCCTACTACGTGGCCGCGGGCCCTCGGCAAGCGCGGCCGCAGCGCGGTCTGATCACGCGCCCCGGCGTGGCGGAGACAAAAGCCTATCGCGCCCATGTCGATGACGCGGTGGCGGCGTTGATCGAGTCGACGCAGGACATTGCGGCGGTCATCCCGATCGTCGAGGTCGGGCTCAATCACGAACAGCAGCACCAGGAACTGATGCTCACCGACATCCTGCACGCGTTTGCGCAAAACGCCACCAACCCGGTCTACGATGCCGATTGGCGTTGGCCGCAAAGCGAGAGCGCGCGAACCACAGCCAAAGCTGCGCCCATTCGTAACGGCCTGATCGCCGGCATTCATGTGATCGGCCACGAGGGCCAAGGCTTCTCGTTCGACAACGAGCGGCCGGCGCACCAGGTGTTGCTGCAGCCGGTCTGTGTGGCGCGGGCGCTGGTGAGCAACGGCGAGTGGCTCGAGTTCATGGCCGACGGCGGCTATACGACGCCCAGTCTGTGGCTGTCGGACGGATGGACCGAGGCGCAGGCGCAGGGCTGGAGCGCGCCGGGCTATTGGCGCCATATCGACGGCGCTTGGTTCGCGATGACGCTCGGCGGTTTGCGCCCGGTCGATCCGGCCTTGCCGGTTTGCCACGTCAGCTATTACGAAGCCGATGCGTTTGCGCGCTGGGCCGGCAAGCACCTGCCGAGCGAGGCTGAATGGGAGGTTGCGGCCAAAAGCGGCGTGCTGGCCGATGCCTTCGGCACGGTCTGGCAATGGACGCGCAGCGCCTACGCGCCTTATCCCGGTTATCGGGCCGAGCCCGGTGCGCTCGGCGAATACAACGGCAAGTTCATGGTCAACCAGATGGTGCTGCGCGGCTCGTCGCCGGCGACGCCGGCCGGCCATTCGCGGGAGACCTATCGCAATTTCTTTTATCCGTCGGCGCGCTGGCAGTTCAGCGGATTGCGTCTGGCCGAGTTCGAACGCTGAGCGTTCAAATGAACATCCAAAACGCATTTCGCGCGCCCCGACCGATCGAGACGGAGAATTCGTTCGCCGCCGACGTGATCGCCGGGCTCACCGCAAAGCCCAAACATCTGCCGCCCAAATATTTTTATGATTTGGCCGGCTCCGACCTGTTCGACCGCATCACCCGGCTGCCGGAATATTACCCAACCCGCAGCGAGCTTGGTCTTCTGTCGAAGCACGCGCCGGCTATCGCCTCGCTGTTTCCGCCGGGTTGCGGGTTGATGGAATTTGGCAGCGGGTCGAGCCGGAAGGCGCGCATTCTTCTCCGCGCCGCGGCGAGCGTCGAGGCTTACGTCCCGGTCGATATCTCCGGAGATTTCTTGCAGCAGGACGCGGCCCAGGTGCGCCGCGATTTCCCGCATCTTGCCGTCTATCCGGTGGTGGCGGATTTCACCATGATGACGGAGCCGCCGGTCGCCGTTGCGTCGATGCCGCGCGCCGGGTTTTTTCCCGGATCGACCATCGGCAATTTCGAGCCGCATGAGGCGGCGGCCTTTTTGCGCCGCGCCGCGCGGATCCTCGGCGCCGGATCGGTCTTCGTGGTCGGGGTCGATCTCGTCAAGGCGCCCGACATTCTCTATCGCGCTTATAACGATGCCGAGGGCGTCACCGCGCAGTTCAATCTCAATCTGCTTGCCCGCATCAATCGCGAGCTCGGCGCCAATTTCGATCTCGCCGCGTTCGAGCACCATGCCCTCTACAATGCCGAACGCAACCGCATCGAAATGCATCTCGCCAGCACCAAGCGGCAGAAGGTGAGAATCCGCACCGTGACGATCGAATTCCGCGCCGGCGAGACGATCCACACCGAGAACAGCTACAAATATTCGGTCGATTCGTTCCAGGCGCTGGCGCATGGCAGCGGCTGGTCGCCGCTCGCGGCCTGGACCGACGGGCTGTTCAGCGTCCACGCGTTACGCAGCCAGACGACGGAAGACAGATGACGGACGACAGAGTCGTGTTTCTTTCTTCCGTCCGCTGTCGCCCGCCGTCCGTGGTCTGATTCATGCCGATCTGGGAAGCCGATCCCTGGCGCTTGCAGTATTTTGCGCATGTTGAAACCGCTGCGAACATCACGACCGAGGACGCCGACGCCTGGCAATGGTATCCGGCGCATCGCTGGGTCTATGACAAGCTCGCGGTGGCGCTGAGCCAAAACCTCGATGCCGGGCCGCACGGGACGCCGCCGCCGCGCTTCCCGGTGTTCTCCAAGCCGATTGTCAATCTCAAGGGCATGGGCGTCGGCAGCCGCGTTCTTCATTCGCAAGCCGATTACGATCGGCATTACGCGCCCGGTCATTTCTGGATGACCTTGCTCGACGGCCGCCATATCTCGTCCGACATCGCGGTGGTCGACGGCGTGCCGCGCTGGTGGCGGCACGTCACCGGCAAGCCGGCCGGGGAGGGCACCTTCGACCATTGGACGGTGCACGCGGCCCCCGATACCGACATCGAGCGGCGCTGCGGCGCCTGGGTGCAGCGCCGCCTTGCCGGCTATACCGGCATGCTCAATCTCGAAACCATCGGCGGCACGATCATCGAGGCGCATCTGCGTTTCACCGATCAATGGCCGGATCTCTATGGCGCCGGCTGGGTCGAGGCGATCGTCGCGCTCTACGAGAACGGCGCCTGGAACTTCGCCGACGACCATCGGCGCGAGGGTTACAGCGTCGTGCTGTTCGGCATCCGCCGGCGGCGCTGGTCGAGGCGGTCAAACGCATGCCCGGTGTCACCAGCGTCCAGATCACCTTCCATGAGGATTGGCCACCGGAACGCCATTCCATGCCGCCCGGCGGTTTTCGCCTTGCCGTCGTCAACGGCTTCGACCTTGCCGGTGCGATGGCCGCGCGCGAGCGGCTCAAGGAATATTTCCTTGTAGCAGCAGCGTGAAGAGTACGCCGGTAGATGGCCCCGGCACGGCCGGTTATAGTCGCCGCCCCGTCGTGCGCCAGAGATCGGTGAAGGAAGGAAAAACATGAAAGTTGTCGCATTCAAAGGGCAGGGGGGGCCGCGGCTCGGCGTCGTGGACGGCGATACCGTCGTCGATCTCAATGCGGTGGACAGCGCGGTCCCCACCGATCTCGGCGAATGGCTCAAGCGCAATGACGGCGATACCAAGCCGCTTGCCGACATCGCCAAGCGGGCCGCGGCCGGCGCGCGCAGGCCGCTCTCGGGCATGATCTACAGGCTGCCCATCAGCCGGCCGGGCAAGATCCTCTGCCTCGGGTTGAATTACCTCGAGCACGTCAAGGAGGGCGCGCAGCGCGACAACATTCCGAAGTTCCCGACCATTTTCATGCGCAGCCTGACCTCGCTGGTGCCGCACGGCCAGCCGATCATCCGTCCGCAAGTGACCGAGACCCTCGATTACGAAGCCGAAATGATCCTGGTCGTCGGCCGGCGCGCCAAGCATTTGACTGCGGCCAATGCGCTGTCCTGCGTCGCCGGTTATTCCTGCGGCAACGAGGGCTCGGTGCGCGAATTCCAGCGCAAGACCACGCAATGGGACATGGGCAAGAATTTCGACCGTACCGGCGGCTTCGGACCCTGGTTCGTCAGCGCCGACGAGCTGCCGCCGGGCGGCAAGGGCTTGAAGATCGAGAGCCGGCTGAACGGCCAAGTGATGCAATCGGATAATACCGATAACATGATGTTCCCGATTGTCGAGATGCTGGTTTACATCACCCAGGGCATGACGCTCGAGCCCGGCGACATCATCTTCACCGGCACCCCGTCAGGTGTCGGCTTCGCCCGCCAGCCGCCGGTCTGGATGAAGAACGGCGACATTTGCGAGGTCGAAATCCAGGGCATCGGCGTGCTGCGCAATCCGATTGCCGACGAGAAAACCGGCTGAACGCCGTCGGAAGGGTTGGCCGTGCCGCACCTGAGCAACGGACTGCGCAGCCTGGTCGCGCTTCTTGCGCTCTCGGCTGCGCTTGTGCCGGCGTCAGCACAAGAGCCGGTGCGCATCGGCATCGGCTTCGGGCTCGCGTTTCTGCCCATCTATCTCTGTGAGGACCTCAAGCTGATCGAGAAGCACGGTAAGGCGGTTCATCTTGACCTGAAGCCGAGCTATCAGCGGTTCTTCGGCGCGGGCCCGCTGCAAGACGCGATCGGCGCCGGCACCATCGACATGGGGCCGTTCGGAACCGCGCCATTGCTCGTTGCGTGGGAAAGGGCGAACGGTACGCCGCGCCAGATTCTTGCCGTCTCCGGTATCACCACCCTGCCGCTGGTGCTTTTGACCAACCAACCGAACGTGCTGACGATCGCGGATTTCAAGCCGGCCGACCGCATCGCCGTGCCGACGTCTTCCTCGCCGCAGATGTATCTGTTGCAAATGCAGTCGGAAAAGATTTTCGGCCAATACGACCGGCTCCGCAACCAAATCATCGTCCGATCCCACGCCGACGCGGTCGCCGGCCTGGTTGCGGCCACGGGCCGAGTGGCGGGCTATTTTTCTTCCGCGCCTTACACGCAGATCGCGCTCGCCGACGGGCGTGTTCACAAGCTGCTGAGTTCCTCCGACGTGATCGGCGGCAAGGCCTCGTTCCTGATCATGGGCGCCACCCAAGGTTATATTGCGGCGCATCCGCAAGCGTCCGAAGTGGTCGCCGAAGCCATCGAGGAAGCCGCGCACATCATCCGCGACGATCCGCGCCGCGCCGCCGAAATCTATCTCGCGCACGAGCCGTCGAAGACCCTCGACGTCGCCGCCGTCACGGCGGTGCTCAATGACATCAAGGACGAGTTCGGCAG
>Ga0208034_1002125_pt1 | contig 10760 bp, 16 predicted proteins | sample June2015DPH_8_10_FD_184699 | JGI IMG/M metagenome (GOLD analysis project Ga0208034, IMG submission 184699) | Peatland microbial communities from SPRUCE experiment site at the Marcell Experimental Forest, Minnesota, USA - June2015DPH_8_100... | ecosystem: Environmental > Terrestrial > Soil >...
TCCAAAGGTGGCGGTGCTGGTGTTGGTATATTGAATAAGGAAACCAGGAAACCAAGAAGGTGGATGCGAACCCGGTTCATGGATTCATGGATTCCTTATTGAAACCAAAGACGGCGCGCACGGAGTGACGCGCCCTACCTTTCGTGTAGTTCGTGTGGTTCGCGGTCAATGAATTCTCTGCTCTGATTTTCACCCGCCGATGGCCGTCATCGGGCGGCAGGGCTGGTATTGGTTGCGGAACTGGTGTTCCAGCGGTTTCACCCGCAGCGCGGTTTCCAGCAATTCCTTCAACGCGCCGTCGTTGGCGCCGCTCCGCAACGCCGCGCGCAAATCCACTTCAACGTGGTTGCCCAGGCAGGGACGCACCTTGCCATCCGCGGTCAGCCGCATCTTGTTGCAGTTGTCGCAGAAATGCTCGTTCGTCAGCGCGCCAACGAAGCCAACCATTGCGCCGGTTTGTTTCAGCAGAAAATACTTCGCCGGCCCGTGGCCGAGACGGCACTCCGGCTGCGGAATCAATTCATCATGCCGGGACAGGAATTGCATCGCCTCGCCGCAGGGAAGGAAATTTTTCTCCGTCAAAACCTCCGTCGTCGTCAGCGGCATCAATTCGATGAGCCGCAGCGGCAGGCTGTGTTCGGCGGCGAACAGAACCAGCGGCCAGATTTCCGCCTCGTTCACGCCGCGCATGAGCACGCAGTTCAGTTTCACGCGCTCAAAACCCGCGTCCACCGCCGCGCGGATGCCGGCCAGCACGCGCGCCACGTCACCGCCGGTGATGCGGCGGTAAATCGCCGGGTCCAATGCGTCGAGACTTACATTCACCGTGCGCAAACCGGCTTCGCGCAAGGCTTTCGCGAGCGCGGCCAGTTTCATTCCGTTGGTGGAAAGCCCGATGCATTCCACGCCGGGAATCGCCTTCATGGCACGCACGATTTCCGGCACGTCGCCGCGCACGAGCGGTTCCCCGCCAGTCAGCCGGAATTTGCGGAAGCCCAGCCCCGCCGCTACCCGCACCACACGGACGATCTCTGCCGCCGTCAGATGGTCCGGTTTGCTTTCCCAGCCTTGGTAACCCTCCGGCATGCAATAGAGACAACGCTCGTTGCACCGGTCGGTGACCGAGATGCGCAAGTAATCAATTTTTCGTCCAAACGGGTCCATTTTTATTTTTGCTCGTGCGGATCTTCGCCGCGCAAATGCGCCAGTCCTTCGCGGATGGCCGGCGCAAGAATTTCCAGGCACTCGTGCACCGCCGACGGCCTGCCCGGCAGATTCACAATCAAACACGCGCCGCGCGTCCCGGCCAAGGCGCGCGACAAGATTGCCGTCTTTACCCGCCTCAGCGATTGCATCCGCATCGCTTCGCCGAAACCCGGCAACTCTTTTTCCAGCACGGCTTTGGTCGCCTCCGGTGTCACATCGCGCGCGGAAATTCCCGTGCCGCCGGTCGTGACCACCATGTCGCATTTTTGCACGTCGGCAAACCTTCGCAACGCCGCCGAAATCAATTCCACTTCATCCGGTACGATGAGCGATTCAAAGTTCACATCGCCGCCGAGAAATTCGCGCAGCACGTTCTCGATCTCCGGACCGCTGCGGTCGGCATAACCCCCGGCCGAGGCGCGGTCGCTGATGGTGAGGCGGCCGATTTTCATTCCTTCACCTTTTTCACCACGCAGATCCCCTCGATGCGCATCGTTTTGTCCACCGCTTTGCACATGTCGTAAAGCGCCAGCGCGGCCACGCTCACGCCCATCAGCGCCTCCATTTCCACACCCGTCTGCGAACTGGTTTCCGCGGCGCAGAAGATTTCAATCACTTCGCGTCTGACGCGAAATCTCACTTCGACATGGTCCAGTCCTAACGGATGACAAAGCGGAATCAATTCCGCCGTCCGTTTGGCGGCCTGAATACCGGCGATTTGCGCCACGGTCAGCACGTCGCCCTTGGACAGGGCGCGCTTTTTCAACGCCCGGATGGTCGCCGGCTGGCAGACCAGTTTGCCTTCCGCAACCGCGCGGCGCCGTTGCACCGGCTTGTGGCCGACGTTGACCATACGTGCGCCCCCTGCTGCGTCGAGATGTGAAAATGATTTTTTCATTCAGTTTAGGCGGTGCAGCAGCACCGCCCTACCAACAAAGGTAGGGCCGCGCTGCCGCGCGGCCTGATTTAACCGCCACCAAGCATAGCCGTCATCGGCAAAAAATCCACCTTTGCTCTGCTATCCAAGCTCGCGCAATTTGCCGGCACGCGGACCAGCGCGTTCGCCGCCGTCAGGCAGGTGATGTCGCCGGAACTCGCCCAGGCCAGCGGACGTAATCGCGGCGTGGCGTCATTCCATTCCCATCGGGCCGGCCAGAGCGTTTCGCGTGGACACGGTTTGTCGTCGAATTTTTCGGCGAGCTGCCCGCGCAAAAATTCCGGCGGCTCGCCGCCGGTCAAAACCGCCAGCGCCGTGGCGACGGCAAAATGGAAACAGACAAAATGCGAAAGCGGATTACCCGGCAGCCCGAAGGCCACGCGTGAGCCGTTCACGCCGAAGATCAGCGGTCGTCCGGGGCGCAGGTCAATCTGGTTGAAAACGATTTCAAAGCCTAGCTGCTCCAATAACGCGCGGGTGAAGTCTGTTTCGCCCACGCTGGCGCCGCCGGAAACCAGCAACACGGCGGCATTTTCTATTTGCGATTTACGATTTCTGATTTCCGATTTTGCCAGCTCAAAATGTTCCGGCAGATGACCCTGCTCCAAATCACAGGAAAAGTTTTGGAGCAGGCCGCGGAGCAGGATGGAATTGCTGTCGCGAACCTGGCCCGGCCCAGGCGTCTGGTCCGGCGGCACAATTTCATCACCGGTCGTAAAATGGAGGATGCGCAATCGCGGGCTGACAAGTGGATTTACGTTTCCCACTGTCGCCAGCATTGCCAGCGCGCCGGCATTCAATTTTGTTCCCGCCGACACCAGCGGCTGGCCTTGTCGCACCTCCTCGCCGCGCAACCGGACGTTCATCGAATTTTCCGGCCGCACGATTTGGAGTTTGTCGCCGTCGCGCTCGGCGTGTTCCTGCATCACCACCCGCAGGCCGCCGCAGGGCAGCGCCGCGCCGGTCGCCACGCGCACGGCTTCGCCGGACTTGAGCTGGCGCGGTTTCCAGTCGGCGGCATGGATCGTGTCCACGACGGCAAAGGTTTTCGACGCATCATCGGCACGGACCGCGTAGCCGTCGCGCGTCGAGCGGTCAACCGGCGGCAAATCTTCCGGCGCACAGATCGTTTTGCGCAAGACGCGCCCAAGCGCCTCCGCCAATGGTATGCGAACGGCGGGCAACGGCCGGCTGCGGGAACGGATGCCGGCCCGCGCTTCATCGAGAGAAATCAATGAGGTTTTTGCCGCAAATTTCCCCTCTCCCGGCCTTGCGGCCACCCTCTCCCCGCTTGGCGGGGAGAGGGATGGGGCGAGGGGCGCGTGATTTTTTTCCGATTCGTCTTCGGCCGTCAACGCCTGTCGTTTCCAAATCGGCACGTCTTGCTTGAGCCGATCCATGAATTCGGCGAGCAACGCGATGGCCTCGCCGCGATGCGGCGACGCAACGCCGACATAAATGGCGGTTTCATCGACGGGAATGACGCCGATGCGATGAATCACCTTTACCGCATGGCAGGGATGTCGCGCGGAAATATCCTGAAGCAGCCACCGGATTTCGCGCCCGGCCATTTCGGGATAGGCTTCGTATTCAATGGCGCGGACAGCCTGGCCGTTTTCCTCGCCGCGAACCACCCCGCGAAATTCAAGCCACGCGCCGACCGCGCCAGGTTGACCCGGCGACAAGATTTTTTCCGCGATGGGCCGGTCGGTGAGTTGGATTTCAATTTCCATGTGACAAATATTTCAGCCGCCGGAAACGGGCGGAATGAGTGCAACCTCGTCGTTATCGGCAAAAATGGCGTCGGGGGCGGCGTATTCCCAATTCCGCGCCAGCCGGACATTGGGGCGATGGGCGGCCAGTGCGGGAAAACGTTGCAACAGTTCGGTCCAAAGCTGCGGGGTATTCAGCGGCGACACGGCCGCGAGTTCCACAGCGTTGCAGCCGGTGGCATCCTTGAGTTGGGCAAAAAAGAGAACGCGCATGGCCGGACGAATTCAAGTGGCGGCATCAATCAACAATTTTCCGCCAGCGAAAATCAGCACGCCCGCCAGTACGCGGCTGAAGGTGATGCTGCTCCACCGGCGCGCGCCGAGGTGCGTGCCGAGCAGCGCGCCGATGACGGCCGGTAGCGTGAGCCAGAGCAACGGCCCGACATGCGTGATTTTTTGCCAGCCCGTGCCGGCGAGTCCGGCGATGGAATTGAGCACGATGAACCCCGCCGCGATGCCGCCGGTCGTTTTGGGTTTCACCCAGCGGAACAGATACAGCAGCGGACTTAAAAAAACGCCGCCGCCAATGCCAGTTAGTCCTGCCAGGAATCCCAGTATTGCGCCGATGAGCAGCGCCAGCGGCAGGAAAAACTCATGCAGCACCACGTCGTCGGTCTGCCAGCGCGCGCGCAGGAGCAGGACAAGTCCCGCCGCCGTCAGCACGGCGCCGAGAACAATTTTGTAAACCTGCGGGCTGATGTGAACCCGGCTGCCCAGCCACGCGCACGGCGCGGATACTACCGCGTACGACAGCAGCACGCGCCAGTCGAAATGCCCCGCTTGCCGGAACCGCCACCAGGCAAGGCTGGCGACCAGAACGTTGGTAATTAACACAGCCACGCGCGCGGAGACGGGCGCGACGCCGACCAAAACCAGTGCGGCGAGATAACCCGTTGCGCCGCCGTGGCCAACTGACGAATAAAAAAACGCCACCGCAAAGACGGCGGCGAGCAATAAGCCGATTTGGATTGGCGAAAGATCAACCATGGACCGAAGGCGATGGAAATTCCAAAAACATTTTTTGTTGAACGGAATGGAACACCGGGCGTTATATTTTGTCAAATATAACGCTGGCCTGAAATTGCCCAATCAGGAGCCGGGAGGAATCTTTTCCATGGGTTGTCAAACACGCAGAAGCCGCCGCAGTTGTTTCCAGGAGGCGGAGGAGGCACGCAGGCTGGCCTGTTCCATCTGCTGATAGAGAGCCACGACTTTGCCGCCGGTTTCCGTCAATTCCGCCCCGCCGCCGCCTTTGCCGCCATGCGTGACGAAGACGAGCGGTTTCTTGAAGCACCGGTTCATCGTCTGGACGAGTGACCATGCGCGCATATAGGATATGCCCATCCGCCGGGCCGCCTTGTTGATGGAGCCGGTTTGCCCGATCAGCGCGAGCAACTCCGCCTTGCCGGGTCCCAGCGCGATGTCGCCGCCACGAAAAATGCGGAAGCGGGGTAGCACCGAACGGGCACGGACTGATTTAGTTTTCTTCCTCATGGACAACGCCGGCAAATTAGAACGGCCACAAATTTCCCGGTTTGCGTGGCGATGGCAAGAATTCAAATGTAACAACCAAGTCGACAGTTAGCGCATCCCCGCCTCAGAGTGGCCGGTTTTGATTCGACCCCGGCTGGCTGATTTTGAAGTGACCGGTGACAACACTCGGTTTGCAGAAATCTACCAAATGTGCCAGGCAACCCGACGCACCATATTGAATCCACCAAAGGGATTAGGTACGCGATGGGCGCACTCCGGGTCATCGCACCATGTGCCGTCCACCATGAACCGGTAGTTATATTCTCCCTGTGGCAATTTGACGGTCGTTGTCCAGTTGCCATCGCTTCCCTTCTTCATGAGGATGGGACGCTCCTGCCAGTCGGTAAAATCGCCGACCAAGGTGACTTTCTGCGCGGTCGGCGCGTTAAGACGGAAGGTTTCGGTTCGTTTTGCCATAGATCAGTTCCTTTTTCCCTGCTGAACTTCCGTGAGGGCTGAGGTCAGCCAGTGACGTGAACATAAGTGTGTGCCAGAACGTAGGCAAGAGAAAATACTGAACTGTGATGTCAACCACGAAGGCGGAACTGACCGGGCCAATCGGCGCTGGCTCCAGTGAATTGTTAGGCATCGTCTTCATCACCTCTCATCTTCGCCCACAAGACGGCAACTCCAAGAAATATGCCACCGCCAACAAATGCCCAAAACACAAAGTGAAAAAGAAAAAAACAAGGCATGGCTTTCTCAACAGGGAAGCCAAATACGTGCTCCAGCATCCATTCTAAGCCAAAAACCGGCGACTCTATAATATCAAAGATACGTGCTGGAGAACCGACCCATAGCTCGCAAAAGGCGAGGTAAAGCCCCACCAATACTCCCAAGGAGATAGCTATGATGTGCCTTCTAGCTGATGGACCCACTATGAGTCTCAAAACCACAGCTACAACTAATATGAAGACGAGCAGAACCCACATACGCGCTCTACCGACGCCTAACATCCAGAGCTCAGCCACAGCCACCGGCGGCTGGGTCAGCAATGGAACAATGACAATCAAATTTCATTTCTCGGTCAAATCTGAAGGGGCAGTGGCTGTTGGCTGCAGCGATTTGTTAGGCGTCCGGTCAACCTGAAACCTCTGTGAACGGCTCAAATGAATCAGCAACAAAAGAGCAATAGAAATGACTAAACCAGACCAGACTGTCCAGAGAAGGATGTAGCTCAATACCTTGTTTGGCCCTGAAACGACAACAGCACGAACGGCGCTGACAATGCTAAGCGCCAGTGTCAACCAAAGCCAAATCTGCGTCAGCAAAATCGCCCATCGCTTACCAAAAAACACGGCCAAACCAAGCAGCAAATCTAAAGCCGCCGATAACGAATAAAACAAAAGATCATACCAAGCAGAGGCAGGCGCTGGCCCAAAAAAATAGGACGGAAGCTGGAGTAAGGCTTGAGTGCCCAACAATGCGAGTGCGCCCGCAACGAACACCTGAATATCTCGTGCTGATATTTTCATAACGCGAGGACGCCTAACGTCCAGAGCTCAGGCACGCGGGACCAAATGACGTGAACCGCGAAGCGGAACTGACAGCGCCAACCGGCGTTGGCTCCGGCGACTTGTTAGGTGGCTCGAATGGAATCATGCTGGCGTTTTGAAAAGTGGCGAACCGACCAAATGACCACGAAAAAAATCATCCACCACTCAACCAAAGCTACAGAAAAGAAAACAATGATGCCAACCATATCCCCAAGAAAGCGACCACCAGCCACCATCCCACAATAATCGGCAAGCCTGATGGCCGGTGAATGAAACCACAACCACAAGTTACGAAGCCTGCCCAATTCGGCATCATTACTAAACAACTTTACGATGCCAACGAACAACGCCTCCGCCAAGACACTAAAACCTACTGCCAGCATTGGAGTGTTGAATTTGAAAAGGCGTATATTCATGGTGTTCCTTTTTGTTTGCTGTTGTGTGTTCTCTCTAACAGTGTCGCATACAAATCCTCACGCGCAATGCCGCCTAACGTCCAGAGCTCAGGCACGCGGGACCAAATGACGTGAATCCCGACGCAGTCGGGAAACAGGACCGGCCATCCCGCGTTGCCTGCAGCGATTTGTTAGACCACGTCGCAATCATTTCTCACTTCGCCGTTCCAATGTCCACTCGATTTGGCACTTGTCGCAGGTAAAAACGTAATCTCCCTCCAAGCTGCGATCAAATCTCATGGGACTCTGGCCACACTGGGGGCAAGGTGACATGAGCAATGCCGATGGCTTAAACCGTGGGTCCATACGAAAATGCAATAATCCAAAGAAAATAGCTGAGAAAAGCATCAAAACAATCGTCGTCATGCCGCCAGTCTCGCGCCCGATGACAAACAACGTAATCAAAAAGCCAATGACAAATGGCAATGCCAGCGCCAAGCTCTTGAGTGTTGTGCGCGGTTTTAGGATGAATGGACGGCGCTCCATAAACTCTCGTGGTCTAACGATCCAAAGCTGAGCCACGGCCACGGGCGGCCAAGCTCCGAATGCAATCTGGACTCTCAATCTTCATAACTCAACCGAAAACTCAAGGGGCAGTCGGCGTTGGCTCCAGCGCGGTGTTAGGCGATTGTTCATGGCCAAAACCATAACCACGTGACGAGCGAGACTAACAGCCCGGCCAACCCCAAAATCTCGCTCAAACGCAGGCTGCGAAGATAACGAATATAATCCACCGGCAAGCCCGACCGAGCTGCTCGCCGAACGTCCAATACCGAAAATCCGACGGCGGCGGCGAAAACGCCAACCATTAGCGATGGTAGCAGCCAATGGCTTTTGCCAATCACATGTGGAGCGAGAGCCAGCGCTCCGCCAAGAACAACTGCTGGAATCAAAAACAACCAAGCATTCTGCTCTGACGAACCGACAAGCTCCTTATGGTCGTCGCTGAGTAAACGTTTGGCACGCCACTTGACGAGCACCGCCGCAGCCAGCAGCAGCATAAAAATGATCGCACCTGCGATAAACATAAGTCGCCTAACGTCCAGAGCTCAGGCACGCGGGACCAACCAACGTGAACCGCGAAGCGGAACTGGAGACGCCATCCCGCGTTGCCTGCAGCGATTTGTTAGCCGCGTCTCTTTTGAACCAGCAACTCATAAATCTGGTGAAATAACTGATAAGTCATCACTCCGAGTCCGAGAAACCAGTGGATACCTCCAGTGTCAATCAGAATCAAAATAATACAAACCGGAATCATAACGGGTAGCTGGTGCAGCCACATAAAAGCAAATGCGACAAGGAGCGAGCCGACCAGTGGAAAACCAGACACCCAACGGAACGACTCCCTCGGCAAACCCCGCAGACGGTGCAGTGGATACCGCAAAAACGAGGTGTAAAAGTTGATGAGACACACCAATGCTCCCAGACCAAATATGACCCAAAAGAATATCCAAGTAAAAGCCGTGCTCATAAGCGGCTAACGTCCAGAACTCAACCACGCCGGGCCGGTGAAGGATAGCATCGCCCCGCGAAAGAGGGCAGTCTAGGTTAGCGACCGCTGGACGAGGATGCTTTTTGATGCGCCAAACGCATCATGTCCCAGTATTTGACCACGGGGATGTTTTGTCTCTGGTTCCTAACGTCAAAAACGACAAACGATCAATACAACTTCCCTTAAAATAATAATAACCAAGTACAGACCCGGCGGCCCCGTCCGCCGGGATTCCTTTTGATCATCCCGCCACCCTGCGAGCATGGATATTACCCGGATGGAGTTTAAGGCGAGGTGTCTTCAGGCCCGCCCACCCGCCATAGAAGCCTTTTTTCCTACGAGCAGCCCTTGAAAGCCCCGCCGTCCTTTGCCCAATTCGGGCCTCCTATGTGAGGGGGGGATTTTCGAGATTTTCCACCCAGCCGAGAATTAATATGCGTTTTGGACTAATAATGCCAACCCGGCCTATGTCCGGTGGTTTGCGTGATGCTGGAACTGGCCGCGCCAATTGGGGTGATTTACGCATTCAGCGATTGGGAACCGCCAGCTGATCGGGATGCTGACCGAATTTTGCAACGACTGCGTCGTGGTACCGTTGCCCCCGGCAGGGCTTGGGCGGTGCGAAATTCGCCCAATGAAAGCATCTTCAAACATCAATAACATCGGTGGACTTGTTAGCAGTTAGTGTTAGCAGTAGCACATTTTTGAAAGTCATAAAACTCACAAAGCATTTGATTCTATTGACTATAATCAAATATGGAGCGGGTAAAGGGAATCGAACCCTCATCTCAACTGGCAAATCAGGAATAACCAAACGAAAGTAAGCTCGGCAAAAATTTTGCCAGTTTCCAACTTTATTGTCGAGTTTCCGACTTTATTGTTCTTTTACACCAGACAGCAAAAGGGCTTCTTTTTCACTCCACCGTCACGCTCTTGGCCAAGTTGCGGGGCTTGTCCACGTCGCAGCCGCGCACGACGGCGATGTGATAGGCGAACAACTGCAGCGGCACGGTGGCCAGAATCGGATAAATCGGTTCCAGCGCCTTGGGCAGGTAAATCACGTCGTTGGCCACCTTCCCGATTTGTTTGTCGCCTTCGGTGGCCAGTGCGATGATGGGGCCTTTGCGCGCGCGAATCATCGCCAGGTTCGCCATGGTCTTGTCATACATCGAATCCTGCGGCACGAGGAAAACCGTCGGCGTCTTCGGGTCAATCAACGCAATCGGACCGTGTTTCATCTCCGCCGCCGAATAGCCCTCGGCGTGGATGTAGGAAATTTCCTTCAGCTTGAGCGCGCCTTCCAGCGCAATCGGGAACGTGTAACCCCGGCTGAGGAAAAAGAAATCGTCGGCCTTGGCGTATTTCTTCGCGAGCTTCTTGAACGCGTTGTTTTGCGCAAGGATGGATTCGAGTTGTTTGGGCACGGCCTCCAGCGCATGCAGAATCTCCAGCGCCCGGCGGGCGGAAAGATTTCGCATCCGGCCCAGGTGCACCGCCAGCAGCGCCAGAATCGTGAGCGTGGAAACAAAGGCCTTGGTCGAGGCAACGCCGATTTCCGGGCCGGCGTGCATGTAAATGCCGCCGTCGGATTCCCGCGCGACGGTGCTGCCGACAACGTTGACAATGGCGAGCGCGCGGTGGCCACGGCGCCTGGCTTCGCGCAATGCAGCGAGCGTGTCCGCAGTCTCACCGGACTGCGAGATGACGAGCAAGACGGTGTTCTTTTCCAGCGGCGCGTTGCGGTAACAAAATTCGTGCGCGAACTCGACCTCGACCGGAATTTGCGCGAGTTCCTCAATCAAATACTCGCCCACCAGCGCCGCATGCCAGCTCGTGCCGCTGGCGGCGATGACGATGCGGTCAATCGCT
>Ga0208034_1002131_pt1 | contig 10737 bp, 4 predicted proteins | sample June2015DPH_8_10_FD_184699 | JGI IMG/M metagenome (GOLD analysis project Ga0208034, IMG submission 184699) | Peatland microbial communities from SPRUCE experiment site at the Marcell Experimental Forest, Minnesota, USA - June2015DPH_8_100... | ecosystem: Environmental > Terrestrial > Soil >...
CCTATACCGAAGGCCGCGAATCCAAGCTGAACATCGTGGTGGCCGGCACCGAAGAAGGCATCGTGATGGTGGAGGCCGGCGCGCAGCAGGTTTCCGAGGCGGAAGTGCTCGGCGCGATCGAATTCGGCCATGAGTGCTGCAAGAAGCTTGCCGCGGGCATTCGCCAACTGGTGAAACTGGCCGGCAAACCCAAGTTCGAGTATGCTGCGCCGGCGCTCGACCAGGCGCTGTACGACCAGATTGCGGCGGACGTCCGCACGGATCTGATCGACGCGCTGAATACCGAGAAGCACGAAAAACTGGAAAGCCACGTGTTGGTCTCGGCTTTGAAAAAGAAGGTCACGGAAGCGCAGCCGGAAGACAAGCGGCCGGAGGCCGGCAAGTGCTTCGAGGCGTTGCTCGAGCGCATTTTCCGCGATGACATGCTGAAGAACCACCGGCGTCCGGACGGCCGCGCATTCGACCAGGTTCGGCCCATCACCATCGAGACCGGGATTCTGCCGCGCACGCACGGTTCGGCGTTGTTCACGCGCGGTGAAACGCAGGCGCTGGTCACGGTGACCCTGGGCACCAAGGACGACGAACAGCGCATTGAGCTGCTGGAGCCGGGCGAAGTCACCAAGCGCTTCATGCTCCACTACAATTTCCCGCCGTTCAGCGTGGGCGAAGTGGGCTTCATGCGGGGTCCCGGCCGGCGCGAAATCGGCCACGGCGCCCTGGCGGAGCGCTCGCTCGCTGCACTAATTCCCGGGGAAGACAAATTCCCCTACACCATGCGAGTGGTCAGCGACATCCTGGAATCCAACGGTTCCAGCTCGCAGGCCACCACCTGCGGCGCATCGCTGGCGCTGATGGATGCCGGCGTGCCGATGCCCGAGCACGTGGGCGGAATCGCCATGGGTCTGGTTCTGGAAGGCAAGCATTACGCCATCCTCACCGATATCGCGGGCGCCGAAGATCACTACGGCGACATGGATTTCAAGGTGGCCGGCACGCGCGCGGGCATCACCGGACTGCAGATGGATATCAAAGTCCCGCATGTGACCGTCTCGATTATGAAAGAGGCGCTGGAGCAGGCGCGGCGCGGCCGTTTGTACATCCTCGACAAAATGTATGAGGCCCAGCCGAAAGCCAACGCCAACATTTCGCAGTACGCGCCGCGCATCTACACGCTGCACATTCCGACCGATAAGATCCGCGACGTGATTGGACCTGGCGGCAAGGTGATCCGCGGCATCATCGAGCAGACTGGTGTGAAGATCGACGTGGAAGACGACGGCACGGTTCACGTCGCATCCGCCGACGAAGCATCGGCCAACAAGGCGATCCAGATTATTTCCGACCTGACCGCCTCCGCCGAGGTGGGCAAGACCTACCTGGGCAAGGTGGTCCGGCTGGTGGATTTCGGCGCTTTCGTCGAGATTTTCCCGGGCACCGACGGCCTGCTGCACATCAGTGAGATCGCCGAAAACCGCATCCGCGAAGTGCGCGATGAACTCAAGGAGGGCGACCAGATCCTGGTAAAGGTGCTGGCGCTCGAAGGCAACAAAATCAAGCTCAGCCGCAGAGCGGTGCTCAAGGAGCAACGCGAGAAGCTGGCGAAGGGCAAGCCCCAGGAGTAAATCCGCCGCAAAACGGGGACTGCTATCCAATTCCCGCCTTTGGAATTGGTAGCTCCCCGCTTTGCCCCGGTGTACTCCTTCGAGCCTCGTGTTATAGTCTTCGAAATTGAAAGTATTGATACGCAACCAGACACGCGGCACCGTCTTGGGTGAAGCCGTGGAACTCGCCGACACCAGCGCCAAGCGGCGAACCGGCCTGCTCAAGCATGAACGGCTGGAACCGGGACAAGGGTTATGGATCGTGCCATGTGAATCGGTCCACACCTTCTTTATGAAGTTTCCGATCGACCTGGTGTACATGGACAAGCGGCACAAGGTGCGAAAAGTGAGACACTCGGTTGCGCCGTGGCGGATGTCGGCATGCCTGTTGGCGCATTCGGTGATTGAGCTGCCGGCGGGCACGGCCGAACAGTCGGGAACCCAGGCGGGGGATGAGCTGGCAGTTGAGCAAAGGGAATAAAAGGGGCGGCGCTGCCGGTGGGGAATTCGCGGGCGATTGCGCCTGTTCGTGCTGGGGAACACACTCCGCTCAACCATTCTTCGCTCCATGCCTCCATTGGGCCATCGGCGTTCCGCGCCGCCGTCGCGTCAGGAATAGTATGAGCGACAGTAATTTGGCCCCTGTGCCTTCTTCCCCGCTGGGTTCCCTCCGTCATACTTACGAAGATCTCGCAGCGGCACGCGAGATCCAAAGCCGTCTTCTGGTGTGCCGGCTGCCGCACCTCGAAGGGCTCGACTATTTTGGCGATTGCCGGCCAGCCGGCGAGATTGGCGGAGACTTTTTCGACTTCCTCCCCTTGCCCGCGGGCGGGCTGGCCGTTACCGTGGGCGACGTTTCCGGGCACGGCATTGGCTCGGCCATCCTGATGTCGGGATTGCAGGCCTTCCTGCGCGGCCTTACGGCCCGTGGGTGCGGAGAAATCGCTGGTGTGGTGGAAGAGCTGAACCGCGCGGTTCACCAGACCTCGCCCGACAATTTTTATGCCACGTTATTCTACGCACACTTCGACCCCCTGCGCCGCCAGTTGCACTACGTCAGCGCGGGGCATGAACCGGCCCTGCTGCTGCGCAAGCGCACCGGTTGCATCCACCGGCTGGAATCGACCGGCACTGTGCTGGGACTCACGGATCGCTCGCGCTTCGGCCGGCGCACCATGTCGATTGAAGCCGGCGACGTGCTGGTGGCGTACACCGACGGCATCACGGACGCCACCGATGCGGAGGGCCGCGAGTGGACCGAGGCCGGCATCCGGCAGGTCCTCGAACGCCACTCGGGCGCCCGGGCATCCCACCTGGTCGGCTTGATCATGGATGAGGTAGATCGCTTTGCCGGCCACTCCGGCCCGGCCGACGACCGCACCGCCGTGGCCGTGCGATTCACCGGAATGCTGGAACGGGCCATCCCCGAAGAAGACAGCATCGAACTGGCTTTCGCGGCGGCATAGGCCGAATGTATTAGAACCGCTCAGTTTCTTCGATCACTGCGAAGATTTTCGTGGCGCACGCACTCGTGCGTGCCGCGTCGACACTCGTGTCGACGCTTGGCGTTATCTCACATTCACATTGGTTGCGGCTTGCCGCTTTGCGGGGCAGCCAATCGTGGCTGCCGCCGGCTTTCAGCCGGCGCCTGGCCGGGTGCGACGCTTCGCGTCCCGTCCGGAAAGGCCGCCCGAAATGCGCCTGCGGGCAAAATTGCCCGCCCCCCAACGACTGCAGTCCCTACCGCATGGCGTAGGAACTCAGCACCTTCATGTAATTCACGCGCTCGAAGGCGCCGGTTTGCGGGGCCGAGTTGCGGCTCATGCTCCCCTGCATCTGTTTGATCGAGTCGTACTCGTGCTCGCCCATCCAGATCAGCAGCTCGGTGGCCAGCGTGTCCAGGTAGCTGATGCCGCGCTTCAGCAGCGCCGACGTCATCATCGCCACGCGCGCGCCGGCCATCATGCCCTTCACCACGTCCGTATGGCTGTGGACTCCGCCAGTCAACGCCAGGTCGGCCTTGATGTTGCCGTAGAGCACCGCGATCCAGTGCAGGCGCAGCAGCAGTTCGTGCGAATTGCTCAGGATCAGGTTGGGCACCACTTCCAGCGCTTCCAGGTCGAAATCCGGCTGGTAGAAGCGGTTGAAGAGCACCAGGCCGTTGACGCCGGTCGCATCCAGCTTGCGCGCCATGTTGGCCATCGAGCTGAAATACGGGCCCAGTTTCACGGCCACCGGGATCTTCACCTCCCGCTTCACCGCCGTGACCAGGTCGACGTACTTCTGTTCCACCTGTTCGCCCGTAATATCGGAACCGGCGGGAATGTAGTAGATGTTCAGCTCCAGCGCGTCGGCGCCGGCCTGTTCCATCTGTTTGGCGTAGCTCACCCATCCGCCCTGCGACGTCCCGTTGAGGCTGGCAATGATGGGGATCTTGACGGACTGCTTGCACTTCGCGATGTGCGTCAGATATCCTTCGGGCCCCATCACGCGCCGCGTCAGTTCGGGGAAATGCGTCACCGATTCGGCTCCGACTTCCGAACCGGCATCGATGTACCGGTCGAGTTCCTCGCTCTCGTGCTCGATCTGTTCCTCGAACAACGAGTGCAGCACCACCGCCGAGGCGCCCGCATCTTCCAGGCGGCGGACGTTGCCGACGTCCTCGCACACCGGCGAAGACGAAGCCACCAGCGGGTTCTTCAGCTTCAGACCGAGATAGGTCGTGGAGAGATCGATGGTTTTGCTAAGGTCGATCATTTCTTTACCTCCGCCCCGCCAAAAGGCTCGTGCGCCATGTAGTCGTAAAGCTTCCAGTGGCCGGCCACATCCTGTTGCGCCAGCTCCAGCAGCTTCTTGGCTTCTTCCGGATTGCTCTTCACCAGCATGGTGTAGCGGGTTTCGTTGTAGATGTACTCCTTCAGCGTTATGGAAGGAGCGCGCGAATCCAGTTGGAAGGGGTTCTTGTTTTGCGCGATCAGGTCGGGGTTAAAGCGGAACAACGGCCAGTAGCCGGAATTGACCGCGGCCTTCTGTTGCTCCATGCCGTTCGCCATATCATAACCGTGCGCGATGCAGTGGCTGTATGCGATGATCAGCGACGGCCCGTCGAAGGCTTCCGCCTCGAGGAAGGACTTGACCGTGTGCATGTCGCTGGCTCCCATGGCCACGCGCGCCACATACACGCTGCCGTAGCTCACCGCCATCATGGCCAGGTCCTTCTTGCCCGTCGGTTTGCCGCCGGCCGCGAATTTCGCCACGGCGCCGCGCGGCGTGGATTTGGAAGCCTGCCCGCCGGTGTTGGAGTAGACTTCCGTATCGAGCACCAGGACGTTGACGTTCCGGCCGGAGGCCAGCACGTGGTCCAGGCCGCCGTAACCGATGTCGTAGGCCCAGCCGTCGCCGCCCACAATCCAAACGCTCTTCTTCACCAGCACATCGGCGAGCGTGCTCAGATCGCGCGCTTCGGGAGTGTGGATTTCCGCCAGCTTCTCTCTTAACTGCTTCACCCGCTCGCGCTGCTCGAAGATACCTTGCGCGGTTTTCTGATCGGCGTTGAGGATGGCCTGCGCCAGGTTCTCGCCGATGCCGAATCCCAGCCGCCATACCAGTTCGCGGGCGTATTCCTGTTGCTTATCGATGGCCAGCCGCATTCCCAGGCCGAACTCCGCGTTGTCTTCGAACAGCGAGTTCGACCACGCCGGTCCCCGGCCGGATTCGTTCTGGCAGTAGGGCGTGGTCGGCAGGTTGCCGCCGTAGATCGACGAGCAGCCGGTCGCGTTGGCGATCAGCATCCGGTCGCCGAAAAGCTGCGTCATCAGCTTTACGTAGGGCGTTTCGCCGCAACCCGAGCAGGCGCCCGAGAATTCGAACAGCGGCTGCAGCAGTTGCACGTCCTTCACCTGGCTCATGGAGAGCGCCGCGCGCTCCGTCTCGGGGATCTTCAGGAAGAAATCCCAATTGGCCGCTTCGCTTTCGCGCAGCGGCGGCTGCGCCACCATGTTGATGGCCCGGTGCTTCACTTCGCTCTTGCTCTTGGCCGGGCAGACTTCGACGCACAGCGTGCAGCCGGTGCAATCCTCCGGCGCCACCTGCAGCGTGTACTTGCGGTCCTTCATGTCCTTCCAGCGCGCCGCCACCGCTTTGAAGGTGGCGGGCGCGCCCGCCAGTTGCTTCTCGTCGTACACCTTGGCGCGGATCACGCTGTGCGGGCAAACCAGCACGCACTTGCCGCACTGGATGCACAACTCCTCATCCCACTCGGGGATCTCCAGCGCGATGTTGCGCTTCTCCCACTGCGCCGTGGAGACCGGGAACGTGCCATCGATCGGCATGGCGCTCACCGGCAGGTCGTCGCCTTCTCCCGCGATGATCTTGGCCGTGAACCTCTGCACAAAGCCCGGCGCTTCCACCGGCACCGCCCGCCGGATGTCGAACAGCGATGTCACTTTCTCCGGCACCTTCACCTCGTGCAAATGGTCCAGCGCCGCATCCACCGCGGCAAAATTCTTTTTCACCACGCTCTCGCCGCGCTTGCCGTAGGTTTTCTCGATGGAGTGCTTGATGGCCGCGATGGCTTCCTCGCGCGGCAACACGCCGCTGATCGCAAAAAAGCAGGTCTGCATGATGGTGTTGACCCGCTCGCCCATGCCCGTCTGCCGGGCCACTTCGTAGCCGTCAATCATGTAAAACTTCAGTTTCTTTTCGATGATCTGCCGCTGCACGGTGCGCGGCAGGTGCTCCCACACTTCCTCCGGGCCATACGTGCTGTTCAGCAGGAAAGTGGCCCCCGTCTCGGCGGCCTTCAATACGTCCAGCCGCTCGAGAAACGAAAACTGGTGGCAGGCCACAAAGCTGGCTTTGGAAATCAGGTAGCTCGAGCGCAGCGGCCGCGGCCCGAATCGCAGGTGCGAAGTCGTGATGGCGCCCGATTTCTTCGAGTCGTACACGAAGTAGCCCTGCGCGAAGTTGTCGGTTTCCTCGCCGATGATCTTGATCGAGTTCTTGTTGGCGCCCACCGTGCCGTCCGCGCCCAGGCCGTAAAACATCGCCCGCACCGTGCCTGGCACTTCCGTCGAAAACTCGGGATCGTAATCCAGGCTGGTGTGCGTCACATCGTCCTGAATCCCCACCGTGAAGTGATTCTTGGGCGCTTTCCGGGACAGTTCGTCCAACACGCCTTTCACCATGGCGGGCGTGAATTCCTTGGAGGCCAACCCGTACCGGCCGCCAATCACCTTCTTGCCGGCACCCATTTCCGCCAGCGCCGTGATCACATCGCAATACAGCGGCTCGCCAGTGGCGCCGGGCTCTTTCGAGCGGTCCAGCACCGCGATCGACTTCACCGACGCCGGCAGCGCCTGCACGAAAGCTTCCACCGCGAACGGCCGGTAGAGCCGCACCTTCAACAGGCCGACTTTCTCGCCCGCCGCCACCAGGGCGTCCACCGTCTCATGCGCCACGTCCGCGCCCGAGCCCATCATGATCAGGATGCGCTCGGCGTCCGGCGCCCCGGTGTAGTCGAACAGGTGGTACTGCCGCCCGACTATTTTGGCGAACTTGTCCATGGCGTCCTGCACGATGGTCGGCGCCGCCAGATAGTACGGATTGCAGGCTTCCCGCGCCTGGAAGAAAACGTCCGGGTTCTGCGCCGTGCCGCGCAGCACCGGCCGGTCCGGGTTCAGCGAACGGTCGCGGTGGGCGCTCACCAGTTGGTCGTCGATCATGGCCCGCAAATCGTCCGGCGTGAGTTGTTCCACCTTGGCCACTTCATGCGAGGTGCGGAAACCGTCGAAGAAGTGCAGGAACGGGATGCGCGATTCCAGGCTGGCCGCCTGTGCGATCAGAGCCATATCCATGACTTCCTGCACCGAGTTCGAGCTCAGCATGCCGAAGCCCGTGGCACGCGTGGCCATCACGTCGCTATGATCGCCAAAAATGGAGAGCGCATGCGTGGCCACCGCCCGCGCCGCGATGTGAAATACCGTGGGCGTCAGTTCCCCGGCGATCTTGAACATGTTCGGAATCATCAGCAGCAGGCCCTGCGATGCGGTAAACGTGGTGGCCAGCGCCCCGGCCTGCAAGGCGCCGTGCAGCGCGCCGGCCGCCCCGCCTTCGCTCTGCATCTCGACCACCGTCGGCACGGTGCCCCAGATGTTGGTCTTCTGCTCGGCGGACCACTGGTCCGCCCACTCCCCCATGTTGGATGATGGCGTAATGGGATATATGGCGATTACTTCGTTAGTCTGATGCGCTACGTATGCGGCCGCCTCGTTACCGTCGATGGTGACCTGCGGCCGAGTGGTGGTGGATGAGCTAATCAACTCTCCCCTCCTTACCAGTATGGGATTCACGTCCTTAAGCCATATTATAAGATCTTCATGTCGTAAAAATCTACAGATATTTAGGTCCGAAATACAGAAACAGCCCAAGGCATTGAAGGGGTTGGGCCTTTGTTTGCCGGGCGCGGCCCGTGCCCGCCGTCACGCCTGCAACTGCCGCAGCTTTTCCCCCAGGAACTTCAGAATGTCGCCCGCCGCCGTCTGCCCCGCAAGCGGCAACAGCAGTACGCCCGCCGGAGTGAATTGCGCGCCACGCGTCTTGGCGACGATCCCCATCAGCCGCGCCGGATCGACGCGCGCCTCTTTGTGGAATTTGACGTTCAGAGTGTTGTGGCGGCGGTCGATGGCTTCCACTCCGATCTGTTCGGCGGCCGTTTTCAGCGCCGAGTATTCGATCAGATTGCGAACCGCTTCCGGCACCGGGCCGTATCGATCCGCCAGCTCCTTTTCGGTGCGGTCGCGCGCCGCCGCATCGGCCGCGTTGGCGATTTGCCGGTAGGCGCGCAGACGCTGGTTTTCGTCGGCCACGTAGCCGGTTGGGATCCGGATGTCCAGCCCCAGGTTGAGCGCCGAGTGAATCTCCGGAACCACTTCCTCGCCCTTCAGTTCGCGCACCGTCTCTTCCAGCAGGCGAATATACGTGTCGTAACCGACGGAATTGATGTGGCCGTGCTGCTCGCCCCCCAGCAGGTTGCCGGCTCCGCGCAGTTCCAGGTCGAGCGCGGCTACCTTGAAGCCGGCGCCCAGATCGCTGAACTCCTTCAGGGCGGCCAGGCGCTTGCGGGCAATCTCGGTCAGCTCGGTATCCGGCTGCACCAGCAGGTAGGCATAGGCGCGGCGGTTCGAGCGGCCTACCCGGCCGCGCAACTGGTAGAGCTCGGAGAGACCATACCGCTCGGCGCTTTCCACCAGCATGGTATTCGCGAGCGGAATGTCGAGCCCGTTTTCTATAATTGTCGTACAAACCAGGATGTCGAACTCGTGCCGCATGAAGCGCAGCATGGTTCTTTCCAGGTCGGCCTCCCCCATCTGGCCGTGCCCGACCCCGATTCGAGCGGTCGGCGCCAATTCCTGGAGCATCGCCGCGCGCGCCCAGATGGAATCCACGCGGTTGTGCAGAAAATAGACCTGCCCGCCGCGCCCCAACTCCATTTCCAGCGCCGAGCGGATCAATTCGGGCTGGAATGGTGCCACCACTGTATGGATGGAGAGCCGGTCTTTGGGCGGCGTCTCGATCACCGACATGTCTCGCAGCCCGAGCAATGACATATGTAGTGTCCGAGGAATCGGGGTCGCGCTCATGGCCACCACATCCACCGTCTTCTTCAAGTGTTTGAGGCGCTCTTTGTGCTTCACGCCGAAGCGCTGTTCCTCGTCCACTACCACCAGCCCGAGGTCGCTAAATACGACGTCCTGCGAAAGCAGCCGGTGTGTGCCGATCGCAATATCGATTTTGCCCTCCGCCAGGTCGGCCAGCGAGGCTCTCAGTTCCTTGGGCGAGCGGAACCGGCTGAACATTTCGACCCTCACCGGGAACGGCTGGAAGCGGCGTTTGAAAGTCTCGAAGTGCTGGAAGGTCAGAACCGTGGTAGGCGCCAGGACGGCCACCTGTTTGCCGTCGCCCAGCGCCTTGAAGGCCGCGCGCATCACCACTTCGGTCTTGCCGAAGCCGACGTCGCCGCATAGCAGGCGGTCCATTGGCTGCGGGCTTTCCATGTCGCGCTTGATTTCCCCGGCGGCGGTGAGCTGGTCGCGGGTTTCGGCGAACTCGAAGGCGTCTTCGAATTCCCGCTGCCAGTTGCTGTCTGGAGAAAATTGGAAACCTTCAGTCATGCGGCGCGAAGCGTAGAGCTTGAGCAGCTCGTCGGCCATATCGCGCATTTTGGCCTTGATGCGAGTCTTGGTGCGGGTCCACGTGACGCCGCCCATGCGGTCGAGCGCGGGCTTAGCCTCGCCGCCTCCGCCACGGAACCGCTGGATCAGGTCCATGCGGGTCAGCGGAACGTAGAGCTTGGCGCCGGCGGCGTATTCGAGGAGCATGTAGTCGCCTTGCGATTCGCCTTGAGAAATCTCGCGCAGACCCAGAAACTGCGCCACCCCATGCTCGGCATGCACCACGAAGTCGCCGGGCTTGAGATCGATCAAATCCGCGGAGAAAGTAGCGAGTGCCGACTTGGATGTCGGAGCCCGGGCAATCAGCTCGGAGGTCTCAAAAAGATCCTCGGCGCCAAAAACTACAAGTTTCGAATCCTGGAAAGAAGTACCGTGGCGGATCAGCCCCTTGATCAGGTAGACGCTCGCAACCGGGCCCGCCATATAAGCGCGCTCCGCCAGATACGCGGGTGTGGATTCCGACTGCTCCAGGCCGAGCTGGTAAGGGACGCCGTATTCGTTGAAGACGTCCGCCAGGCGCTCCACCTCGCCCGTCGAGGGAGCGAAGAAAGCCACCCGGTTGCCGGCTTCCACCAGAGTCCGCGCCTCGGCGATGGCCACCTGCATGTTGCCGTGAAATGCAAGAGAGGGACGCGTGGCGATGTGAAAATCGGGCTCGTTTCGCGCCGGCTCCCAAGCGATCTCGAGCTCCTTCATTTCCAGCCGCGGAGCCGCCGTCTGCCGCTCCAGATCTTCCCATCGGAAAAACACCCGATCGGGATCGTAAGCGGGAGAACGCTCAATTTGATCGAGGCGCGTCCAGAAACGCTGGGCCGCCGCCCGCACCTGGTCGGGTTCGTCCCAGACCACGATGGGGCGGTCGAGCAGCGAGAAGACCGAGCCGTTACGCGGCCGCACCATCGGCG
>Ga0208034_1002138_pt1 | contig 10730 bp, 6 predicted proteins | sample June2015DPH_8_10_FD_184699 | JGI IMG/M metagenome (GOLD analysis project Ga0208034, IMG submission 184699) | Peatland microbial communities from SPRUCE experiment site at the Marcell Experimental Forest, Minnesota, USA - June2015DPH_8_100... | ecosystem: Environmental > Terrestrial > Soil >...
GCCGAAAGCCGCGCCAAGCGCTGCGCCGATGCCGGCGATCTCGTCTTCGGCCTGGAGCGTGCGCACGCCGAAGTTCTTGTGCTTGGAGAGCTCGTGCAGGATGTCCGAAGCCGGCGTGATCGGATAGGACCCGAGAAAGAGCGGAAGCTTGGCCAGATGCGCCGCTGCAAGCAGCCCCCAGGCGAGCGCCACGTTGCCGGTCACGTTCGTGTACGTGCCGGGGAGGTGCTCCGCGGGTGCTATCTCGTAGGAGGACTCGAATATCTCTGCTGTCTCGCCGAAGTTGTAGCCAGCCCGGAACGCGAGGGTGTTCGCCTCGGCCACGATCGGTGACCTGCCGTAGCGGCGGACGATCCAGCGCTCGGTGTCAGCAATCGGCCGGTGGTAGAGCCACGACAAGAGCCCGAGGGCGAAGAAGTTCTTGCTCCGCTCCGCATCGCGCGGCTTGGCCCCGGTCGGCTTGCACGCCTCGAGGGTCAGGGAGGTCATCGGTATCTCGTAGGTCCTGTAGCCCGAAAGGCTGCCGTCTTTGAGGGGGTTGGTTTCGTAACCGGCTTTGGCCAGGTCCCGCTCGTCGAAGGAGTCCACGTTGATCACGAGGATGCCGCCGGGCGGCAGATCGTCGACATTCGCCTTCAAAGCTGCTGGGTTCATCGCCACGAGCACGTTCGGCGCGTCGCCGGGGGTGAGGATCTCGTGGTCGGAGATGTGGATCTGGAAAGCCGAGACGCCGGCAAGGGTGCCTGCCGGGGCGCGGATCTCGGCCGGGTAGTTCGGGAACGTCGACAGGTCATTGCCGAACAGAGCGCTCTCGTCGGTGAACCGGTCACCGGTGACCTGCATGCCGTCGCCGGAGTCCCCGGCGAAACGGATCACCACCTGATCGATCGTCTCGACTCTGCCCGGTTCGTTCGTCTTTGTCGTCACGGCCCCTCCACTCGGCTCGCCGGCTCGTATGCCGCCACTGCCGCGATCACCTTTTCACCTGCTTGCCTGTGGTATCGGCATTGTACCGCCGAGCTCTCGCTTTCCGGCGTGAGCACTCCAGACGTTGGGCGCGGCTCGAAGCCCCAACGTCCGACAGGAGCGCTTGTTGACGACTGGTTCTGGTAGTTGGGTTCGCTCTAAGCCACCGTGACGGACTGGTCGAGGTACACGTCCTGAACGGCGTGGATGATGTCCACCCCATCGCGCAACGGGCGCTGGAAAGCCTTGCGTCCCAGGATCAGTCCCATCCCACCGGCGCGCTTGTTGATCACGGCGGTCCTGACCGCTTGTGCAAAGTCGCTGGCACCTTTTGACTCGCCACCCGAGTTGATGAGCCCGATGCGCCCCGAGTAGCAGTTGACGACCTGCCAGCGGGTGAGGTCGACCGGGTGGTCGGTCGTCAGCTGGCTGTAGACGAGGGGATCCGTGCGGCCGTACTTGAGCGCCGTGTAGCCACCGTTGTTCTCCGGCTGCTTCTGCTTGATGATGTCGGCTTCAATCGTGACTCCGAGGTGGTTCGCCTGTCCCGTGAGGTCTGCCGCCAGGGCATAGTCGGCCTCGGGGGTCTTGAACGCCGGGTTGCGCAGGTAGCACCACAGGACCGTGAAAAGGCCCTCGCGGTGTGCTTCGGCGAAGAGAGCGCTCACCTCGCGGATCTGCCGGGTTGCCTCCTCCGAGCCGTAGTAGATCGTCGCACCCACGCCCATGGCCCCGAGGTCGACGGCCTGCTGGACCGAAGCAAAGGGCACCTGGTCGCCCCGGTTGGGGTAGGTGAGGAGCTCGTTGTGATTGAGCTTGACGATGAACGGGATCTTGTGCGCATAGCGACGAGCGATGACACCGAGGACGCCAAGGGTCGAGGCGAAGGCGCTGCAATCGGCCGCGAGGGCCAGCTCGGCAAGCTTCTGCGGGTCGAAATAGGCCGGGTTCTTCGAGAAGCTCGCAGCCGCCGAATGCTCGATGCCCTGGTCGACCGGCAGGATCGAGAGGTATCCGGTGCCACCCAGGCGCCCGTGGTTGAACAGCTGCTGAAGGTTGCGCAGCACGGGCACCGGCCGGTCGCTTTGGACAAGGACCCGGTCGACGAAGTCAGGCCCGGGAAGCGCGAGCTGGTCTCGCTCGATCGTCTTGCACTCGTGGTCCAAGAGGGAGTCAGCCTCGTCCCCGAGCACCTCGCGGATGTTGATTCCCATGATGTCGTTCCTCCTGGTCAACGCGTCTTAGCCGAACCCGTTCCGCCGCTGCGGGGACGAGAGCTCCGCGGGACCGAATCGGTGCGGGTCCGTGCCGCGCCCGAATGGGCGCTCCTCGGCGATCCTAGCCCCAGAGGTCGCCAGGCCATCAAACCGACCCATCCCACCAGATCGTGAACAGGTCGACACCCAGTGATCCAAGCTCAGCTGCCCGCGCGTCATCGGCCCCGAGCTCGCGCAACGCCGAGGCGACCTCTCCCGCTCGGTCGGGGCCCAAACAAAGTCGCCGCGTTGTCACCTCGACCAGATCCTCGAAGGTTTCGTAGTCGGACTCCCCCGAGCGAGACCAGATCTCGTGACGCGGCGCGAGCCCAAGGCCCTCAAGCACTGCCACCGCGTCGGCGGCGGTCGGAACCTCCGGCCGCGCAAGTTCGTGGAAGCGTTCCCATAGCGGGTTCAGCCACGTGAGCGGGTGGCGAGCTGTCATCTCGACCACGACGAGCCGACGGGCATGGCTCGTGAGCGCCGCGATGAAAGGGCCGAGGTCCGGGACGTTGTAAAGAACGTGATGGCACGTCACGACGTCGGCCGGTTCGACTTCGCCGGAGATGTCGGGCCAGCGGCCCCAGATCGGAAGCGCTGGCCTGCCGAGCCGATCGGCGCTGTCGACCAGGACGTCCAGCAGATCCTGATCGCTGTCGACGGCGGTTATCGCGGTCGCCCGCGGCGCGAGCGGGAGGCACGCTGCACCGGCCCCTGCGCCAACATCGAGGACCGAACCCGGCTTCGCGAGGGCCTCCCACGCCCGTCGGTAGGAAGGGCTCGAAGCAAGCTGATGCTGGCGTTCAGCTCTCCGGATAAAGATCTGGCGCGGCAGCACCCACGGGGATTCCGGCGCGGCCGCAAGGATCTCTTCCGGGATCGCCCACGACTCGAGATCGGACTGCCAACGCTCCAGCAGGTCGGCGGCGCTCAATGTCCCACTTCAGACATTGAACCGGATCTCGAGCACGTCACCATCTCGCACCGCGTAGTCCTTGCCTTCGAGACGGACCTTCCCCTTTGCGCGGGCGGCGGCAAGCGAGCCGAACTCGAGCAACTCCTCCCACCGGATCACGTCGGCCTTGATGAAGCCTCGCTGGAGATCAGAATGGATCACCCCTGCACATTCCGGGGCCTTGGCGCCGCTGCGGAAGATCCAGGCCCGCGATTCATCTTCGCCTGTCGTGAGGAAGACCCACTTCCCGAGAATGTCGAAAGCCGCCTGCGCGACGCGGACGAGCGCCCCCCGACCGAGGCCGAGGCCTTCGAGCAGTTCTGCGCGCTCGGCGGGATCGAGCCTTGCGGTCTCAGCCTCCAGCTGGACGGAGACGGCGAGCACGTCGACGGTACCGCCGACCTCTTTCTGCACGGCCGCCACAAGCTCGTCACCGTCGGCGAGCTCCTCTTCGCCAACGTTGATGACTGCCATCGTTGGCTTGTTGGTCAGCAGGAAGAAGGGCTTCAACGCCTCGCGGTCGGGCGCGTGCAGACTCGAACGGTACAAGGGCGTGCCCCGTTCAAGAACCTCGACCGCCGCCGGTGCGGCCTTCAGACCGGCCGCCACAGCGGGATCGACCGGGGCGACACGGCTTCGCTTTTTCGTGAGCTGCTGTTCGAGTGTCGCCAGGTCGGCCAGGGCGAGCTCGAGCTCGATGACCGCGAGGGCTGCCAGCGGGTCAGAGTCACCCGGCACGTTCTTGTCATCGAAGCTGCGCAGCACGAGACAGAGGGCGTCCACCTCGCGCACCCCTGCAAGAAACCGGCCCCCGAGGGCATCACCCTTCTCGCCGCCTTTGCCGATGGCCGCGATGTCGACGACTTCGAACCCGGCATAGACGATCTTCCGGCTCTTGCTCATTATCCCAAGGGCGTCGACCCGCGGATCGGGAACATGCGCGACCCCGACCTCCGTCTCGACCGTCGAGAAGGGGTGGGACGCGACGACAGCATCTCCGCCTGTGAGCGCATTGAAGAGCGACGACTTGCCCGCGTTGGGCAGGCCCACGAGGCCGACACGGTCCACGACACTGACGGTACTGCCTCGACACACTCCCTCGACGACCAGACGGCCCCGTCGCTTGTCCACACCGGCGCCGGCCATGGCGACCGAACTGTGCCCCGCTCAACGAAAAGTGATCAGCGCAGAGCGGCCAGGCGGTCCTCAGTGTCAAAAAGCTCCGGTGAGAACGACGCAACGCGGCTGAACAGCTCTCGCGCCCGAGGGAGGTCGCCCGCTCGTTCGTAGAGGTCGGCGAGCGCGTACCACTGGCGCAGATGGCAGGTGTCGGGGTGGCGGAGGGACTTGCCGCCGGGACCGAGAAGCGCGATCGCTCCTTCGAGGTCGCCTCGGTCTGCCATCATCCCCGCCACGACGAGTCGGCCCTCGACGAGAACCTCTCGGTCCACGCCCTGCTTTCGCAACGCATCCCAAAGTGCCAAGACCGCCTTGTCGCGACCGAGCGCCCGTTCGCAGTCGGCAATCACAGGATGCTGGTCAAACGACCCCGTCAGATCGTGAAAGGCCCGCAGCTCCCGGGCCGCCTCCCGCCAACGACCGAGTCGGTACAAAGTGAGGCCGTAGAGCTCTCGAATGGCCCCGACCTCCGGAGCCAGCCGGGCCAGCACCCGCAACTCCGCGAGCGCCTCGGGGTACCGGTCGCGCTCGTACGCACGGGTTGCGACCCCAAGGCGTCGCTCCAGCCCGGCAGCACGATCCGGACCGACCGCTCCCCTCAGCTCCCCACGCACCTCCAGCGGCAGATCGTTGTCTTCAGTCCGTTTCCTAACGCGTCGCTCGCGTTCCGATTCGCGCTCGACGGGCTGTGGCAAGCGATGCTGGGACCGAACCTGCGGCTCGGTCGCCTCCCGCTGCTTGCTGCGGTCCCCCGGAACCGTACCGCGGGCGCGCCGTTGTCCCGGAACACCGCTTGGATTGGTCACGATCGGGAACGTTACCCCCGTTCCGACGCGACAATGCCCACCCGTTTCAGAGGGTGGGCATTGTTTGAGATGAATTCCGGCGACGACCTACTCTCCCAGGGAGTCTCCCCCCAAGTACCATCGGCGCAGGCAGGCTTAACTTCCGTGTTCGGGATGGGAACGGGTGTGACCCTGCCGCTATGATCACCGGAAACCTTTCGCTCGAGCGGATCCGCGGCATGCCACGGGCACCAGCGCCAGCCGGTGCTCCCGCTTGAGGGTGTTGTTACCAACTACCCCTCGAGCCTTCCATAGCGAGCACGAGCCCCAAGCCCTCGGCCGATTAGTACCGGTCGGCTGAACACATTACTGTGCGTACACCTCCGGCCTATCAACGTGGTTGTCTGACCACGGGCCTTACCAGGTTATCCCTGTGGGAAATCTCATCTCGAAACGAGCTTCGCGCTTAGATGCTTTCAGCGCTTATCCCTTCCGCAGGTCGCAAACCAGCCGTGCCCTTGGCAGGACAACTGGCACACGAGAGCTGCGTCCGTCCCGGTCCTCTCGTACTAGGGACAGCCTTCCTCAGATTTCCTACGGCTGCACCGGATAGGGACCGAACTGTCTCACGCATGTTGTCCCGTATTACTACGGGCATAGACTATACCTTCACCCTATTTCTAGGGGCCGGCGTGTCATGGCGTCCGTTCATTCACTTGGACGCCATCCCCTCGCTGTAGCAAGCGAGGAAGTCGTTACAGGGGCACAACACGCCCTTGCTACGCAGATGTTGCTCGACATCTACGGCGGAAATCCGCTTCGTCTTCGAATAGTTTAGGGTTGCAAAAGCGTCAACTTCACGTGCACGTTGCAAGAACTGCTCTGCGTCCTTCACCCGCTCTAAGCGGGGAAGAAGCTCTAGCGCCCTTCGTACGTGCTCTCTCTTGAAGATCACGTACGGCTGGACAGCGAGGAGCAAGTCCAACAGCAGAGGTCGGCTGGTGATCACGAGATCACTCATCCCGGTACCTCGATCCCGCAGGTAGCCGCCGCCGACCAGACCCTGGATTGCCTCCAGGCCAGACCGGGCTGACGTGCTTTGCGAGAACGAAGTGCTGGCCCGGATGTAGAACCCGAACCGGTACTCCTGCTGCCTGACGAGCTGGAAGTGAATACTCCCATCGCCATCCAGGAATCCTGCTACGTACGACGCGTCCAACGCTTTCATTGTGTTGGCCTTCCCTCGGTATTGCCCTGAAGTTACAGTTCGGTAGTAACAATTCAGGGTTTCACCGATATGAGCCGGCAAACACCCAGGAATTACTTCCTGGGGACGCAGTGTTATCTACGTTCTAAACCCAGCTCGCGTACCGCTTTAATGGGCGAACAGCCCAACCCTTGGGACCGGCTTCAGCCCCAGGATGCGACGAGCCGACATCGAGGTGCCAAACCTTCCCGTCGATATGGACTCTTGGGGAAGATGAGCCTGTTATCCCCGGGGTACCTTTTATCCGTTGAGCGACGGCGCTTCCACAAGCAACCGCCGGATCACTATGCCCTGCTTTCGCACCTGCTCGACCTGTTAGTCTCGCAGTCAAGCTCCCTTTTGCCATTGCACTCGACGGCTGATTGCCAACCAGCCTGAGGGAACCTTTGGGCGCCTCCGTTACATTTTAGGAGGCGACCGCCCCAGTCAAACTGCCCACCTGACGCTGTCCCTGGCCCGGATTACGGGCCGAGGTTAGAGCCCCAGTACGAACAGGGTGGTATTTCAACGTTGTCTCCACCCCGGCTAACGCCGGAGCTTCCCAGACTCCCACCTATCCTACACAATCCGTACCAAAGCTCAACATCAAGCTGCAGTAAAGGTCCACGGGGTCTTTCCGTCCTGGTGCAGCTAACGAGCATCTTTACTCGTACTTCAATTTCGCCGGGTCTGTGGTTGAGACAGTAGGGAAGTCGTTACGCCATTCGTGCAGGTCGGAACTTACCCGACAAGGAATTTCGCTTGGTCTGTTACTTGAAAACCCATTGAGTCTGCACTAGTTCAATGGGCGGGCCGGTCGTTTCCGCCGGCCTCCTTGCGTCGCCGCAAGGGCCGGACCATATCTTCATCTCACCGCGGGACGGTGAGATGGTCGGCGTATGGTCTCTGAGGATTCTCAAGACCTCTGATGGCTCACGATGATTCATCATCGATCTGTCAGATCGATGACTCCCACGAACCTTCGAAGTTTCCCGCTTCTACGTTCGCCGGCAATCCATCCTTGGTACAAGAGCCTTTCCTGCTGGTTTTCCGCATCTCACACATTGTGACTGCCGCTCATAAACACTTGATACAGAAGCCCTGTATCGCTCTCTATGGACGGCGAGTAGTGGAGAATCCACCGGGTTTTCCAGCATATAGCCGACTGCTCTCCGCGTCGTCACCGGCGCGGCGGGCAGCACCTCTTTCCTGCTAAGAGGTATCCCTACCTTAGGACCGTTATAGTTCCCGTGATCCCTATATCGCTATAAGGCGTGGACCATATCTTCTTCCACCCAGCTTCGCGGGTGGAGCCCTGCGTATGGCCTCTGAGGATTCCCAGTCTCTCAATACTTCGATGATGTAATTCTCACTATATTGGCGCTTACCGCCTCGGTTCATCGGCCTCCTCATCTCGAGGACACTGATTACACCGTCAACGGAAAGATGCCGCCCTGAAAGGACGAACGCTGCGATCTCGCGAAAGACCAAAAGATCTGTCCGCTTCGACCCTCTCAGCGGGAACTGGTCGAAGAACGGAAAGATCCGCTCGACCAGGTCAAGGGGGCGTGTCACTTCGAAATAGTGAACGCCGTCCCCACGGTCACGCACCGTTCCAACGCAGAAGGCCCGTTGCAAGAGCTCTGGGAGCTCGTTGCCGAGCTGCGATACGTTGAACGACAGCGCGACCCGCCAAGGCAGGCCACGATCACGCTCTCGACGGATTGGGACGTTGAAGCTTCCCTCTCCATCTACGAATCCGCTGATCCAATGACCTAGATCATCGGGGATTCGATCCAGCCAGGTTGAGAAACCGGGCCTTTCCTGCTGATTGTCCGCACCGGACGGATTGTCACTATCCATACTCTTGCACCCTGCAAAATGGGTGTGACATCTGGATTAGTACCGCCGGATACTCGGAGTTTCCAGCATATAGCAGGGTTTGTTCCAGGTGGTTACCCTCCTGGAGCCGCAACTTGTCTTTACGGCCGCCGTTTACCGGGGCTTAGGTTCAGAGCTTCGTCCCGAAGGACTAACCCTTCCCCGTAACCTTCCGGCACCGGGCAGGCGTCACAGCGTATACGTCGTCTTACGACTTAGCACGCTGCTGTGTTTTTAGTAAACAGTCGCTTCCCTCAATTCGCTGCGACCTCCTCAGGCTCCGGACGCGAAGTCCATCACCCTAACGAGGCCCTCCTTCTCCCGAAGTTACGGAGGAATTTTGCCGAGTTCCTTAACCACAGTTCTCCCGATCGCCTTGGTATGCTCTACCTGCCCACCTGTGTCGGTTTGGGGTACGGGCACCGTGTCAGCTCGCTAGGGGCTTTTCTTGGCAGCATGGGCTCAATGACTTCGCCTAGAACGGCTCGGGATCACGACTCAAGGTATGTGAGGTCCGGATTTGCCTAGACCTCCCTCTACTCGCTTCCCCCAGGACAACCAACGCCTGGGCTCATCTACCCTCCTGCGTCCCCCCTTCGCTCCCCTTGTCAAGGTCGGTCGGATCGACCCGAAGGCCAGCCCCTTAGTACCCTCGATCTGGGATGGGCGCGGACACGGTGGTACTGGAATATCAACCAGTTGTGCATCGACTACGCCTCTCGGCCTCGCCTTAGCTCCCGACTGACCCTGGGCGGATTAGCCTTCCCCAGGAACCCTTGGGCTTACGGCGGAGGGGTTTCTCACCCCTCTCTCGCTACTCATGCCAGCATTCTCACTCGATCACGCTCCACGACGGTTCCCACCGCCGCTTCTCTGCAAGATCGACGCTCCCCTACCACTCCCGCTTACGCGGAAATCCGCAGCTTCGGCTCTAGGCTTGAGCCCCGTTACATTGTCCGCGCAGGACCACTCGACCAGTGAGCTATTACGCACTCTTTCAAGGGTGGCTGCTTCTAAGCCAACCTCCTGGCTGTCTCTGCGTTCCCACATCGTTTTCCACTTAGCCTAGAATTTGGGGCCTTAGCTGGCGGTCTGGGCTGTTTCCCTTTTGACCAACGAAGCTCATCCCTCGTGGTCTCACTGCCAGACTCTGGAGCATCGGCATTCGGAGTTTGATTGGGGTCAGTAAGCTTGTAGGCCCCCTAGCCCATTCAGTGCTCTACCTCCGATGCTGAACATCTGACGCTGCACCTAAATGCATTTCGGGGAGAACCAGCTATCACCGAGTTTGTTTGGCCTTTCACCCCTTACCACAGGTCATCCCCTCTGTTTTCAACCAGAGTGGGTTCGGCCCTCCACGGGGTCTTACCCCCGCTTCAGCCTGCCCATGGCAAGATCACTCGGCTTCGGGTCTACCGCATGCGACTGAACGCCCCATTCAGACTCGCTTTCGCTCCGGCTCCCCCAATCGGGTTAACCTCGCCACACACGGTAACTCGCTGGCTCATTCTTCAAAAGGCACGCCATCACGGCCGGCAACAAGTGCCGACGACGCTCTGACTGTTTGTAAGCCAACGGTTTCAGGTACTATTTCACTCCCCTCCCGGGGTGCTTTTCACCTTTCCCTCACGGTACTAGTTCACTATCGGTCGCCTGAGAGTACTTAGCCTTTCGAGGTGGTCCTCGTAGATTCACACCGGCTTTCCCGGATCCGGCGCTACTCGGGACTACTGGCGGAGACTGCGTGTCTTTCGTGTACGGGGCTCTTACCCCCTATGGCGCATCGTTCCAGCATGCTTCCACTAGACAGCAGTTTTGTAACTCCGCGAAGGGTCTGATGCCCCTTCGTCCAGGTCCCACGACCCCGACCCAGCAACGCCATCAGGCTTTGACACTGGTCCGGTTTAGGCTGATCCCGTTTCGCTCGCCGCTACTCAGGGAGTCGCTGTTGCTTTCTTCTCCTCGGGGTACTGAGATGTTTCAGTTCCCCCGGTTCCCTCTGCCGGTCCTATGCATTCAGACCGGAGTCACACCCCATGACGGGTGCGGGGTTCCCCCATTCGGACATCCACGGATCGAAGCTTGGTAGGCAGCTCCCCGTGGCTTATCGCAGCCACCCACGTCCTTCATCGGCTTCAGGCGCCAAGGCATCCACCGTTGGCTCTTTGTAGCTTGGAGATATTTAAAAAGATGCTCGTGCTCGCTATGGAGTTCTCAAGGGGCACAGCGGCACGCGGCCGGCGCTCCCTGACAGCGGAACAGGAACAGCTGGGCGTCGTCCGCGAGCGGTTGTGGGACTCCCTCGAGCAAGCTCTCGGGCTTCTACCACGACCGACGGGAACGTCGCCGACTAGCCAGTGATCGACTAGGAGTGCTCGACCTCGGCGAACCGGGCCGACCGTGACTCCTTAGAAAGGAGGTGATCCAGCCGCACCTTCCGGTACGGCTACCTTGTTACGACT